>Ga0255336_101529_pt1 | contig 15981 bp, 14 predicted proteins | sample MeOH1_35cm_T3_17_FD_189102 | JGI IMG/M metagenome (GOLD analysis project Ga0255336, IMG submission 189102) | Sandy soil microbial communities from University of British Columbia, Vancouver, Canada - MeOH1_35cm_T3_179 | ecosystem: Engineered > Artificial ecosystem > Sand microcosm > Unclassified ...
CCTCTAGTTGGATCTCTCAATATTTTAACATTATCTTTAAATTTCAATAATACACTCACTGGCTCATTTAAAACTGCACAATCTGATAAAATATTAGTATCTAATAGCTTTTCTCTTTCACAAAGTATTGCTACACCATGGTTTCCTACATTCCCAGAAACGATAACCTTATCGCCTTTGTTAATTCTATGTTTTCCAAGCTCAGCACCGGAAATCCTTTCGCCAATTCCAGCAGTATTAATGTAAATGCCATGGCCATGACCTTTATCTACAACCTTTGTATCACCAGTTACAACCTTTACACCAGCCAAAGATGCAGTTTCTGCTATTGATTTAACAATACTTTCTAAATCAGATAGCTTAAGCCCCTCTTCAAGAATTAATCCCAAGCTAATATATTTAGGTACACTTCCGCACATTAATAAATCATTTACAGTGCCGCATATACTTAGTTTTCCAATATTTCCTCCTGGAAAAAAGTATGGATCTATAACAAAACTATCAGTTGAAAAAGCTATGTCACCGCTTACATTTAATAGAGCTCCATCGCCTAGCTGATTTAGTTCCTTATTATTAAAATAAGGCACTATGATTTCATCAATTAGCTTAGAAGTTTTTTTCCCTCCATTTCCATGTGATATGGATATAATATCTTCCATATAAATTCTCCTTTCTCACTCATAATGTCAATATGTCATTTGCTTAGGTAATATACTAGAAAGTGCTGTATTTATAGTAGGCTGAGCAGCTGCCTTCTCCAGATACCATGCAGGGTCCAATTGGATTTTCAGGAGTGCATACTTTACCAAAAAGGGGGCATTCATTAGGTCTTAATTTTCCTTTTAGAATTTCACCGCATTGGCATCCATTATTCCTATTAGTATTTTTTACAGTAATTGGATACAGCTTTTCTATATCAAATTCCTTATATTCATCATTAAGCTTTAGCCCGCTTTTAGAAACAGTTCCGATGCCTCTCCAAGGGTCATCTACTTTAATAAATGTATTACTTATTAGTGTCAGTGCTGCTAAGTTTCCCTCAGGCTTTACAAGCTTAGAATATGGATTTTTAATTTTATAGTCCTTTTCCTTTAGACTTTTAATTATATAGAATATACCATCTATTACTTCATCCATTTCAAAGCCAGCAATTGCAGATGGGCAGTTATATTCTTCAAGAAACTCAAAACCTTTTTCACCTACCACAACAGCTACATGACCAGGACAAATAAATCCATTTATCTTTAAACTTTCATCTTCAAGCAACAGCCTCATTACAGGCTCTACTAATTTATGAATAGAAAATACAAAGAAATTTTTTAAACCCTTTGCCTTTGCTTCTTTTACTGCAACTGCAGTAGCTGGGGCAGTAGTCTCAAACCCAATTCCTAAAAAAACAACTTTTTTTAATGGATTTTCTTCTGCTATATTTACTGCATCCATACTAGAATATACCATTTTAATGTTTGCACCCTTAGCCTTAGCGTTTTCTAAGGTTAAGTTTGGCAAAGATCCAGGAACTCTTATCATATCCCCATAGGTGGCTATAATAACATCCTCCTTTAAGGATAAATCGTATATATAATCAAGATAAAGGTCTGGAGTGACACAAACAGGACAGCCAGGTCCTGAAATTAAATTAATATTTTTATTTAAAGCAGATCTAATGCCAAACTTGCTTATAGCATTAGTATGGGTTCCGCATACCTCCATAAGATTTATTTTTTCATGGAAACTATTAATATATTCTAAAATTTTGTTAATTTCTTTCATGCTTCTCATTTTTTCACCTGCAAACATATGCTATTTATCATTTTTAACTGCTTCTTCAAGCTCATTTACTATGTCTAAAGTTTCTAAAGCAGAGCTTTCATCGAGCTTTTCTATTGCAAAGCCTGCATGAACCATTACAAAATCCCCTATTTTTAAATTTTCAATTAAATCTACCCTAATTTTTCTTTTAACTCCATTTAATTCGCCAATTGCCTCTTTATTTTCAATTTCAACAATTTTTAAAGGTAATCCAAGACACATTTAAAAGCCTCCTTCTATTCCTCTTATAGCCTAAGCAACTATTAATTTTTAAGTTTTATTAATCGTAAATATCTACACATTATATTGATAATAATAACACAATTTTTTTATTTTGTATGCTGATTTAGGAAAATGAGTAATAGTTTCATAATATTTTTGGCAAAACTATAATTAAAATAAATAATCATATTTTAAACCAATAGAAAATATGATATAATATTGAATAAAATGTCTTATATATGAACATAAAGCAATACTTAACTTATGCTAATAAATTATAATTTATAAATTTAAATATATTTGCAAAGGAGTCATACATATGAGTATTAAAGAAAAAATTTCTAAGTATTACACAAATACCTATCTAAAGAGATATGGTGATAGAATTACACAGGTTCAAGGAAATGTAGTTTCAGTAAAGGTTGAGGAAAAAACCATACTATGGCTATTCCACAAGATAACTGCTACTTTAATTATAAAACCAGATAGAAGTAAAACAGTAGTTAAATGTGTCTATAAGAAAAATAAATGGTTTAAAAAGCCTGCTTTTATAGTTATAAACCAAGGTAATTTACTTTTAATTCAAGGGCTTAAAGGTAAAAAAGGTAAAGATAATAGAGAGCTGATAACTATAATGAATATAAGAAACTTAACAACTAAGAAAGATTTAATTCCTGTTGACGGTAAAGTCCAAAGAGTTCAAAAGGTTCAAAGAATAAAATAATTTAGGAGTTACCACTTTAAAAAAAGAAAGTGCCAAATAGTGACACTTTCTTTTTTAAGCCTTAAAACACTGAATATACTAAAGACTCTAAGGACGCTGAAGGAATTAACTGTCATTTGTATTGTAAGGAACATCAGTGTTTTCAGTGTTTTCCGCTTGTAGAGCGTGTAAAAATCATTTTATAAGTTAGTTATTATCTACTATCTATTAATATAAAGGTATAGGCCGTTAATAAAGGCTATAATACCAGAGAAGAAAATAACTATTAGCCACTGACCTAAATCTAAAGCCACTGTGTGAAAAATTCCCTGTAAAAATGGAGCATAAATAACGCTGCAGAGCATTATTATAGAGATAACCACTGCTCCTACTAAATAGATGTTTGTAAATAACTTTATTTCAAATATTGAATGCTTCTCTGATCTACATTCGAAAACGTGTATTAGCTGCGAAAGTATTAAGGTTCCTAAGGTTAAAGTTCTGCACGTATCTAAGCTAAATCTATAATATTTCCCCACCAAGAAAGATAATACTGTACAAATACCTATTAAGCTTCCTCTTAGTATTATTTTTTCTTTTAATCCCCTTGCAAAAATATGCTCGTTTTTAGGCCTTGGCTTTTGAAACATAATATCCTTATCTGGAGGATCAACACCTAAGGCTATGGCAGGAAGCCCATCAGTAACTAAATTTACAAATAAAATTTGTATTGGTAGTAGTGGCGTTTCTAAGTATAATAGGGAAGATAAGAACATTGTAAGCACTTCGCCGAGATTGCAGGATAATAAATATCTTATAAACTTCCTTATATTTTCATAAATAACTCTGCCTTCTTCTACTGCCGCTACAATAGTTGAAAAATTATCGTCCATTAAAATCATTGAGGAAGCTTCTTTTGTAACATCGGTGCCTGAAATACCCATAGATACGCCTATATCTGCTTCTTTAACTGCAGGTGCATCATTTACACCGTCGCCGGTCATTGCAACTATGTAATTTTTACTTTTTAAAAGCTTAACAATTCTAAGCTTATGATTTGGACTTACCCTTGCAAAAACATTAATTTTATCTAGCCTTTTGGAAAGTTCTTTGTCACTTAATTTATCTAATTCTTCTCCAGTAATTACTTCCCCTTGTTCCTTGCAAATATCCAGGTCCTTTCCTATAGCATAGGCAGTATTTTTATGATCTCCTGTTATCATTATTGGTCTTATTCCAGCTATTTTGCACTTAAGTACAGCATCCTTAACCTCTTTTCTAGGAGGGTCAATAATTCCTGCAATACCTAAAAATATTAAATCTTTTTCAAGACTATTACTTTTTACTATACCGCTATCTTTATAGGCTGCTCCTAAGCATCTTAAAGCCTTAAGAGACATATCTTCTATAGCTGCTGTAATTTTACCTTTATAATAGGAGGTTAATAATTCTATTTCACCATTTATTAATATGTATTTACATCTTTCCAGCAGCCTTTCTGGTGCACCTTTTACATAGCAATATTCCTTTAGGCCTTCTTTAATTATTACAGACATCATTTTTCTATTAGAATCAAATGGTATGTCGAATATTCTTTTCCCCTTATAAATAAAATTTATGTATGATTTAGTATCTTTAAAAAAAGTCTTAATAAGTGCTGTTTCTGTAGGATCCCCCATTAAACTTTTTTGCAGCACTTCCTCTTTCTCATTAAAGTTGCAGTCATTACAATATGTAAAAGCTTTCTTTAAAAGTGTATTATCAGGTATGTCATGTATATCTAAGTTATATAGCCTTTCATTAAAGTAAATAGCCTTAACTGTCATATTGTTTTGAGTTAATGTTCCTGTTTTATCACTGCATATAATTGAAGTACATCCTAAAGTTTCAACAGCTGGAAGTTTACGAATTAGAGCATTTCTTCTAAGCATTCTTGAGACTCCAAGAGCAAGTGCAACAGTTACAATCGCTGCAAGGCCCTCTGGAATTGCAGCCACAGCAAGACTTACTCCTAATAAGAACATTTGATATTTATCTTGACCTCTTAAAATTCCCATAACAGTAACTACAGCACATATTATTATACAAATAGCAACTAATATCTTACCAAGTGACTCAAGCCTTAATTTAAGGGGAGACTTTTCATTTTCAATATCCTGCAGCATATTTGCAATTTTGCCCATTTCCGTTTTCATTCCAGTATCCATAACCTTAGCAATACATTTACCCGTTAGCAAGACAGTTCCCATGAAAATTTTATTTTCCTTAATATTAATACTCTTGTTAACTCCCGCAGATTCTCCTGTAAGAAGCGACTCATCTACCATAAGAGAATTAGACTCTAAAATAATACAATCAGCAGGAATCCTGTCCCCGCTTTCTAAGAGTGTAATATCCCCTGGTACAATTAATTCAGCATTAATAACTTGAACCCTGCCATCCCTTATTACTTTAGCAGCAGGGGCCGCTAATTTTTTAAGAGCTTCTAGTGATTTTTCAGTTTTATATTCCTGTATAAAGCCTAGTACAGAATTCATAATGACTATTATTAATATGGTTATTGCATCTGCTTTTTCACCCATTATACCTGAAATAATAGTTGCAGCAAGCAAAACCCAAATAATAAAGTCATTAAACTGAGATAAGAATATTTTAAAAGGTGAAATTTTTTTACTGTTCTTTAGTTGATTAAAACCATATAATTTTAGCCTTTTATCTGCTTCGTTATTACTTAATCCTACATTGATAAATTCGCTATTTACCATTTTTCCCTCCTGCATTTCTCTGTAGTGCACAAAGATTATAAATATTTGTGCCTCCTGCCCGCTCTTTTTGAACCTAAGTTTTTTTCCCTCTTTTTAGTTGCTGTCTATAGTAATATATGAACCTAAAAACTATGTTATGAAAAAAATTAAATGTAATTGCCTATTTACAAGGCTTCAAAATAACTTTAAAATTAAGCTATATATAAATTTTAATGAATTTTTTTACATGTTTATGAAAGTTAAGTATATATTTGATTCAAAAACAAAGAAACATGAATAAACTTATGATAAATAATGGAGGGACTTGTATATGAATGACTTATTATATATAACTGGTCATAAAAACCCTGATACTGATTCAATTTGTGCTGCCATTGCCTATTCAGAATTTAAAAATAAAACTGGAATATTAGAGGCAGTGCCAGTGAGACTTGGAGATATTAATAGAGAAACTGAATTTATATTAAATTATTTTGATGTTGAAGTTCCTAAGCTTATTGAAACAGTTAAGGTTCAGGTATCAGATTTACATATAGACAACGTAGCTCCAGTTTCCCCTGATATTTCCCTTAAAATGGCCTGGAATATAATGAAAAGAAATAATACTAAAACACTTCCTGTTGTAGATGATAATGATTCTTTAATTGGTATAGCTACTATAACTAATTTATTTACAAGCTTCATAGATTTTTGGGACAATAATATATTGTCCAAAAGCTATACTAAACTGGAGAATATTGTAGACACTCTTTCAGCTAAATATATTTATGCTGAAGTCAGCAACCTAAGTCTAGATGGTAAAATAGTAACTGCAGCTATGCATCCAGATAGTGCTGAAGCGATTATTGAAAAGGGAGATGTAGTTATTTGCGGCGATAGAGAAGACACACAGAATACTATTATTAAATGTGGCGCCGCACTAATGATAATAACAGGAAATCACTTAGTTAGTGATGAGGTACTAGAACAAGCAAAAGAAAATGGTACCTTAATAATATCCACACCCTTTGATTCCTTCACCGCTTCAAGGCTTATAACTCAAAGTATTCCAATAAGCTATGTTATGACTAAAGATAATATTATAAGCTTTAGTACAGATGATTTTGTAGATGAAATAAAAGATGTAATGCTTGAAACTAGATATAGAAGCTATCCTGTGGTTGATTTGAAAAACAAAGTAATCGGCACTATATCCAGATATCATCTTATAAGCCAAAACAGAAAAAAGGTAATATTAGTGGATCATAACGAGAGAACTCAATCTGTACATGGTTTAGAAGATGCAGAGGTTTTAGAAATAATAGACCACCACAGAATTGCAGATATTCAAACTGGTAACCCTATTTATTTCAGAAATGAACCGGTTGGAAGTACATCTACTATAGTAGCTTCAATATTTTTTGAAAATGGAATTAGACCTTCTAAAAAGGTAGCCGGATTATTATGTGCAGCAATTATATCTGACACCTTGCTATTTATGTCTCCTACTTCAACAAATGTAGATCAGATAATGCTAAAAAGGCTATCTGAAATAGCATGTATAGATGTTGACAGCTTTGCTAAGGAAATGTTTAAAGCTGGAACTTCCTTAAAAGGCAGAACTGTAGGGGAAATATTCCATCAAGATTTTAAATCTTTTATGCTTAATGGATTAAAAATTGGTGTATCACAAATAAGCACTATGGATTTAGAAGGTTTTTCAGAAATGAAAAATGACATGTTAAATTTAATGGATAAAAAAGCATTAGAAAACAGTTTTGATCTTTTAATTTTCATGTTGACTGACATACTAAAAGGTGGCTCAGAGCTTTTAATTGCTGGTGAAGAAAAAGAAATTGTATCTAGAGCCTTTAATATAAAACTAAATGCACCAAGTATATATTTACCTGGAATTTTATCAAGAAAAAAGCAAGTAATTCCTCCAATTACTTCAGCTATAACTTCATTAAAATAAGAAGTGGATATCCACTTCTTATTTTATTAATAAAAAGAATATTATAAATATTACTAAACATATTCCATATCCGATACTTAAATAATCCTTTACACAAACATCATCAATTTTTTTTGTATATTCACCGTAGCTTTTTAAATAACTGGTATTTTTTGAACTATAGAGGTAATAGAAATTAACCGACTCCACATAGGCTCCTAAAATATCTACATTTAAAAGTGGTCTCATAATAAAATTTATAATAAAGTCACCTTTAAAATCAATACCGGATTTTTTGTTTCTAAAAAGATAAATAATATATAGAAAAATCTCTGCAATTAATGAAGGCAAAATAGTAAATATAGTAAAAAGATATTTAAATAGATCAAAGTCTTCATTTGTTTGGTATATATTGTAAATAAACATATAAACTAAGCTGACTGTATTACCAAAGAAAACAATTAATAATAGAGGAGCAATAAATCCACCTACCATTGATCTTGAAATAATGGATATAGAGTCATAAAATTTAACTTTTTCTCTTTGCTTTAAATTTTTCTTTTCTGTATTGCTAATATCAATCACTAAAAAGGCAGTTATGAAATTATTTAGCTCTCTTATTTTTAATTTGCTTAAAAATAAGCAAATTATTATTATAATAAGGCCATAAATTAACTGCAGCAGTATTTTATTTTTAAATACCTTTTGTAAATTATAATTAATTTTATAAAATAATTTTTGCCTGTCAAATTTCCATACTATTATGCTTAAAAAGCAACCTAAAACATAACCAATTCCCATGATGCTCCCCCATATTTATTCTTCAATCTCTTCAGAAGACACAATCTTAAAATTAAAATTTTCATCATAATTATATGGCATGTACCTCTGCTTTACGCATAATAAACAGGTTGGATTATTCATCCTATAGCAGCAAGCTCCCAAATCTATGTCATCATTACAAATATTCATATTTTCCATGGCTTACCTCCCAAATATAATATATATAACATTATATGATTATATTTAAGGGTTTTATGAAATTAATATGCGCTTGTGATTAAATATATAAAGTTAGTTAGAGACTGTTACGTTAAGAATGTAAAATTAACAAAAAAATAATATGTTACGTAAGATGATTACTGTAGCATATTATTAAGAAATAATTTTCATTTATGAATTTTTTTATCTAGATCGTAAATTATTAGCCATATTCCACATTTCATCGGCTGTTCTCATAGCTTTAGAATTCATTTCAAAAGCTCTTTGAGCTACTATCATATCTGTCATTTCTTTTGTTAAATCAACATTAGACAGCTCTAAGAAGCCTTGTCTAATAGTAGTAGCATTAACTAAATAAGGTATTTCAGCTGGTACCTCTACGCCATTTACATTCTTTGAGGCTACTTCATAAAGGTTATTTCCAATAGAATTTAGAGAATCTCCACTTACTACATTATAAAGATTTATCTTACCTACTTCTTTCTCAACACCATTAACTGTATTATATACTATTCCTTTTTCATCTACTTTAAAGCTGTCCTCAGCAAATTGGTTATCCGTTTGAGAATTGGTATTAAAATCTATTACCAATTTGTTGCCATTTTTATCTACTATATTGCCTTCCCCATCAACATTAAAGCTTCCAGCTCGAGTGTATGCTGTTTTATAGGTACCGTCTGCATTTTTATCTGGAAGTTGTATCATAAAATAGCCTTGTCCATCAATTGCTAAATCTGTTTTTACATCAGTTTGAGATAGATTTCCTTGGGTATTATCCCTTGACCACTGACCTGCTCTTACACCAGTACCATTAATACTTTCTCTGTTATTTGGATAACCTGTTCTATTTAAATTTTCATAAACCAAATCTCTAAAGCTAACATCAGTCTTTTTATATCCCTCAGTATTTACATTAGCAATGTTATTAGATATATTATCAAGCTTATCCTGCTGCGCAGTCATACCACTTCTACTATTCCACAATATTCTTAGCAAAAATCGCGCCTCCCTTATTAAACCTTTCCTACTTCATTAACAGCCTTGCCTAAGGTTTCATCAATAGACTGTACAACCTTTTGATTTGATTCAAAGGTTCTTACAACAGTCATCATATTAACCATTTCATCCATTACATTTATATTAGATTTTTCTAAAGACCTCTGCCTTATTGAAACTCCAGCATTTTGAATGGGATTTGCTCCTTGGTAAAGATTATCTCCAACCTTTTTTAGAGAATTATAATCAGTAAAATCTGCAGCTGCAAGCTTATAATTAAGTCCATTTAAACTAAAGCTTCCATCACTTAAAATCTTAAGTTCATTACTTCCTGCATTTATTTCCGCTGGTGCTCCGAAGGTCTGTCCATTAGCATTAACTTCACTTGCTAGTACCTTATCTCCGCTATCATTTACTAGAATTCCATCGCTATTAACATGGAAATGTCCATCTCTAGTGTAATAGGTGTTATTGATGCCATTTTCATTTCTAGATACTGCAAAGAAGCCTCTTCCATCAATGGCAAAGTCGCTCCATTTATCAGTATCTTGAATTAATCCTTGAGTAAAAATAGTATTAACCCCATCAATTTCACTTCCAAGGCTTAAGGAACCAATAATATTTCTTACATTTCTCCCATTTGTTATCTTATCGTAATTTTGAATGAGTACATCATTAAACTTTTTAATGGCAAGGTTGTCCCCTTTAAAGCCTACAGTATTTGCATTTGCTAAATTATTAGTTATTACATCTTGTTTACCCTCTTGTGTAATAAGTCCTGAAACAGCTGTATAAAGCGATCTAATCATTTGCTCACATCCTTATTTATTACTTTAAATTCACTTGGGTAATCCATTCCCAGTGATCTAGCTCTTTTTTCTATTTCTGAGCTGCTGAAATTAGTATTTATTTTTACTGAGCTCATAACAACTGAAGCTATAATTATTCCAATACCAATGCCAAGAAGTATTTTTCTATCACTTGAAAATTCAAAAATTTCTTTTATTTTAGATATAATTCTTTTATTAATAGCACTTCACCCCTGCCTATGTCAAGCTTTTCAGATATTTCTTCAATAGAAAGACCTAATGCTAATAATTTACTAATTTCATCTATTTTTATGTTATTGCTCATTTCATTTTTTTTATTTTCTTCATATAAATTATAACTATTATATTCTTCATCTTTATTTCTATTTTCTTCTTCACTATTTAAACTCTGACTTTTGTTTTCGTAATCATAATTAAAAATATTACTATTATCTTCTTTATCGTTTTTTATTCTATTTTCTTTAATGCTATTTAAATTTTCTTTATTACTATAAATAATTTCATTATTATTTTTGTCTTGTGTTTCACCTATATTTTTAGCTGCTTCTTTAATATTATGGTTAACCTTATAACTTTCTTTAAGTTCAACTATTTCCTTTTGAAGCTCTAAAATGGTTTCTGAGAATTCTCTTCTTAGCTCAGATAGCTTAAAATCAAATTCCTGCATGTCTTCTTCAGTATGATTAAATACATTTTGAAAGGAGTTTTTTTCTTTATTTATAACTCTTATATTAAAAATTATTAATAGCAAACCAATGCCTAGTAAAATCCAAACCATAACCTCACACCTTAAAATTAATTATATTTTAATTTTGAAAGTTCCTTTCTTAAATGAACAATAGCTCTACTATGAAGCTGACAAACTCTAGATTCTGAAACCTCTAAAACCTTGCCTATTTCCTTTAAGGTTAAGCCTTCATAGTAGTATAAGGATAAAACAGTTCTATCCTTCTCATTTAAATTATCTAAAGCTTTAGTTAAATATTCTAATTCTTCTTTTTCTTCTAACAGCTTATAAGGACTCGGACTTTTTTTATCCTCAATAGTTCCCATTAGCGGCATATCATCATCCTCAGAAAAAACCATATCCTCTAAGGAAACTACAGATAGATAGTTAATATAGCCTTCAACTTGCTTAACCTCTTCTACTGAAATAGCTAGTTCTTTTGCTACTTCATCATCTGAGGGTTCTCTAAGCAAATTCATCTGCAGCTTTTCCATAGCTGCATTATATTTATTTAGCTTATCCATGGCTCCCTTCGGTATAGGACTGTTTTTTCTTAATTCATCTATCATAGCCCCTTTTATTCTAATAGAAGAATAAGTAGAAAACTTCATACCTCTGGTTTCATCAAACTTATTAATTGCATCCATAAGTCCAATCATACCATAGCCTACAAGATCCTCATATTCTATGTATTTACTTTTGCCTATTATTACCCTTGAAGCGATATATTTAACCAAGGGTATATATTTTAATACAATTTGTTCTTTTACATCTGTTTTAATTGCTAAGGCCATAGAACTACCCCCTTTTAGTAAATATAATCCTTCATAATTTCTTTATTTTGTATTTTTCATTTGTGCACGCATAATCTTGAAAATAAATCTAATAAGCTTTTCTCTTTTTCTTTCATCTAAATCTGTAAAACTTATACCACAAATGCTTTTCTTTTTATCCTCATCTTGTTCTATTCTTACAACTTCACCCTTTAAAATCAGCTTTTCATTACCTAAAGGTATATGCGTCATAATTATGTTTCCAAGCTTAACTTCCTCACCAATTTTAATTCTCATACCGCCGCCGCTTAAGTCTACCATTATGGCCTTAAGTGGTTTTAAAGAGGAAGCTTTGTTTCCTTCCTTAAAGTATTCAATATCACAAACTATAGGAACTCTAACAAATTTTCTTCTCTGTACTTTAATGACTTCCTTAGGCATTTCAATAAGTAGTAGCGGAATCCTGTCCGTTTGTCTGCCACTTACAACAGAGTAAAATTTATATATATCATTTTCAAAGTAATAAAAAACCTCAACCTGTTCACCTACTCTAAGTGGTATATATTTCCCATCCTTTATAGGTATACTTATGTAAATGGCTTTTTCATCTACATTTTCAATCTTGCTTTTATAATAACTATCATTCCACGAAATTTCTAATTTGCCATTGATTATAAAGGTTAATCCATCTAACATTATAAAATCTCCTTATGTAAAATGTAGGTGTGGCATGGGGACGTATCTTGTGGCTCATGCTTTCCAATGTGCCACAAGATACGTCCCCGTGCCACGCCGAGAAACGTCACCATGCCACACCACTATGAAAAAATACTGAAGAGTTTTTTAAAAAGCCCCTGCACTCCAACCTTTTCCTCTCTATCTTCTGTACCAATTAATTTTCTTGCAATAGAATTTATATCATGTGATGCTTCACAATTAGGATAGGATAAAATAAATGGGTGCTGACTTCTAACAGCTTGTACCAATTTTTTATCTTCTGCAATGCTTCCTAAATATTCAAGTTTTATCTTTAAAAAGTTAGTTACTGCATTATTATATTTATTAAAGGTATGAACAGCTTCTCTTTCATCTATAGCTCTATTAACTACAACCTTTGCTTTCTTCTGTATTTTGAAATGACTAATGGCCTTTAAAAGACTATAGGCATCTGTTAAAGAAGTTGGCTCTGGAGTGGTAAGAACTATAAGTTCTTCACAGCAGGCAACAAAGCCTAAAACACTTCTATTGATACCTGCTCCAGTATCCATTATTATGTAATCTAAGCCCTTTAAAGCTTCAAGCTTTTTAATAAAGCCTTCCCTTTGCTTATCAGTAAGTTCCTCGATTTTTGAAAGTCCAGACCCTCCTGGCAAGAGTTTTACTCCATTTGGCCCTAAAACAAGCACATCTTCAATTTCTTTACCATTAAAAATCACATCAAACACATTATATTTAGGTAGAAAGCCCATTAATACGTCGTCATTTCCCATGCCTACGTCTGCATCGAAAATCATAACTTTTTTACCCATTTGAGAAAGTGCAATTGAAAGGTTAACTACAAAATTACTCTTTCCTACTCCCCCTTTGCCAGAGGTTACAGTGATTATCCTAGCTTTATCCATATTTTCATTATCTGCTGCTAATTGTCTTAATCTTTGTGCTTGGTCTAACATATACTATCCTCTCCCAAAATAAGATTGGAAACTTCATTTGGTGAAATGTACTTAATATCATCGGGTACATTTTGACCTGTAGTAATAAAGCTAAGTGGTTTTTTAGCAGCATCTAAAATATTTAAAATTGAGCCATAAGTTGTGGTTTCATCGAGCTTTGTAATAATAACGTTATTATAATTTAATACTTTAAAGCCTTCAACTATTGAATCAACATCTTTAGTCTTTGTGGTACTGCTAATGACTAGATGGATATTATCTGTGTTTACCTTATCTATAAAGGCTCTAAGTTCAGATATATGCATGGTATTCTTGCTGCTTCGTCCTGTAGTGTCTATCAAAATAACATCGCATTTTTTAAGCTCATCTACAGCATTTTCCATTTCTTTAATAGAAAACACAACTTTAAAAGGTATATTCATTATATCGGCATAGGTTTTTAACTGTTCAACAGCTCCTATTCTATAAGTATCTATAGTAATTAGGCCTACCTTTTTCTTTTCTAGTAAAGAAAGCCTTCCAGCAAGCTTAGCTATAGTGGTAGTTTTTCCAACGCCTGTTGGACCAACTAAAACTACACTGCCTTCCATTTTAACCATTGAAGTAGGAATCATCTTTTCTAAGGCAAGCATTGCCTTTTGGTTTTCTTCCATTTCATCATCTATAGCTTTAGTTTTGGTTATAACCTTTTTTATTAACTTTTCATTCAAATCTGAGTCTTCCAGCTTAATTTGAAGTTTTGTTCTCCTTGGAGCCTTTTCTGGAGTTTTTATAACCATATCATTAATTAGGCTTTTCATCTCTTGCATTTCTTTAATTAATTCATTATTATTACTGCTTTCTACAGCCCTTTTATCTTCAGTTATGTCTTCTTTATTATTATATTGTTCATTTTTCTTAATATTGCTTTGTGACGCTTCTTTCTCTACTGCGTTTCTTATTGCTGCAATGCTATCAGATATATCTTCTTCATTTTTTTTAACATTTTCAATGGCAGCTGTTACCTCAAGTATTTTCTTTGAAAAAAAGCCTTGAATACCAGCTTTTCTTATTTTCCTTTGACTAATTATAATGGCATCCTGACCTAGTTCATAACGGATTCTTGTCATAGCCTCATTCATGTTATTAACTAAATACCTTTTTATTATCATTTACACTGTTACAACTCCTTCAGTTCTTATCTCAATATCGTTAGGTATTTCATTAAGGGATAAAACCATTACGCTTGGAAATACCATTTCAATCAATCTCCTAAAGGCAGGTCTAATTTTTGGCGAAACAAGTATTACTGGTTGATTTTCATTAAAGTAGACATTGTCAATGACATTCTTTATAGAACTTAGAATTTTCCCTGTAGTATCTGGGTCAACTGCAGGGAAGGAACCTTGCATTGACTTTTGAATGTTATTTGCTAATTTGTCCTCCACCTCAGGAGAAAGTGTAGCAACTGTAATTGAGCCCTTTTCATCTACTATAGGATTACAAATAGTTCTTCCAAGTGCAAACCTGACATATTCTGTTAATAGTTCTAAGTCCTTCGTTCCTCTGGAATTGTCTGCAAGTGATTCTAATATAGTAACCATATCTTTTATAGGAACCTTTTCTTTAAGAAGATTTTGAAGTACCTTTTGAACTTCACCAATAGTCATAAGATCTGGAATAAGCTCTTCTACTACGGCACTATATTTTTCTTTTACAGCATCTATTATTAGTTTTACCTCTTGTCTGCCTAGAAGCTCATGTGAATGACTCTTTATGGTTTCTGTTAAATGAGTTACCATAACTGTAGTTGGATCAACTACTGTAAGTCCTTTAATTTCTGCATCCTCTCTTTGATCTTTATTAATCCAAACGGCTGGTAAGCCAAAGGAAGGTTCAGTTGTATTTATACCTTGAATTTCCATATCACCATTAGTTGGATCCATGCATAAAAGCATATTTGACATAAGTTCACCCTTTACTGTTACAGTGCCTCGAATTTTAACTACATATTCATTGGTTTTAAGCTGAAGATTATCTCTAATTCTAATAGGCTGTACTACAATTCCCATTTCAATAGCACATTGCCTTCTAACTGAAGATATTCTTTCCAGTAAATCCCCTCCTGCACTTTCATCAGCAAGTGGGATTAAGCCATAGCCAATTTCCACTTCCATTGGTTCTACAGTTATTAAATTCATAACATTTTCTGGTTCTTTTCTCTCTGTTTCTATTATTTGTGCCTGTTCCTGCTCCATTTTTTCTATTACTTGAGTTTTTTCATCTTTAAATAATAAATAAGCAATGGCACCTACAGTAATAGTTAAAATTAAAAAAATAACATGTGGCAGTCCAGGTATAAAGGTTAAAAAGAAAAGTACAACAGCAGCTATTGCTATTACCTTTGGAAATCCTGTTAATTGATCTGCTACCAAATTTCCAAGATTTGTATCACTCCCTGATCGAGTAACAAGTATTCCGGAAGCAGTGGATATTAAAAGTGCTGGAATTTGAGTTACAAGACCATCACCAATTGTTAATCTTACATAGGTTTGAGCTGAAGTTG
>Ga0255336_101530_pt1 | contig 15975 bp, 8 predicted proteins | sample MeOH1_35cm_T3_17_FD_189102 | JGI IMG/M metagenome (GOLD analysis project Ga0255336, IMG submission 189102) | Sandy soil microbial communities from University of British Columbia, Vancouver, Canada - MeOH1_35cm_T3_179 | ecosystem: Engineered > Artificial ecosystem > Sand microcosm > Unclassified ...
GCGTGCCCACCGCCATGTTCACGCCGCTCTTCGTGATCGCGCGTACGGCGGGCTGGAGCGCGCATATCATCGAGCAGCGTATCGACAACAAGATCATCCGTCCGAGCGCGAATTACACCGGGCCCGAGAATTTGAAGTACCTGCCGCTAAATAGGAGAAAATAGCGGTCGCTGTGCGCTTTCAAAGCGCGTGCAGTTCAACCACGCGGTCGCCAGGACCGGTCGCCCGCGGAATGTTTAACTGAAACTAGATAGAAAGGTTTTCTCCATGAAAAAGCTGATGATCGCCGCCGTGATTGGCGCCCTGTCCACGACGATGCTGTCGGTCGCGACTGACGCCGCCGCGCAACCGGCGACCACCACGAAACCGGCTACCAAGGCTGTGCCGAAAAAGCCGCAGCCGAAGCGCCTGATCAAGCGCAAACCGAACCCGGCCAAGGAAGCGAAGGTCGATCCGGTGCCGGAAGGCGCGGAAAAGTGGTCGTGCAACGAAGGTCTGGCGTTCGAACTGAAGGGCGACATGAAGCGTGACCAGATCGTCACGGTTCACTGGGCTAACAAAAATTACAATCTGCCGCGCGAAGCGACCACCACGGGTGCAGACCGCTTCCACGACGCCGCAACCGGTATGGATCTCGTCGTGATCCCGACGAAGGCCATGTTGTTCTCGGACAAGGACAGTTCGCGTCTGGCCGACGAGTGCAAGACGGCAGCCATGATCGAAGGCGCGCCGGCTCCGACGCAATCGAACGCGATCAACAAGACCAGCAACTAATTATCCTCATCAGGAAAACACCCCGATGTCCGCTCCGATTACCAACGTGCGACCCGACCCGGACCAAGTCCTGGTCGATATCGTCGATTACGTGCTGGAGTATCCGATCGACAGCACGCTCGCGCTGGAAACCGCGCGTCACTGCCTGATCGATACGCTCGGCTGCGGACTCGAGGCGCTCACCTACCCGGCCTGCACCAAGCTGATGGGACCGATTGTGCCGGGCACGATCGTCCCCAACGGCGCGAAGGTGCCCGGTACGTCGTTCCAGCTGGATCCGGTTCAGGCCGCCTTCAACATCGGCGCCATGATCCGCTGGCTCGACTTCAACGACACATGGCTGGCCGCCGAATGGGGCCACCCGTCGGACAATCTCGGCGGAATTCTCGCGACGGCCGACTGGCTCTCGCGCGGCGCCATCGCAGCCGGCAAACAGCCGCTGGCGATGAAAGACGTGTTGATCGCCATGATCAAGGCGCACGAAATTCAAGGCTGTATCGCGCTCGAAAACTCCTTCAACAAGGTCGGGCTCGATCATGTGCTGCTGGTGAAACTGGCGTCGACCGCGGTGGTCGGCCAGTTGATCGGTCTCACTCGCGACGAGCTGATCAATGCGGTCTCGCAGGCGTTTGTCGATGGGCATGCGCTGCGCACGTACCGCCACGCGCCGAATACCGGCTCGCGCAAGTCATGGGCTGCGGGCGACGCGACATCGCGCGCAGTGCGCCTCGCGCTGATTGCGAAGACCGGCGAGATGGGCTACCCCTCGGTGCTGACCGCGAAAACATGGGGCTTTTACGACGTGCTCTTCAAGGGCAACGCGTTCAGGTTCCAGCGCCCGTATGGTTCATACGTGATGGAGAACGTGCTGTTCAAGATTTCGTTCCCGGCGGAATTCCACGCGCAAACGGCGGCGGAAGCCGCAATGAACCTGCATGCGCAACTCAACGCAGCCGGCAAGCGTGTAGAGGACATTCGCAAGATCACGATCCGCACGCACGAGGCGGCGATTCGCATCATCGATAAAAAAGGCCCGCTGAACAATCCAGCCGACCGCGATCATTGCATTCAGTACATGATCGCCGTGCCGCTGATCCACGGCCGCCTGACGGCCGCGGATTATGAAGATTCGACCGCACAGGACGCGCGCATCGACGTGCTGCGCGCAAAGATGGAATGTGTCGAAGACCCGCAGTTCACGAAGGATTACCACGATCCCGAGAAGCGTTCGATCGCCAATGCACTGACGATCGAATTCAACGACGGTTCGACATTCGACGAAGTCGTAGTCGAATACCCGATCGGTCATAAACGTCGTCGCGAAGACGGGATTCCGTTGCTGGTCGAGAAGTTCAAGACCAACCTCGCGCGCCGCTTTCCGGTCAAGCAACAGCTGGCGATTCTCGACGTGTCGCTGGACCAGGCAAGGCTCGAAGCCATGCCGGTCAATGAATACGTCGATCTGTACGTCATCTAGTCAAGTCAAGTACCGTAGTTCCGCGATCAAACCAAGGAAAACACCATGGCCCACAACCTCCACAAAACGCTCAAGGAATTCGACAGCGGTTCCGGCAAAGGCAAGTTCTACTCCCTGCCGCAACTCGGCAAGGCACTGGACATCAAGATCGACCGCCTGCCGGTTTCGATCCGAATCGTGCTGGAATCGGTGCTGCGTAACTACGACGGCAAGAAAATCGCCGAAGAACACATCGAGCAACTCGCCAACTGGAAGCCAACTGCTTCGCGCGTCGATGAAATCCCGTTCGTCGTGTCGCGCGTCGTGCTGCAAGACTTTACCGGCGTGCCGCTGCTCGCCGACATCGCTGCCATGCGCGGTGTCGCGAAACACATGGGCAAGGATCCGAAGTCGATCGAACCGCTGGTCCCGGTCGATCTGGTGGTCGATCACTCGGTGCAGATCGACCACTTCCGCGAAAAGAATGCGCTCGACCTGAACATGAAACTGGAATTCCAGCGCAACAACGAGCGCTACCAGTTCATGAAGTGGGGCATGCAGGCATTCGACACGTTCAAGGTCGTGCCGCCGGGCGTCGGTATCGTTCACCAGGTGAACCTGGAATACCTCGCACGCGGCGTGCACAAGAAGGCTGAAGGCGCGGACACGGTGTACTACCCGGATTCGCTGGTCGGCACGGACAGCCACACCACCATGATCAATGGCATCGGCGTGGTGGGCTGGGGCGTGGGCGGTATCGAGGCGGAAGCCGGCATGCTCGGCCAGCCGGTGTACTTCCTGACGCCGGACGTGGTCGGCGTCGAACTGAAGGGCAAGCTGCGCGAGGGCTTGACGGCGACCGACCTGGTTCTGACCGTGACCGAACTGCTGCGTAAGGAAAAGGTTGTCGGCAAGTTCGTCGAGTTCTTCGGCGAAGGCACGAAGTCGCTGTCGCTGCCGGATCGTGCAACCATCGGCAACATGGCGCCGGAATATGGCGCAACGATGGGCTTCTTCCCGGTCGACGAAAAGACCATCGACTATTTCAAGGGCACGGGCCGCACCGACGCAGAAATCGCCGCCTTCGAAAACTACTTCAAGGCGCAGGGTCTGTTCGGTATTCCGAAGGCCGGCCAGATCGACTACACCAAGGTCGTCACGCTGGATCTCGGCACGGTGACGCCGTCGCTGGCAGGTCCGAAGCGTCCGCAAGACCGTATCGAAATCGGTCATGTGAAGTCGACCTTCAGCGACCTGTTCTCGAAGCCGGTGGCGGAAAACGGCTTTGCGAAGAAGGCGGAAGACCTCGACGCGCAATACACCACGAGCAACGGCGTCGACGTGAAGAACGGCGACATCCTGATCGCGGCCATCACGTCGTGCACGAACACCTCTAACCCGAGCGTGCTGCTCGCCGCCGGCCTGCTGGCGAAGAAGGCTGTCGAAGCCGGCCTGACGGTCGCTCCGCACATCAAGACGTCGCTGGCGCCGGGATCGCGTATCGTCACGGAATACCTGACGAAGACCGACTTGATGAAGTACCTCGACAAGCTCGGTTTCACGCTGGCCGCTTACGGTTGCACGACCTGTATCGGTAACGCGGGCGATTTGACGCCGGAACTGAACGAAGCGATCACGAAGAACGACATCGTCGCGGCAGCGGTTCTGTCGGGCAATCGTAACTTCGAAGCGCGTATTCACCCGAATATCCGCGCGAACTTCCTGGCCTCGCCGCCGCTGGTCGTCGCTTACGCGATCGCCGGCAACATCACGCGCGACCTGATGACCGAACCGGTCGGCAAGGGCAAGGGCGGCAAGGACATCTACCTGGGCGACATCTGGCCGACCAGCGAAGAAGTCAACGCGCTGCTCAAGTTCGCGCTGGACGCCGACGCGTTCCGCAAGAACTACGCGTCGCTGACCAAGAAGGGCGACCTGTGGAGCAAGATCGAAGGCGAAGAAGGTCAAGTCTACGACTGGCCGAAGTCGACCTACATCGCTGAGCCGCCGTTCTTCGGCAAGGACTTCTCGATGACGCCGGCCGACAGCATTGCTGCTGTGACGAACGCGCGTGCACTGGGCATCTTCGGTGACTCGGTCACGACCGACCACATCAGCCCGGCTGGCTCGATCAAGGAAGACTCGCCGGCAGGCAAGTGGCTGAAGGAAAACGGCGTGCAGAAGGCCGACTTCAACAGCTACGGCTCGCGCCGCGGCAACCACGACGTGATGATGCGCGGCACGTTCGCGAACGTTCGGATCAAGAACCTGATGATCCCGACGAAGGCAGACGGCTCGCGCGTGGAAGGCGGCCTGACGATTCATCAGCCGAGCGGCGAACAACTGTCGATCTATGACGCAGCCATGAAGTACATCGACGCCGGCACGCCGACCATCGTGTTTGCGGGCGAAGAGTACGGCACGGGCTCGTCGCGCGACTGGGCAGCGAAGGGTACGCAGTTGCTGGGCGTGAAGGCCGTGGTCGCACGCAGCTTCGAGCGGATCCACCGCTCGAACCTGGTCGGCATGGGCGTTCTGCCGCTACAGTTCAAGGGCTCGGATAGCGTGCAATCGCTCGGTATCACCGGCGAAGAAACGTACGACATCGAAGGCCTCGGCGCAGACTTCAAGCCGCAACAGGAAGTGACGCTAGTGATTCGCGGCAAGGACGGCAAGGAAAAGCGCGTTCAGGTGCTGCTGCGTATCGACACGCCGATCGAAGTCGACTACTACAAGCACGGCGGGATTCTGCCGTTCGTGCTGCGTTCGCTGCTGGCTGCCTGAAGCTGGCGATAACGCAAACAGCACGGCTGTTTTGCAGGGGCTGCGTCCTGTGGAGGGCGCAGCCGACTTTGAAGCCCGACCACTGGTCGGGCTTTTTTTTGGGCTGCTACTGCATGCTGCGGCTCGTGTTGAAGGCGTCAGGGTTGTCAGTGACCCTGCGCTGGGTCATGCGGGCGTTCCAGTCGGTGTCACCCGGCGTGGGCACGCCGGCGTGCGTCGTGATTGCAGCGCGCCGCTGCTGCGCGGCCCAGTCGAATAGTGTTGCGCGCTCGGCTGTTTCGTTCACGGACGAGGAGCGTGCGGTCCATTCGCCCGACTTCGACGGGGAAGGCCGTGTGGCTGCGTTGGTGATGCGGCTCAATGCGAGACGCCCGTCGACGTGGAGTTTGCTCAAACGCGCGATGGAAACCTGGCGATTGGCCTTTGCGGGCCGGCTCGGCGCTGCCTGATCCGCGGACACTCGCGTGGCCCACTGTTTCACGAGGTGTTCGACACGTTGTGACTCTGACGTAGGGACGTTGCCAAACGCCGCCCCCGGCGTCGCATTGGCCGGCGCAGACGCTTTGGAAGCCGCCGGCTTCGGTGTCGAATTAGCCGCCGAAGATCCGCTTTGCGTAACCGTGCCGGTAAATTCAACCGGCGGACGAACCGCCACCCGCCCTATCACAGCCGTGGCCGCCTTGTCGGCGCCGTGCGTCGCACAGGTGGTCAGCAACCAGGCCAGCGCAATGCCGCAGCCCGCGAAGATCGCCGCTCCCAGGACATGATCCGAACGGGTCGAGCGCGGACGTACCCCTCCTATCTCCAGATAATGCCTGGCTTCGGCCAACTGCTCGTCAAAGCGACGCGAATGGTCGCGTTGTTGCGGCAACTTATAGAACAAAAGAAACTTCACGCCCGGTGGGAACGTCCCACGGCGTATCGCCGACGCCTGGGGTTGTACGGCATTCTGAATTGCCCGTTGCGCGTCGGTGCGTGATTTGGGCCGCGGTTCGCGTGGTGCCGCGGCCTGCGCGGGCCCGCGCCGGGAGCCGAAGGGCGGCGGCAACGCATCGAACGGCCGCGCGCTCGGAAGCGCCAGGTCGCCTTCGATCAAGGCCAGTGGTCGGTTCATCGCGAAGGGCTCCGGTATGCGCGAGCTGCTGCTTCAAGTTGCACGACGAGGATTTTCGCTCTCGCCAATAGTGTGTCGACTGAAGTTGCGCCGCGTTTGTGTGGAGATTTACTCGCTCGCCGCAACGCCTCCATCAAGCCGCTCGCACCGACAAGACCCACGGCTCCGCTCAACCTGTGCAGCACACCATGCAGATGATCGTGTTGACCTTCACGGAGCAACCCACTGAGTCGCCCGAGATCCTCATTCATTGCGTCGCGCCAATTGCTGAGAAACGCTTGAAGATCGACCCCCTCTTCAGACAATGCGTCCAGATAATGACTGTCAAAAGGCTCAAAGGAGGCACTCGCGGAAACTTCGCCTGACTGCGTTGCACTGGAGAAAAGGGGCATCTGTACGCTGCCGCGAGCCGTTTTCGCGGAGGGCGCCCATCGTTCGACGCCGAACGGCGCGTTGAAAATTGCTCGAGGGCCTTTCTCGGTTCCGCTCGTGACGGAGAGCTCGCCGCGCATACGCTGCGCCAGTATTCGGCAGAGCGGCAAACAGGCGTCAGCGTCGGCGAGCCATTTCGCCACGTACGGATCCTCTATGGCTGGGTCGAAAAGTGGCGGCAACGCGTCGGGCGCGCACTTTACCACCGCATCGACTACGCTGATAAAAATTCGCTGGGAACCCGAATTCAAAGGCTGCGCCCGCACGATAAGCGAAATCTCTCCCTGCGCGGAGAGTTGGATCGTTCGGTTGAGCAAATGGAAAACCAGCTGGCCTAACCGGGCACCGTCGGCGAGAATCGTTTCAGCCACCGATTGATCGATGCGCGCGCGCAAGCGCAACTCGCGACAACGCGCAAACGGAGTGAGCAGTGCGGCAACACCGTGGATGACTTCACGCAAGTTCGTCACGCTCTCGTCAAGGACGAAAGCGCGAGCCTCCAGCGGCGAGGCGTCCAGCAGATCGCCAAGCGTTTGGCCCCATGTACGCGAAGAAGAACGAGACAGGCCGGCAGTGTTCATAGCCCGCAGAACCTAGTCGATCAAACGGTGCGTAGCCGCGAACTCAATCAGCCCTGCCAACGAAGAAAGACCGAGTTTTTCCTGAATACGGCTCTTATACGTGCTGACGGTTTTGTCGCTCAGGGACAGGCGGCCCGCAATATCCCGATTGCTCACACCGCGCGCCAGATGTTGCAACACCTCCACCTCTCGCGCGGACAAGGCGCTCAACCCGCTCGCCGCGGCCACAGCGTCGGCGCTGTCAGCCGGGAAGCAGTCGTAGCCAAACAGAACTGTTTTCAGCGCAGTGACCAGCTCACTGATTTCCCGCCCTTTGCCGACGTAACCATTTGCTCCCGCGCTGCGCGTATAACCGGCCATAATATGTTCCGGCTTGGCAGAAAGAACAAGAATACTTATCTCAGTATTTTTCTCTCGAATTCGGCGGATCAACGATAGTCCGTCGAGTCGCGGCAAGTCGAGGTCGATAATAACCAGATCCGGACTTTCCGCGAGCACCATTACCAGACCCTCTTCGCCGTCGCCACACGTCCCGACCAGCTCAAGCTCCGGGTCAGCATGCAACACGCTGGCTATGGTCCTTCTAATTATCGGGTGATCGTCAATAATCACGATTCTTTTCATTAGCCGCTCCATTTTCTGACACTAAATAACGGGCGCGAAATCGAATCGACACAGCCCAACAAAAATTAAGTCAAATACTATCAATATTGCTGAAACATTTCTTCGAGATAACACAACGATCCTTCCGCAATGTCCGGAGGATTTTTCTTTCGCGGATCACTGGAATTCACTGTGCACGGGCCGCCACCGCAAGCCACGTCGACGTTTGCCAAGCCAAATTTCGCTCGCGGCAACGGAGATGCGATAACGCGGGGTCAAAGAGAGCGCGAACACCGTTCGCGCCCGAGATTAACCCTTGCGAACACTACCGCCCACAAGAACGACCGGGCCATGACAGCCGGGCCATTCTTTATCCTCAATGCTCCTGCCAACCTTGCAGATCGGGTTGATCTTGCTTCCGCTGGGATTGCGGCAGCGACGAGGTCCGGGCACTTGCACGCAAAAAGTCCAGTTCGACGCGACGGTTCGGTCCCAAACAGGCGATCAGCGCCTCGTGGTTGCGGTCGTTACACTGCACCACCGGATCCTCCTTGCCGCGACCGCGTGCCGAGATGGGTGCACTAACACCGCCGCTCTGCAAGTAACGCTTTACAGTCTCAGCACGCTTGGCCGACAGTTGACGGTTATAGCTGTCGCTACCGAGGCGGTCCGTGTAACCATCAATGCGGATGCTCGTCACGTCATCAACCTGCTTGAGGTTGCGGACCAATTCATCGAGCTTGGCTTTACCGGCTGGCAGCATGCCGGCGAGGTCGCCCCGATCGAACCTGAAGGTCGCGTCGGCCTGCAGCGTCATTTTCTGCGGAATCGGCGCAGCTGGCGCGGCGACCGGTGGCGGCGTGCAGGCTTCGAGGGCGGCCGCGACGCCAGGCATTCCCTTTTCGACGCCATCGACCAAACGCTTGCTCTCATCGAAGTCACGCGTCCACGCCTCATGACCGGCGTGAATCAACTCGACTTCAGAACATGCTGTCAGACGTTGCGCTTCCTGGCATTGCGGGAAAAGCGGCGACGTCTTCACCGCCAGAACCTGCTTCCACAAATCTGGCCGGAGTACTGAAGCGGTCCGCAATTCCGGATTGTCCGCGGAAAGACCCTGGCCACTTTCCAGCGCGGTGGTCAGGCTATTGGCCTGGGTCAATGCTTCTTCGACAAAACCCCAGCCGTCGTGACTGGAGCGTTCATCCGCGGCGGCGTTGAGCCAACATTGCGCCTTGTCGCCGAAATAGTTGTTCTTGCGCTCACCCAGTGCATTCAGACGGGTCTGCACGGCGCTCAACATCGCACCGTTCTTGACGCCGCCGTACGTTGCGATCCACTGTGGCGTCACGGCCCCAGCGGCCTGACTCTGCGTCGCGCTGAACCCGTTTTGCAAAACCGTGGGATCCTGAATCTGCAGCCGGTCGCGCGTCGGGGACGACGAACATCCTGCGAGCATCGCGGCAAGCGCGATGGCAATTAACGAATACTTCATGTCTGTTTCTCATGGAAAGAGGGTCGCACGGAAACTTCCCGTGCGACCCAGGCGGCTAACGTTTCGAGCTTCTAATCAAAGCCTTGCGGCCGTTGCTTAGTTGCCGAGGACGATACCGATACCAGCGCGAACGATGGTGCTATTGCCGCCCGAGGTGGACACGCCCAAGTTGTAGTTGATCGTGCCCTTCTCATTCCAGCGGGACACGCCCAGACCAACAGACTGGTAGCCGCGATAGTTGGCAACACCCGCGTTCAACGTGGTACGACCCGGCAGATACGGCGTAACGATATTCAGCGCCGATGCCGAAGCGATACCCTTGGCTGCGTTACGGTCAACGTTGTTGATCGAGTTGTTCATATTGCCCATGGCACTGTTCAACTGATTCAGGTTGACCGCGTCGGTGCCCTGCGTACCGGCTGCGACGTTGGTAATCTGACGCTCCGCACCGGCGGAACCCACCGACACCGAGTTGTCGCGATCCGTCGTCGAGTTCGCACCCAGCGCAACCGCGTTGGCATTCGGAGCCGAAGCGCCGGTGCCCATCGCGACCGAGTTGTTACCCGTCGTCGCCGTGTTCTTGCCGATTGCAACCGATTCGCTACCCGTTGCCGAAGCACCGTTACCGATCGCGATCGAGTCCGAACCGGAGGCGACTGCTGCCGTACCGCCCGAAGCCGGGGTGTTGATGTTGACGTAGGTCGAGCTGCCCGAGCCGCCGCCCGCAATGTTCTTCACCTGACTTTCGAGGCTCGAGAACTGCGAGTAGTTGACCGCGTCTGTCGCGGCCGAACCGGCCGCCACGTTCGTCAACGTCACCGGCGTCGCGGCACCCACGCCACCCAGTGTCACCTTGCCCTTCGATGAGTCGTCGTACGAAACACCGTTCGCGTTGCCGCTTCCGCCGCCGTTCTGCGCGACATACGATTGCATCTGGCCGAAGTTGACCGCGTCGGTCAGATCCGTGCCGATTGCCACGTTCTTCAACTGGGTCGGCGAGCCGCCCGCGTTGAACGTTACCGTTCCCCGGGTCGTGTTGTCGTAGGCGACGAACGAGTTGGTCACGTTGCCCGACGTATCGACGTTCAAACCAGCGGCCTTCAATTGCGCAAGGTTCACTGCCTGATCGTCGCTCGTCGCGGCAGCAACGTTTGCGATCGTCACCGGCGTGGTGGAACCCACACCGCCCAAGGTCAGCTTGTCGTGCGCCGTCGTGTCGTAAATCACGCCGTCCGGATTGCCGCCCGTGGCGATCGCCGCATTGAGAGCGCCAATCGCGGAGTCGACGCCGCTGTACGAATTGCCAGCAACGGTGTACGTAGGCTTCGAAATCTGACCGTTGGAACTCATCGTCGAGCCACCACCCAAGGCGGCTGCCGTGCTGGTCATCGCGCCATACAACTGCGAACCGTTGATCGCGTCCTTGCTGCCCGACGTGATCTGACCCACGGCAATGTTGGTCAACGCAACGGGGATGGAAGACCCGACACCACCCAATGTGACCTTACCCCTGGTCGAATCGTCGTACGCCACGAAGCTGTTCGTCACCACGCCGCTGCTGTTGACGTTCGCGCCCATTGCCTGCAACTGCTGCAGGTTCACCGCATCGGTGCCGTTGGTACCGTTCGCCACGTTGATGATCTGGCGCTCCGAACCGGCCGCACCCACCGACACCGCATTCGCACGGCCAGCCACCGAGTTCGCACCCAGCGCTACCGAGTTGGCCGCAGTCGCGTTAGCCGCACCGCCGATCGCCACCGAGTCCGCGCCGGTTGCCGACGAATCGGCTAGCGTCGAACTGGCGTGGAAGTACTTGATGCCGCCGCCGTTGACAATGTTGTTGACCGTGTTGGTCACGTTGCCCGTGATGTTTGCGACGTTGGCAGCCAGGTTCGCGACGTTTGCATTGGTCTGGTACAACTGGCCACCGTTGACCGCGTCCGTGCTGTTGGCCGTCAAGCCGCCCGCCTTCACGTTCGTGATCGTCGTGCCGCTCGCGCCCTTCAGCGTGATCGACCCCTTGGTCGTGTCGTCGTACGCCACGAAGCTGTTCGTCACCACGCCGCTGCTGTTGATGGTGCCGCCCATTGCCTGCAGCTGCGCCACGTTCACCGCGTCGTTGTTCGCCACGCCGTTGGCCACGTTCGACACCTTCACCACCGGCGCGCCTGTGCCACCCAGCGTCACCGACGTGTGCGCCGACGTGTCATAGACGACAGCGTTAGGCGAGCCGCCGCCGGCAATCGAGTTGATCGCAGCATTCATCTGACCCAGGTTCACTGCGTCGGTATTCGCCGTACCGGCCGCGACGTTGATGATCTGGCTCTGCTGCTTGCTGCTACCCACCGAGACAGCGTTCGCACGGTCAGCAACCGCGTTGTAGCCGATTGCGACGGCATTCGCTGCGCTCACCGACGAGTTCAAACCCAGCGCCATGCTGTTCGTGGCAGACGGATTGAGGAACGCACCGTAGCCGATTGCGATGGAGCCTGCGCTGGTGGCGCTCGCTTCCGTGCCGATCGCCAGCGAGTTGAGTGCCTGGGCTCGCGAGTTGTAGCCGATCGCCAGCGAGTTGGCCGAATTCGCACCGACCGACGCGCTATAACCGATTGCCGTCGAATTCACCGACGCCACGCCGGCGCCCGTACCCACCGCCGTGGAAGCATCGCTGCCGGCGATGGAACCAGCGCCTACAGCCAGCGCGCCGACACCAGTCGCCGCCGCGCCCGGACCGATCGCCATCGCGTTCAGGTCGTTCGAAGCGGACGTGGTCAGACCTGGGGTGATAGTCTGGCTAACGGCAATGTAGTTCGTCACCGGCACCGCACCCAACAGCAGCGACTTCACACCGCTCTGCTGCGTGGTCTGCAGAAGCTTGGATTGAAGCGCGTCAAGCTGGGCCACCGTGGCCGCGTCGGTATCGTTGATACCATTTGCTACGTGCGTGATACGCATTTCCGCACCGCGGGCACCGACCGACACCGTGTTCGGCGCGTCCGTAGAAGCGTTCACGCCAATCGCCGTCGAATTGTCGTATTTCGAAGTCGCGCCTGCACCGATCGCGACCGAATTGACGCCAGTCGCCATTGCATTGCCGCCGATTGCAATGGACTCGCTACCGCTTGCCTGCGCTGCACCGCTCTGCGAAATGATCTTCACGTACTTCAGGTTAGTCGAGAAGTTCGTGTTGATATCGCCGAGCTGGTTATCTACGGCAGCCAGTGCATCGCCAACGTTGTTGTACGTCGAGCCGGTGATCTCATAGGCCGGCGCCGAGATCGTGCCGTCCTTGGCGAGCGCCGCGCCGCCGCCCAGTGCGCCAGCCACGCTGGCGGCCGTCTGGTACAGCTGCGAGCCATTGATGGCATCGCTGCTCGTCGAAGTAACCGCGCCGGCAGCGAGGTTCGTCAGCGTTACGGCGTTCGTCGAACCCGAACCGCCAAACGTCACCTTGCCCTTGCTCGTGTCGTCATACGCCACGAAGCTGTTCGTCACCACGCCGCTGCTGTCGATGTTCGCGCCCATTGCCTGCAACTGCTGCAGGTTCACCGCATCGGTGCCGTTGGTACCGTTCGCCACGTTGATGATCTGGCGCTCCGAACCGGCCGCACCCACCGATACCGCGTTCGCACGGCCAGCCACCGAGTTCGCACCCAGCGCCACCGAGTTGGTCGCAGACGCATTCGCTGCACCGCCGATCGCCACCGAGTTCGTACCGGTTGCCGACGAATCGGCCAGCGTCGATTTCGCGTTGAAATACTTGATGCCGCCACCGCTGGCGATGTTGTTCACCACGTTGGTCAAGTTCGTCAAGTTGCCGGCCACGTTCGCCACGTTCGCGTTCGTCTGATACAGCTGGCTGCCGTTCACCGCGTCCAGGCTGGCCGACGACAACGCTCCTGCCTTCACGTTCGTGATCGTCGTGCCACCCGTGCCCTTCAGCGAGATCTTGCCGAGCGTCGTGTCGTCGTACGCCACGAATGCGTTCGTCACGTTGCCGCTGGTGTCGACGGTCACGCCCATCTGCTTGAGCTGGCCTACGTTCACTGCATCCGCAGTCGCCACGCCGGCGGCCACGTTCGTCAGCGTCACAGCCTTCGTGGAACCCGAGCCGCCAAGGGTGACCTTGCCCTTGCTCGTGTCGTCATACGCCACGAAGCTGTTCGTCACCACGCCGCTGCTGTTGATGTTCGCGCCCATTGCCTGCAACTGCTGCAGGTTCACCGCATCGGTGCCGTTGGTACCGTTCGCCACGTTGATGATCTGGCGCTCCGAGCCGGCCGCACCCACCGATACCGCGTTCGCACGGCCAGCCACCGAGTTCGCACCCAGCGCCACCGAGTTGGTCGCCGTTGCGCTCGCCGCGCCGCCGATCGCCACCGAGTTCGTACCGGTTGCCGACGAGTCGGCCAGCGTCGAACTGGCGTGGAAGTACTTGATACCGCCACCGTTCGTGATGTTGTTCACCACGTTGGTCACGTTTGCCACGTTGCCCGCGACGTTTGCCACATTGCCGGCCACGTTCGCCACGTTCGCGTTCGTCTGGTACAGCTGAGCGCCGTTCACCGCGTCCAGGCTGGCCGACGACAACGTTCCTGCCTTCACGTTCGTGATCGTCGTGCCACCCGTGCCCTTCAGCGAGATCTTGCCGAGCGTCGTGTCGTCGTACGCCACGAATGCGTTCGTCACGTTGCCGCTGCTGTCGATCGTGCCGCCCATAGCCGTAAGCTGGGCCATGTTCACCGCATCGCTGTTCGCCACGCCGTTCGCCACGTTCGTCAGCGTCACAGCCTTCGTGGAACCCGAGCCGCCAAGGGTGACCTTGCCCTTGCTCGTGTCGTCATACGCCACGAAGCTGTTCGTCACCACGCCGCTGCTGTCGATGTTCGCGCCCATTGCCTGCAACTGCTGCAGGTTCACCGCATCGGTGCCGTTGGTACCGTTCGCCACGTTGATGATCTGGCGCTCCGAACCGGCCGCACCCACCGACACCGCATTCGCACGGCCAGCCACCGAGTTCGCACCCAGCGCCACCGAGTTGGTCGCCGTTGCGCTCGCCGCGCCGCCGATCGCCACCGAGTTCGTACCGGTTGCCGACGAATCGGCCAGCGTCGATTTCGCGTTGAAATACTTGATGCCGCCACCGCTGGCGATGTTGTTCACCACATTGGTCAAGTTCGTCAAGTTGCCGGCCACGTTCGCCACGTTCGCGTTCGTCTGGTACAGCTGGCTGCCGTTCACCGCGTCCAGGCTGGCCGACGACAACGCTCCTGCCTTCACGTTCGTGATCGTCGTGCCACCCGTGCCCTTCAGCGAAATCTTGCCGAGCGTCGTGTCGTCGTACGCCACGAATGCGTTCGTCACGTTGCCGCTGCTGTCGATCGTGCCGCCCATAGCCGTAAGCTGGGCCATGTTCACCGCATCGCTGTTCGCCACGCCGTTCGCCACGTTCGTCAGCGTCACAGCCTTCGTGGAACCCGAGCCGCCAAGGGTGACCTTGCCCTTGCTCGTGTCGTCATACGCCACGAAGCTGTTCGTCACCACGCCGCTGCTGTTGATGTTCGCGCCCATTGCCTGCAACTGCTGCAGGTTCACCGCATCGGTGCCGTTGGTACCGTTCGCCACGTTGATGATCTGGCGCTCCGAGCCGGCCGCACCCACCGATACCGCGTTCGCACGGCCAGCCACCGAGTTCGCACCCAGCGCCACCGAGTTGGTCGCCGTTGCGCTCGCCGCGCCGCCGATCGCCACCGAGTTCGTACCGGTTGCCGACGAGTCGGCCAGCGTCGAACTGGCGTGGAAGTACTTGATACCGCCACCGTTCGTGATGTTGTTCACCACGTTGGTCACGTTTGCCACGTTGCCCGCGACGTTTGCCACATTGCCGGCCACGTTCGCCACGTTCGCGTTCGTCTGGTACAGCTGAGCGCCGTTCACCGCGTCCAGGCTGGCCGACGACAACGCCCCTGCCTTCACGTTCGTGATCGTCGTGCCACCCGTGCCCTTCAGCGAGATCTTGCCGAGCGTCGTGTCGTCGTACGCCACGAAGCTGTTCGTCACCACGCCGCTGGTGCCGATCGTCGCGCCCATGGCCTGGAGCTGCGCCACGTTGACAGCATCACTGTTCGCCACGCCGTTAGCCACGTTCGACAGCGTTACCGCGCTCGTCGCACTCGTGCCACCCAGCGTCACCTTGGTTCGAGCCGACGTGTCGTATTGCACGCCATTGGCCGTACCACCCGAAACTGCCGCGGTGATCGCCGAACCGACGTCGGTGTAGGTCTGACCGCCAATCGCGAAACTCGGCTTCTTGATCGTGCCGTCCGGGTTCACAGCCGCGCCGCCGCCGATGATCGAAGTCACGCTCGACAACTGGTTCACGTTCACTGCGTCGGTGCCGTTCGTACCGGCCGCCACGTAGGTAATCTGGCTCTGCTTGCTCGAGCTACCCACCGACACGGCGTTGGCACGATCGGCAATCGAGTTGTAGCCGATCGCGACGCCATTCACGGCGCTGACCGATGCATTCAAGCCCAGTGCCATGCCATTTGTAGCAGACGGGTTGACGAAGGAGTTGTAACCAACCGCAACCGAGCCGGCACTCGTGCCGCTAGTGGTCTGCGTCAAACAGATTGCATCTTATTCAGTTTGGCCCTGGCACGCGTGACTTTCGCGAGGATGTCGGAGGCTTTTGCTGTCCAGATGAATGGTTTCGGATGACGATTGTGCTTCTGCA
>Ga0255336_101531_pt1 | contig 15967 bp, 12 predicted proteins | sample MeOH1_35cm_T3_17_FD_189102 | JGI IMG/M metagenome (GOLD analysis project Ga0255336, IMG submission 189102) | Sandy soil microbial communities from University of British Columbia, Vancouver, Canada - MeOH1_35cm_T3_179 | ecosystem: Engineered > Artificial ecosystem > Sand microcosm > Unclassified ...
TTGTTAACAAACCTTGGATAAAGCTTCTTGGAATAATAATTACTACAGCTATTATCCTCATGAATGCAGTATTGTTATATTTCACTTTTGTATAACCTAAATAGAGGACTTTTGATGTGGACTTTGCGGAATCAGCGTAACTCACGGAGGGATTAATGGTCATAATTAGCTGATATTGCTCCTTTGATTAGGATATAATATAAGTAGATTACGATATAAAGGGAGATAAAAAACCATGAGCATAAAAAATAATAAAGTAAAAGCTTATGTAGGTACCTATACAAATGGTGATGGAAAAGGAATTTACAGTTTTCAGCTTGACTTAATTACTGGAACAATTGATGATGTCAAATTAGAAGCTGAATTAAATAATCCAACCTATATAAACATAGATAAAAGCAATAGATATTTATATTCTACAATAAAGAAGGGTGAAAGCGGCGGGGTGGCAGCTTTCTCCATTACTCCTGATACTAAGGACCTGAAGCTAATTAACTATGTGGTATCAGAAGGCAGTGCACCATGTCATGTAAGCCTAAATTCAAATAATACCTATGTATTTTCAGCAAATTATCATAGGGGCATTGAAGAGGCTTATCCTATAAAGGAGGATGGATCAATAGAAAAGGATGTATCGACGGCTGTTCATACAGGCAGCGGCTCAAATAAAGAAAGACAAGAAAAGCCTCATGTTCATTTTTCTACCTTAACTCCTGATGAAAAGTATTTATGTGCAATCGATCTGGGTATAGATAAGCTTATTATTTACACCTTAGATAAAGGTATTTTATCAAAACATAAGGAAGTAGCCTTAAGACCTGGCTGTGGTCCAAGACATATGGACTTTCACACTAATGGAAAGTTTGCCTATATTGTTACAGAACTAAGTTCAGAAGTTATTGTATTAGAATATGATGCTTTAAAGGGAGACTTTAAAGAGCTTCAATATATTTCTGCTCTTCCTTCTGACTTTAAAGGAGAAAGCCTTGGAAGTGCTATTCATATATCACTAGACGGCAGGTATTTATACGCTTCTAATAGAGGTCATGACAGCATAGCTGTATTTAAGATTGACTCATCTACTGGAAAGCTAACTTTTCTATCACATACATCTACAGATGGTAAGCATCCAAGAGATTTTAATATTGATCCAATAGGAAAATTTCTTATTGCTGCAAATAGAGACACGAATAATGTAGTTTCATTTTTAATCGATAAGGTATCCGGAAAGCTTACACAAGTAAATTTCGGAGTTTCAATTCCAAATCCAGTATGTATTAAGTTTTTGGCAATATAACTCATTTTTAAAGGAACCTGCACTGAGGTGTACCCCAGATTTTAGACTTATACAGCATTTGAAGTTTAACATTTTATATTTATTATTACGTTTTATAATTTAGAAAGTTATAAATAATTTATAGAGTAGTCTGATTATTTATTAAATCGTTATTTTTGTAACAATCTACAAAGTTAATGTATTAAATTCCAAATGTTAAGAAATATGCAAGAAAATCATATTTACTTGCATAATTATATAGTGGGTAAGAATTTTTTATTATATTTAAAGGAGATGTTTTTTATGTTTAGCCTAACAAATGCAACTACCTTTGAGATAGTTGCCATATGGTGCGTGCTTTTAATTGCATTTTTAGGCTTGGGGTACGCTTTAATGTTAAGAACTCAAATTCTTAAACATGACAAGGGCACAGCTAAGATGCAAGAGGTGTGGGAAGCAATAAAGCTTGGAGCTGATGCTTATTTGAAGCGGCAGTTAAAGACTATTGTTCCACTGATTGTAGTACTTACCTTTGTTTTATTTTTATCTGTTTATGTAGTTCCCCCCTCAGAGGAAGCTATGACTCGGTTTGCTGGGAAATCTGCTGATTCTGTTAAACTTATAATAGGCTTTGGACGTGCAATTGCCTTTATTATGGGAGCTTGTTTTTCACTTATGGTAGGGCAGTTTGGAATGAGAATGGCTATTGAAGGAAACGTTCGTGTTGCCTCCGCTTCCACCAGAAGCTTTGGAGAAGCCCTTAAGATTGCCTACAGAACAGGAACAATAACTGGAATGCTTACTGATGGGCTTGGGCTTTTAGGCGGAACATTAATATTTATGGTATTTGGGGTATCTGCACCAGATGCTCTTCTCGGTTTTGGTTTTGGAGGTACACTGCTTGCCCTGTTTATGAGAGTAGGCGGTGGTATTTATACAAAAGCAGCAGATGTAGGCGCAGATTTGGTAGGAAAGGTTGAAGCTGGTATACCAGAAGATGATGAAAGAAACGCCGCTGTAATAGCTGACCTTGTTGGTGATAATGTAGGTGATTGTGCTGGTATGGCGGCAGATATTTTTGAATCCTATGAGGTTACTATTGTTTCTGGGTTAATTTTAGGTCTTTCCCTTATGAAAATCAATAACGGTGAGTTAAAGTGGATTGTTTTTCCTCTTCTTGTTAGGGGTATTGGGGTACTTTCCTCTATTATTGGAACCTACCTAGTTAAAGGCTCTAAGGATCTAAAAAATAGTAATGCCATGAGCTCTATTAACAAAGGCTTTTATATGTCAGCTCTCTTTAGTCTTACTGCTTTTGCTTTCTTAGCTCATTTTTACATGCATGAATGGAAGGCCTTCTTCTCAGTTGGAGTAGGTATTTTATTAGCCATAGTACTTGATGAAGTTACAAAGTACTTTACAGATACTCATTATAAGCCTGTAAAGGAAATAGCCTCTTCTTCCGTAACAGGCTCTGCTACTTTAATTTTAAAAGGTCTTGCTACAGGCTTTGAAAGTTCTGTATGGCAGACTATTGTTATTGCTGTTACAATCCTTAGCTCTATATTAATCTATAATGGAATGGGTGTAAGCTATGTACTTTATGGCGTTGCTATGACAGGCATAGGCATGCTAACCCTTACAGGTAATAACGTTGCAATGGATTCCTTTGGACCAATTTCTGATAATGCAAATGGTATAGGTGAACTTGTTGGCCTTAATAAGGATGCTAGAAAGGTTATGGACCATTTAGATGCTACTGGAAATACCACCAAGGCAATTACTAAAGGAGTGGCTATTGGCTCAGCTGTTATAGCCGCAGTTTCACTATTTGGCTCCTTCCTTACTGATGTTACAAAGATTCAAGCTCAGCTTAATGTTAGTGAAGGCCTAAGGCTTTTATCAACTGGTATTAGAGTTTCAGAGCCTAAGGTTTTCATCGGCTTATTAATCGGTGCATGTATACCTTGGCTTTTCTCTTCACTTATTATAAATGCTGTAACTCGTGCAGCAGCCATGATAGTTGAGGAAGTTAGAAGACAGTTTAGAATTCCAGGATTAATGGAAGGAAAGGTTAAACCTAATTATCAAAACGCAGTTGATATCTGTACAGTTTCAGCTCAGAGGGAGCTTATAGGTCTAGCACTTATAGGAATCCTTTCTCCAATAATTGTTGGCATTCTTTTAGGTGTCGAATCCTTAGGAGGTTTCCTTGCCGGAGTAATTGTTTCAGGACAATTTCTAGCTGTATTTATGTCAAACACCGGTGGTGCCTGGGATAATGCAAAAAAGACCATTGAAGACGGGCTTTATGGAGGAAAGGGCTCTGATTGTCATAAGGCGGCAGTTGTAGGAGATACAGTTGGTGATCCACTTAAGGATACTGCAGGCCCTGCTTTAAATCCTATGATAAAGGTAATGAATTTAGTATCTCTATTGGCTGCTCCGGTGCTAGTACAATATAAGGCCACTGATATTGGAATGATAGCTACTTTGACAATTTGCGCAGTAGTTGTAATTGTGTCAGTTTTATATTCTAAAAACGGTGGCTTTGGATTTTTAAAGATTACTAAAGGTACTTCAGAAAAAGAAACTACAAAACTATAAAGAGATTATTAGACCGGTGATTTGAAGAAAAAACTGAGAACGCGGAAGGGATTTAATTTAGCCTACTTCTACGTTCTCTTTATATTCAGCCTATTCGGTGTCTAATATTCTTTATTTTAAATCATTATATATATCGTAGTATTCCTCGCCCCAGTATTTTTGTATGAATTCATCTCTTCCGGAAATTTTTCTATCTTCCTTGTATTCTACAGGACTCTTTTTATAGAAATCTTGATGATATTCCTCTGCTTCATAGAACTTAGCTGCTGGAAGGATTGGAGTTACTATGGGTCCTGGGAACCTTTTGGATTCGTCCATTGCCTTTTTAGAGGTCTCTGCCTTTATTCTTTGGCACTCTGTAGTATAAAAAATTGCTGTTCTATAGGAAGGTCCTCTATCTTGAAACTGCCCTTTATCATCAGTAGGATCTACCTGTCTCCAATAAGCCTGTAATAGCTTATCATAATCTATTACCTTAGGATCATAAATTACTTTTATAACTTCATAATGTCCTGAGGTTTGAGACTTAACATCCTTATATGTTGGGTTTTCTAAATGCCCGCCTGTATAGCCTGATTTTACCTGAGCAATTCCATCTAACATATCAAAAGGAGAAACCATACACCAAAAGCAGCCACCTGCAAATATTGCTGTTTCATATTTGTTTTCACTGTTGTTATGAACCATTTTTATCTCCCATCTTAATTTTAATTTTTAATATTAAAAACCTAGCAGTAATATATAGTGCTTCTAATTAATCTTGTTTCTTTATTAGATCTGCCTTGCCTTCAGAAAGAAGTCTTTCTCACGAACTGCCTTAATAACTTCAAGATGTATTCTTATACGCCCCTTAACATCTCCGCCATATTGGTCTGTTCTCTTATTAGTTAGAGGAGAAAGAAATTGATCTAAAAGATAGCCTATTTTTTATAGTTAATCTATTCAACTCAAGTGGTTTAAGTAACTCCTTCAATATTATTCCTTCTCTCGTAAAAGTTTTATGTAATTTCTAATAATATAGTTATTATACACTTTATAATTTATTGTTATCAACTTATAAAACGAGCCTCGAGAAACGAAACGTCTCCGAGGCTCATATTTCTATATCACGAACATTATCACAAACAATATTGCTATAACATACATTGGCTTTGGTATTTCCTTATGCTTTCCTGTAAGTAATTTTATAAGAACATAGGACATGAAGCCGAAGGCTAAACCATCAGTGATGGAGTAAGTTAGAAGAGTAAGTATTAAAGTTAAAAATACTGGTAACCCTTCTGTGAAGTCTGCGAAATCAATCTTTGTTATTGGTTCCATCATTAAAAGTCCTAGTAAAATTAAAACTGGTGCTGTTGCAAAGCCTGGTATTGCAGTTAAAATTGGTGAGAAGAAAAGTGATAGTAAAAATAATGCTGCAATTGTTAATCCAGCTAGTCCGGTTCTTCCCCCTTCAGCAATACCTGCAGCTGATTCTATAAAGGCAACTGGTGTGGAAGTTCCGAGGCAGGCGCCTATGGTTGAACCTATAGCATCTGCAGTTAAAACCTTATCTGCGTTTTGTACATTTCCCTTTTCATCAAGATAGCCAGCCTTAGAAGCTAGTCCAATTAATGTACCAACACTGTCGAATATATCTATAAATAACATTGTAATAATTACAGGAACAATTCCAATAACCATTGCACTCTTAAAATCAAACTGTAAAAATACAGGGCTTACTGATGGAGGCATTGATACTATTCCACTTGGAAGCTTAGCAACTCCAAAGATCATACCTAAAACATATACTGAAAGCATTCCTATTATAAAGGAACCTTTTACATTTTTGTAGTATAAAACTGCTATTATAACCACTCCGGCAAAGGCTAATAATACTGTTGGGCTGGTTATTTTACCAAGTCCTACTAAGGTTGCTTGGTTTGCAACTATAATACCTGCATCCTGAAGACCAATAAAGGATATAAAGAATCCAATTCCGATACTAATTGCATATTTTAAGGTTTGTGGAACACTGTCTATAATTGCCTGTCTAACTTTAAAGAAATTTAAAAATAAAAATATAAGTCCTTCAATAAAAGATGCTGCTAAAGCGGTTCTCCAAGAAAATTTCATTGTAATACAAATTGTGAAAGTAAAAAAGGCATTTAATCCCATACCTGGAGCCATTCCAAAGGGGTAGTTAGCAACTAGTGACATTATTAAAGTACCGATAAAAGAAGCCAGTGCAGTAGCAGTAAATACTGCTTTTATAGGCATTCCAGTGTTACTTAAAATCTGTGGGTTTACAATTAAAATGTAGGCCATAGTCATAAAGGTTGTTAAACCAGCAAGTATTTCTGTTTTAACAGTTGTGTTGTTTTCTGAAAGCTTGAACACCCTCTCTAAAATCCCTTGATTTGTGTTTGTCTTTGATGTGTTTACTGCATTCTCTGTCATAGGTATCCTCCTTAAGAATTATTATTTTTGCTTCTGTATAAAATACAGCTCTTAAATAATTATGAAAAGAAAAACTCCCCAGATAAATAAAGGGAGTTTATAAATAAGAAATACCTATACCTATAAACACCCATAGTCAGACAATTTACGGTAGTCTGGTAGAAACGCTTAAACCATATCTCTAAGCATATACGGGGGTACGTTTTTATTTCAAATTATTTAATTGTTCGGTATATTTCAACCGATAGCATAATAATACACTATATATTTACACAAATCAAGTATTTTTTAATATTTTTACGAACTTTGAAATATATTTATATAGAATCATTCGGTAAATGTGCTTACATAAGAAGAGTTTACACTTACATTCTTGTAAGATTAACCATAAACCTTAATTATGGTAATTGTGAATAAAAAATTTACTACATTATTAGTTATTAACATTATGCACTGTATATTGTTGATAAGTATTATCATTAGTTACTAATTATCAATTATTTTTATCTTACTCTTGTATTATTAATTATTGCCCATAAAGGCACTATGCATTACTACCGATATTCTTTTTTATTTTCCTATTGTTAGTGGATAAAATTAAGTATAGTTAAACTTGCCATAGCAAAAAATACTCTATAATATTTACTTAACAAAAAATTAAAATTTGTAATCGTTTCGTTATAAAAGTTAATAAAAAAGGTTATTGACTTAGAGTATCCTACTGAGTAAAATATATTTTGTATACGAAATACTTTAATGCGAAACTTTCTAAAACGAAATATTAAAGGATGGTGAAAAATTTGGAAACTGAAGAACTCAATGATGGCGTTAGAGTAGTTAAGGTAATTAAAAAGGTGATGCATGTTTTTAAACAGAAGACGGGCAGCTGTTTTAAAGAAATAAACTTAACTGGTCCTCAGGGCATGCTTGTTGGTGCATTGGCTCATCACGGAAAGATGAAAGTCAGCGATTTAAGTGATACCCTTGGACTATCTAACAGTACTGTATCCGGAATTCTGGATAGGCTGGAAAATCAAGGCTTGGTTGAAAGAACCAGAAGCAAAGACGATAGAAGAGTAGTTTACGTTGATGTTACTTCTAAAAGTAGAAAAAGCTTTAAGGATCAACATGCGGAAATTAACAAGATGTTTCAGAACATGATTAGTAAAGCCACTCCTGAGGAACTTGATATAATAATTAAAGGACTTAATACACTAGAAAAAGTTATTGAACGCGAAAATTAAATATTTTTAACAAATTCAAAATAATAAACAAGGAGCAACAAAATAATGACTAAAATAGCAAAATATTTAAAACCATTTATTGGCCTCATTATTGGTGCAATAGTGCTGCTGTTTGTGCAGGCTATGTGCGACCTCTCACTGCCAGACTATATGTCTAATATAGTTAATATAGGTATACAGCAGGGCGGTATAGAAAATGCAGTACCAGAAGCTATAAGAACAAGCGAGATGAATAAGCTTGAGATATTTATGAGCTCAGAGGATAAGTCAGAGATTTTAAGTAATTATACTTTAGTTAATAAATCCAGTACAGACTATGATAATTATGTTAAGAAATATCCTACTTTAGCCAAAGAAGATATTTATGTACTTAATAAGGTTAGCCAGTCAGAGATTGATAAAATGAACCCAATACTCGGAAAAGCTATGCTGACTGTTTTAGGAATAGACAAGATGAAAGCTGATGCAAAAGGAGGAGAAATTAATTTTAATGGAACTAAACTTCCTGCAAATACGGACTTATTTGCATTAATTTCAAGGTTTCCTGAAAGTCAAAAGTCAAAAATGTCCGATAACATGGATAAGAAGTTTACTGCTTTAGGCGATAAGATGATTGTGCAGGCTGCTGCCAACGGTCTTAAAGAAGAATATAAAGCCTTAGGAATGAATACAGATAAAATCCAAAGCAATTATATAATTAAAACTGGAGCTTATATGCTTCTTCTATCTTTAGTCAGTGCAGCCGCTGTAATTATAGTAGGTTTTTTAGCTTCAAGAACTGCAGCTGGACTATCAAAGAACTTGCGAAAAGCTGTATTTACCAAGGTTGAAAGTTTTTCAAATACAGAGTTTGATAAGTTCTCAACAGCTTCACTTATAACTAGAACTACTAACGATATTACTCAGATTCAGACACTTGTAGTTATGGGTATCAGAATGTTAATTTATGCACCAATTATAGGTGTGGGAGGAATTATAAAGGCTCTTAATAAGAGTGAATCCATGTCATGGATTATTGCTCTAGCCGTTGTAGTACTTCTAGGCTTGATAATAAGTGTATTTTCAATTGCGCTTCCAAAATTTAAAGCTATTCAAAAGCTTGTTGATAGATTGAATCTTGTTACACGTGAGAATCTTTCTGGAATGATGGTAATCAGAGCATTTAACACTCAGAAATTTGAAGAAAATAGATTTGATAAGGCAAATATGGATCTTACCTATACAAATTTATTTGTAAACCGTGTAATGGTAGTAATGTTCCCTGCTATGATGCTTATCATGAATGGCGTTACACTCCTTATTGTATGGGTAGGCGCTCATCAAATTGCAGATTCCAGTATGCAGGTTGGTGATATGATGGCCTTTATGCAGTATGCTATGCAAATACTTTTTGCATTCCTAATGATGTCCTTTATTTTCATCATGATACCAAGAGCTTCTGTATCTGGTCAGAGAATAACTGAGGTTTTGGTCACAGAACCTTCAATTTTAGATCCAAAGCAGCCTGTAAGCTTTGATAAAGCAGAAGGTACCGTAGAGTTTAATAATGTGACCTTTAGATACCCAGGTGCTGAGGAAGATGTGCTTAAGAATATAAGTTTTAAAGCTATGCCAGGACAAACCACTGCATTTATTGGTTCAACAGGTTCAGGCAAAACCACTCTCATAAACTTAATTCCACGTTTTTATGATGTAACCGGAGGAGAAATCCTTATTGACGGGGTAGATGTAAGAGAGGTTACTCAGCATGAACTAAGGGATAGAATTGGCTATGTACCTCAAAAGGGTTCACTATTTAGGGGTACAATTCAGTCTAACTTAAAATATGCTGATGAAAATGCACCTGAGGATACTATAAAGAAGGCAGCTGAAATTTCGCAGGCTATGGAATTTATAAGCGAGAAGCCGGAAGGCTTTGAAAGTGAAATTTCTCAGGGAGGGGCAAATGTATCTGGAGGACAGAAGCAAAGGCTATCAATTGCACGTGCCCTTGTAAAGAAGCCAAATATTTATATATTTGATGACAGCTTTTCCGCACTTGACTTTAAAACAGATGCCATGCTTAGACAGGCTCTAAAAGCAGAAACAGGTTCAAGTACAGTTCTCATAGTTGGGCAGCGTATATCAACCATTAGGAATGCTGAACAGATATTAGTTCTTGATGAAGGTAGAGTAGTTGGAATGGGCACACACAATGAGCTTATGAAAACTTGTGAAACTTATCAAGAAATAGCTTATTCACAGCTTTCAAAGGAGGAATTGGCATGAGTGAGAATAACAACAGACATATAAAGACCCCTCAGAAAAGAGGTGTAGGACATCCTGGCGGTGGCCCAATGGCTATGATGAAGGGAGAAAAAGCACGAGATTTCAAAGGTACTATGAAAAAGCTTATGGGCTACTTAAGCGTTTATAAATTATCTATATTTGTAGTGCTAATATTTGCAATAACCAGTGCGGCTTTCTCCATAGTGGGCCCGAAAATTCTAGGCAAGGCAACAACCAAATTATATGAAGGGGTTTTATCCAAAATAAATGGAACTGGTGGAATAGATTTCAATTATATCCAAAGAATTATACTTATTCTTGTAGGCTTGTATGTTATAAGTTCCTTATTTGGCTACATTCAAGGTTGGATAATGTCCAGCGTATCTATGAAGGTAAGCTATGGTTTTAGAAAGGATATTTCAGAAAAGATAAACCGTATGCCTCTAAAGTACTTTGATGGTACTAATCACGGAGAAGTATTATCACGAGTTACTAATGATGTTGATACATTAAGTCAGACACTTAACCAAAGCTTAAGTCAAATTATTACCTCAGTAACAACTGTAATAGGTGTTTTGGTCATGATGTTTAGCATAAGCTGGATTATGACCTTGGTTGCTATTGGTATATTGCCTTTATCTATGGGACTTATTATGTTTATAGTTAAGAAATCCCAAAGATATTTTAAAGAACAGCAGGATTATTTAGGACATTTAAATGGTCATGTAGAAGAAATGTACGGTGGCCATGTTGTAATGAAAGCCTTCAATGGTGAAGAAAAGAGCATTGAAGAGTTTGATAAAAATAATAACAAGCTATTTGGTGTAGCATGGAAATCACAATTCCTTACTAGTATTATGATGCCGCTTATGGGCTTTGTAGGTAACCTAGGTTATGTAGCAGTATGTATTTTAGGAGGCTATCTTGCAGCTAAAAGATCTATTGAAGTTGGTGATATCCAAGCTTTCATTCAATATGTTCGTTCCTTTACTCAGCCAATTTCACAAATTGCAAATATTTCAAACATTCTTCAGCAAACTGCGGCTTCTGCTGAGCGAGTATTTGAATTCTTGGCAGAGGAAGAGGAAGTTTCTGAAACTTCAAGTCCAGTTAAATTAGATAATGTTGAAGGTAGTGTTGAGTTTAAAAATGTTCATTTTGGCTACAATGCTGATAAAATTATTATCAATGATTTTTCAACTACAGTTAAACCAGGCCAAAGGGTTGCAATTGTTGGGCCTACTGGAGCAGGTAAAACCACAATGGTTAAGCTTTTAATGCGTTTTTACGATGTTAACAGTGGTGCAATTTTAGTAGATGGTCATGATATAAGAGAATTTACTCGAAATGATTTACGTTCTATGTTTGGTATGGTACTTCAAGACACTTGGCTTTATAACGGAAGTATAATGGAAAATATAAGATATGGTCGTCTTAATGCAACAGATGAAGAAGTTAAGAATGCAGCAAAAGCAGCACATGTAGATGGTTTTGTGCATACTTTACCAGATGGTTATAACATGGTGCTTAATGAAGAAGCTTCAAATGTATCACAAGGGCAAAAGCAGCTTCTAACTATAGCAAGAGCTATCTTAGCAGATCCGAAGATACTAATTCTTGACGAAGCTACAAGCTCAGTTGATACTCGTACAGAAGTACAGATTCAAAAGGCTATGAATAACCTAATGAAAAACAGAACCAGCTTTATTATAGCTCACCGTCTTTCAACAATCCGCGATGCAGATTTAATACTTGTAATGGATCACGGCGACATTGTTGAGCAGGGTTCTCATGACGAACTTCTTAAAAAGAACGGTGTCTACGCTAACCTCTACAACAGCCAGTTTGAAGGCAATATGGCAAGCTAACTATGTGGCACGGGGACGTTTCTCGTGCCACATTTTTGGTTAAAATGAAGGCAGAGGATATGTTCCCCTGCCTTCAATATCTTGTACTTGTTATTCACATTATACACAATATGTTGTTGATAACTTTTAGCTTATACTCCTAAAACAAGCTCCACAGGACAATGATCTGATCCAAGTACTGATGAGTGAATGTCTGCACTAATAAGCTTATCTTTTAATCTTTCTGATACACAGAAATAATCAATACGCCAGCCTGCATTCTTTTCTCTAGCACTAAATCTATAGGACCACCAGGAATAAGCTCCTTCCTTATCTGGATAAAAATAGCGGTAGGTATCTATAAAGCCCGCACCTAGTAAATCAGTAAATTTACTTCTTTCTTCATCTGAAAATCCTGCGTTTAACCTGTTAGTCTTAGGATTTTTAAGATCTATTTCACTGTGGGCAACATTTAAATCCCCGCATATTACTACAGGTTTAACCTTATCTAGCTCCATAACATAGCTTCTAAAGGCATCTTCCCAAGTCATTCTGTAATCAAGTCTTGCTAATTTCTCCTTAGAGTTTGGAGTATATACAGTTACCATATAAAAATCCTGAAATTCAAGTGTAATAACTCTTCCTTCCTTGTCATGCTCCTCAATATTAAGGCCATAGCTAACCTTTAGCGGCTCTACTTTAGTAAATATAGCTGTACCTGAATAACCCTTTTTTTCAGCGTAGTTCCAATATTGATGAAATCCTTCTAGCTCAAGATTTATTTGCTCAGCTTGAAGCTTGGTTTCTTGAATACAAAATATATCAGCATCTGTTTCTTTAAAATAATCTAAGAACCCCTTCTGCATAGTGGCTCTTATTCCATTTACATTCCAAGATATTAGTTTCATATTATCACTTCCTATGTTAAATATTAAGGTAAGATATTAATCCTGCCATTATATTTTTATTATAACTATATTATCTATTAAATTCTATCATAACCTTTTGTCAATATTTATATAATTCATTCATTAATATTGTATGTAAAATTTAACACTACAGGTTTATTTAACTAACTTAAAGATTTATAATATAAATGTAAAGGTGGATGTAATTTAAGACTTTAGAAATACAAGAGGGTAAATTGGAGTGCGAAGAAATGCCTCATGCTGAATCTATAAAAGTTATGCAGATAATGGACGGACTTAGAAAAGAATGGGGAATTATATATCCTGGAGAACAAATAATTTAAGTTTCTATCACTAAGGCACGATATAATTAATTAAATACCACTGTAAAGGGGATATAAGATGCTTAAGGAAAATTCTACTAATGATGTATTAAAAAGCGTCTATACAGCTATTCCTTATATTAATATTTTTTTTGACAATGACATCGAGATTATGCTGACAGATAGGGGAAAAGTGTTATATTATCAAGGCAGTAAAGAAATAGATGGCAAAATACAAGTAGGAGCAGAAGCAGGAAAATTTGTAAAAGAGGCTATGGAAGCAGGCAGGCGATTCCGGCAAAGGCTTTAATATCGTTGCACAAGAAATCAGAAAATTATCCAAGTCCTCAAATGAATACATTGGAAAAATAGAACATGTTATTAAAAGTATTTCAACCTCAATAGAAAAGATAAATAACAAGGTAGGCAATACTGATGATATATCCTCTACACAATCAATAGCTCTGCAGGATGTGGCTCCTTCCATTGAACAGCTAAATTCTACCGCAAAGCTTTTAGGAAAATTGGCAGGGGAATTATAAAAATCACTTCATTGCATTATATTGATCATTACTGCTGACAATATATTGCCAGCAGTTTTATTTTTTTCATCAACTTCGAATCTTTTTGTGTTTAATAAAAAATGTTATTTTTTATTAAAGGGATTCCCTAAACTATCAAAGGCTTGAATTTCTCATATTTATAATTCTGTCTGAGAGATAATTGGCCTCATTCTTATCATGAGTTACTAAAATGGTTGTTAAGTTATTATTTTTATGATAATCTCTGATTAAATTAGCCATTTCCAATCTTAATTCTTCATCCAAAGCATTAAAAGCTTCATCCATAAAGAGAACTTTAGGTTTTACTACAAGGGCTCTTGCAATAGCGCCTCTTTGACATTGTCCCCCACTAAGCTGAGATGGATGCCTTTTTTCAAGTCCATTAAGCTTAAGTTTATAAATCATATCCATGGCCTCAGCTATTCTCTTAAGCTTATTTATTTTCTTCATTTTAAGACCAAAACATATATTATCTAATAAATTCATGTTAGGAAATAATAAAGGCTGCTGTGCTACCATAGCATAGTTTCTTTTCTCAACGGTTATATTAGTAATGTCTTTATCATCTTCTAAAATTTTGCCTTTATCAGGCTTTATAAGCCCTGTCATAAGTTTTAAAAGCGTGGTTTTTCCGCAGCCGGAAGGTCCTAGTAGTGAAATAAATTCTCCATCTTCAATTTTTAAGTTTATATCTGATAAGATAAATGCATCTTTATGATTTAATTTGTTATTTCCTTGAAAGGTTTTCTCTATGTTTATAAGTTCTAATTTAGGCATTTTTTTCTCCTTTCTTAGAATTAAAGTATTTTAAAGTACTTCTTTCTATAATAAACCTTTAAAATAAAGTCTAAAGTTAAAATATTAATCAATGCTACAATAGAAAAAATTAAACTATAAACAGAGCCGATAGCTTTATCTCCTCCATTTATAAATGGAATCATTATTATAGCTAAAGTAGCAACTTCTCCTCCTCCAACTAATAAAGTCAAAAAGTATTGACTTGCAGATATTAAAAAAGTAAGACTTGCACCTGCAAAAATTGAAGGCAGTAAATGAGGAATAATTATATAGTAAAATCTCTTTGCTCCAGTTGCACCTAATATAGATGCCTGATCTTCAAGATTAGTGTCTAATGTATTAAAGGAAACCATCATTGCCTTTATCATGTAAGGTAAGCTAGGCAGTATATGTGCTAAAATAACGCCCAATATGGATTCTGTTAATCCAAGTTTAATAAATATAGTATACATTCCCATAATAGCTGCATAAGGTGGTACAATTATTGGGGCAAATAATAGCATTTTCATTATTGTTTTACCCTTGAACTCATATCTCTCTAGAGCCATTGCTGCAGGTATAGCTAATGTCAAATCTATAATAATTACTGATATGCCAATAATTAATGTATTTATAATGGCTTTATAGGTATTCGTATTTTCATAAAATACATATTTAATAGCTCGAATACTAAATTGACTAGGAAATATAAGCGGCCATCTATTATTTAAGGATATACCTGTAATAATCAGTGGTACAAAAGGAAGAATAATTAAGAGAGAAAATATAATTGCTATTATAATAAATTTTGTATCTTTAAGCTTATTCAAATTAACTCACCATCTCATTTGTTTTTTTATATCCCATTTTCGCATTATTTTATACGCTAAAACACCTAGAATAACAGTAATAATAGTAAGTATAAAATTTGCAGCAAGTGCTAAAGGTCTTATGCTTAATTCTCCATTAATATATACATCATAGGCAAAAACTGCCGCGAACTTTGGATAAGTGACTCCCAAAAAATAAGGGACTTCAAAGTCTGAAAGGGTAAAAGCAAATACTATAAGCATGGAAGATATCCATGTTGGCATTAATAAAGGTATTATTACTTCTTTAAAAAATTCTTTTCTTGTACCACCAAAAACTCTTGCTATTTCAAGCCACGAATCATCAATTCTTTGTATGGCAGGAACCAGCATAAGTATAATAAAGGGTGTTTCTTTCCACATATATGTTATCATTATACCAAAACTATTTAAATTATTTATTATTGAAGGAAAGGCTTCTATACTTTTGGTTATTCCAAAATAATAGGTTATACTGGATATCCATCCACTTTTCATAAACAAAAGCCCTATAAGATAAGCAGCTGTAATATGTGGCACAAGAATAGGCAGCTGAAAAATTCTTCTAATAATTTTTGAAATTTTATTCTCCTCTATTATAAACAATATATTTGTTAATATCATAGCTAGCAAACCTGAAGCTATAGTTGAAATAACAGATATTTTAAATGTAAGCCATATAGATTTTATAAAATCAATAGAACTAAACAGCTGCTTATAAAAATCAAAAGTAATATGTGAATTTCCGCTTATATTAAAAAGCCCTAGACTTTGAAGAAAACCTAGGGTCAAACCACCAAAAAATAAGCTCATTATTACAACTATTGCAGGTAAAATCAAAATATAGGGTTTAACTTTTTGAAACAT
>Ga0255336_101532_pt1 | contig 15960 bp, 12 predicted proteins | sample MeOH1_35cm_T3_17_FD_189102 | JGI IMG/M metagenome (GOLD analysis project Ga0255336, IMG submission 189102) | Sandy soil microbial communities from University of British Columbia, Vancouver, Canada - MeOH1_35cm_T3_179 | ecosystem: Engineered > Artificial ecosystem > Sand microcosm > Unclassified ...
ATACGATAGGCGCTCTCGTCCGCCTTGCCTTCGGCGTAGGCCACGGCTTCCTTGAGGCCGCGCCGGATGCTGTCGGCAACCTTGCTCATCGGTTTCTCCTCTTGAATGCCTCGACCAACAGCGCCGTGAGTTGCCGGAAGTCGTTGCGGTCCTGCTGACTCAAATCGGCCCGCTCGTTCTTGGCGAAGGCGGTCAGCGCGAAAAGCGGCATATCAGCGTCGTGGTGGAAATAGATCACTCGCGCGCCACCGCGTTTGCCCCGGCCTTCCAATCCCCATCTCAGCTTCCGCACACCACCCGTTCCGGGGATCAGGTTGCCAGCCGTTGGGTTGTAAGCGAGATAATCCACCAAGAGCGCCCGATCCTCGTCACTCATGAGCTTTCGGGTTGCCGACAGAAATTCCGGCGTTTCCACCACGCTGATCGGAACCGTTTGAGCCATGAGGGATACTACTCCAATGGGTCAGTTGAAGCAATCGGAAAAGTAATCCAATGAGTCAGGGCCACGCCGCCGCCGTGTTGTCGGCATTGGAGTGCTTCCGCACTCCCAATCATCCTTACCTGCTTGGGGAGCCGCTGCCGGGCCGGGGACAGCCGGTCAAGGCCGAAGCCGCGCAGCGGTGGCGCGTCTGCGCCAGCCTTGAGGGGCTGGCGCCGGTCCGGCCCAATCAAGACATGCAGGCCGTTGGGTCGGTCTCACAATCCCAACCCGATTTGTCGCTTGCGGCTGAACTCCCATTCGATGCCGCCGTCATCGCGGCGGACCCCGCTGATGTAGTGGTCAAGGCGTTTTTCCAGGACGGGCTGCCAGGGCACGAGCTGGAAGCCGAGCCCGTCCTCGATCATGGCGAAGCGCCCGCTGGCAAGATTGGCGACGCCGGCCAGCCGGCCGCTCACATACTCGCCCGGCCCGGATGGGGCGTAGGTCAGCCCGCGCTCGGCGGCCATCTCCTTGCCGACGCGCTCCATCTCCTGACGCTCCAGGACAGCGATGGACCGGCGTGGGATGCTGATAAAGCCATCCTTGGTGGTGGCGTGTCCCATCTCCACCAGCCTTTGCGCGCGCCGGTCGAGCGCGGCGTTCACCTCCCGACCGAAGCCGGCATCGGTGATGGGCAGATGGTCTTTCGCGACAAGCTCCCGGTCGAGCCAGGTGGCTCCGTCGCTCCCCACCTGCCGGTCGAGGTCGAGCGTGGAGAGCGTGCGGATGCCGAAATCCTTGGGTCGGCTGGGGGCGTCATACGCCATTCCTCGCTCGGCTATGTCCTCGGGGATTTTCCAATGGTCGGCGTCGATGCGCTCGACATGACCGGCGCGACGCAAGGCTTCCAATCGCCGGACATGAGAGCGGATAAAGGCGTCCGGGTCGCCGTGACGCTGCTCGATGATGTCTCGTGTCGCTTCCAGGTGCATGCTCGGCCGGTAGATGCCGCCATTGGCTTCCGCCACGATCTGGATGTTGATATCCGCCGGCCTGGGCTCGGCCTCGGTCGGCGCCGGGTCGAGCGCGACGATGTGGCCGCGCCTGATCTCGGCCAGGTGGGAGCTGTCCGCCGTCTCGATATAATGGGTGCGGCCGTCCACCCCGTCGATGACGAGATGCAGCCGGTCGCCCAGTTCGTCGCCGGCCAGCCCCTTGGCGAGCACCCGGCCGACGATCCGCTCGGTGATTTGCTTACCATGGGTGGCGTATTGGGCGGGGCCGCGTTCGTCGGCGAGGCCGTGGTCGGCCAGCGCCCGGTGCATGGTCTTGATGATGTCGCCGCGCTCGCCCATCTCGCGCAGGGTCGGCTCGGCCTCAGCGGAGATGGACCAGCGGCCGACCTCCACCTCGGTCGCCAGCCCCATGCTCTCCAGCTTGCGGGCGCGGGCGATCAGCAGCGCCCGATTTTGCCGCGCCGTCTCCAGCATGTCCCGGTCGGGCCGTAGGTCGGCGAACTCGTTGCTCGCCTCCTGCTCGGCGATCAGCAGCCGGTCGAGACGGGTGAAGCGCTCGGCGTCCACCTCGCGCTCCAACTGGCGGCTGACCTCCTGCTCGGTCTGCCGCCCGAGCTCCAAGGTGACGATCTCGCTGGCCCGTTCGCGGATGCCGTGAGCGATGTAGTCGCCGGCGATGTTGAGAATCCGGCCGTCGTCCATGACGCCGCGCACCAGGATGTGGGTGTGCGGATGCCCGGTGTTGTGGTGATCGACCGCGATCCAGTCGAGCTTGGTTCCGAGGTCGGCCTCCATCGCCTTCATCAGATCGCGGGTGGTCTCCCGAAGATCGGTCAGCTCGACGCCTTCTTCGGCGGAGACGATGAAGCGGAACTGGTGGCGGTCGTCGCGGCCCCGGTCGAGGAAGGCGCGGCCGTCGTCCGCGCCGCGCTCGGCGGAATAGACCTGTCCCTTCTCGCCGTCGCGATTGACGCCATCGCGCTCCAGATAGCGGAGATGGGCGTCCACCGCCTTGGCGCTGGCGAACTGGTGGCCGCGTGCCGCGCCACGCTGGGGATTGAGCTTCACGATCCGGGCCTTCACCGTCACGCGCCGGGCGCGGGTCCGCACGCCGCTCGCGTCCCGGCTCCAGGCGTTCCGCCCCTTCAGGACCAAGGCCATCCCCGCGCCTCGGCCGCGCGCATTGAACCGCCCGCTTCCCTTCCCGGCCGAGCCCAGCCGATTGGGGTCGCCGCCAGCCCGCCGGATGGCCTGATGCACCTCGGCCAGGAAGGTCTTCGGGCTCGGCCGAACCGCCCGCACGGACGGGCCGCCGGAGCGGTCGCGGACCCGGCCGGGACGGATGCGGAAACGGTCTTCGTCGGTCGCCATGACGTGACGATTGGAAGATCAAACCGCCGACACAAGGTCGAAAATGGCGATGTAGGGCCGTGGCGTAGAAATACTTGCTACAGCGTAGAAACGGCGGAATCACCAGTGGCACACATTGCGGGCGCCATACAAAACAGCATTGAAAACACGAGGAAAATCGTCTTCTCTGGCACCCGCGCACCTCGCCGGGTCAGCGAGACGGCGCCGAAAAACAATGTGCAGACAAACACTTAGGAACGAAGTTCCGGCAGCGAGGCAACTCGCTTTATCTTGCCCTCATCCTCACATCCCCCTTCCGGCGCCTCCATCGACTTCACAATACGCTCCCAAAGCCGAATCGCGCCGCCAATAGCGCCATTGCCGAAAAGAGCTATTTCGTCCTAAATGGCGCAATGGATCGGCGTAGGATTCGGCCATGAAAACCATGTCGGCGCGCGAAGCGAAGAACGGCTTCGGGCTGATGATCGACACTGCGCGCGCCGAGCCGGTGCTGATCGAAAAGCACGGACGCGGCGTGGTGGTCGTTGTCTCGGTGGAAGAATATGAACGGCTTTCCGTGCAATCTGGACGCGCGGATAAGGGCGAAACAGGGACCAAGGGGGCGTCGAAAGGTGGCCAATGAAGCGTTCGCGCGCGTCAAGATAGACCAGCTTCTGAAGGACGCCGATTGGTCGCTTTCGGACGGCCGCAGCGTGCGTTTTGAGTATCCGCTCGATGACGGCGGCAAGGCTGATTACGCGCTGTTCGACCGCCAGGGCCGCGCGCTCGCCGTGCTGGAGGCCAAGAGCACCAGCGTCAATCTGAGCGCGGGCGAAGCGCAAGGCCAACGCTATGCCGATCAGCTCGGCGTACCCTTCATCTTCCTCTCGAACGGCGAGGAAGTGTGGTTCCGTGACAAGACACAGGACGCCCATTTCCGCCGCGTCGAGACGGTGTTCAGTCAGGACGACCTCGCACGCCGGAAGGCGGCGAGCGAGATTCGTCGCGATCCGCTCAGCGTTCCCATCGACACCCGGATCGCAGGCGGCGGCGGGCGCCTGCATCAAACGGCGTGCATCGACGTGGTGTGCCGGGAGATCGCCGCCGGTCGTCGCAAGCTGCTGGTCGAAATGGCGACGGGGACGGGCAAGACGCGCACGGCGGCGGCTCTGCTCAAGCGGCTGTTCGAGGCTAATTGGGCCACCCGCGCCCTGTTCGTGGTTGATCGCAACACGCTCGCGATCCAGACCGAAGACGCCTTCGCCGAACATTTGCCGCACCTGCCTTGCTATCGCGTGCCGCGAGTCGGCCGCCGCTTCCAGGACGAGAAGCGCGTCACCATCGTCACCCTGCAAACCCTGGTGAATGAGTATGAGAATTACTCGTCTGGCTATTTCGACCTGATCGTCATCGACGAGTGCCACCGCAGCATCTACGGCAAATGGCGGCGCGCGCTCGATCATTTCGACGGCATCAAGATCGGCCTCACCGCCACGCCTTGCGTCATGCGCGATGCGCCGGACGTGGATGAAGAGGATCGCGCCGCCATCCGCGACACCATGCGCTTCTTCGAGGTCGATAGGCCGACCTACAGCTACAGCATGGCCGAGGCGATCGCGGACGGACACCTCGTCCCTTACGAGATTTATCGCGCCATGACCGCGCGCACGGCGGCGACCGACGGCTTCACCGTTTCCCGCGCCGAAATCGACTGGGATGCGATGGATGCGGCGACGCGCGCCGAGCTGGAAACGCTGTTCGCCGGCCATGATCCGCTGGTCGTCGATCCCACGGCGCTGGAACGAAAGTTCACCATTCCGGAGCGCAACCGCGCCATGGTGCGCGAGTTCCGCGACGTACTGGAGCACGGCTATGTCGGCCCGAACGGTGTCCGCCGTGCGCCGGAATGGGGCAAGACGATCGTCTTCGCCGTCACCAAGCGGCACGCCGAAACCCTTGCCCGGATGTTTGACGAGGTTTTCGCTGACAGGAAGCCGACGCCCACCACCCGCTACGCCGATTTCGTCGTCTCGGGCATGGGACCGGACGATACGGTGGACGGCCAGGCGAAGATCAAGCGCTTCAAGAAGGAGCCGTTTCCGCAAATCCTGGTCAGCGTGAACATGCTGGACACGGGCTTCGACTGCCCGGAGGTGCGCAACCTCGTGATGGCGCGATTCACGCACAGCTCGATCCTTTACCAGCAGATGCGGGGACGTGGCACGCGCCAGTCACCGGGCAAGGACCGCTTCACCCTATGGGATTTCACCGGCGTCACCCTGCGCCATGGTGACGACGAAACGGGCGAAGGCGGCGTGGTTGTCGTCAGCGAGCCCAAACACCCGCCGCCCACGCCGCGCCGACTCCTGACGCTCGATGTACATGACGAGATCGACCCTTCAACCCGCGAATGGGTGACGGTGGACGAGACCGGTCACGCCTTCATGGATGTGGACGAGGCCCGCGCCGAGGCGCTGGGCGCGGCGTTCGAGACGTGGCTCGACGACCGGGATTTCAACACCGATCAACTCCGCCTGCTGCACCTCGTCAAGGAGCAGATCAAGGCCAACGCCGCCGAACTGACCCTGTTCGAGAGCTGGCGTTTCGATGCGCCGCCGCTGTCCATGAACGGCGGCTTCGAGCGCGCCCGCGCCGTGTTCGGCGGCGAAGCCGAACTGGAACGCATCCTCGCCAGCCTGAATCAGGCCGTGTTCGGTCTTGATTCCTCCGGCGCCACCCCGGAAGGGGACGCGCCGCGCCCCGACAAGCCGATCAACTAGAGGCCGTTCGATGCCCTTTACCCCCGACATGCGTCGCAAGGTCGATCAAATCCGCGATTATCTCTATGGCGGCGGCTATCCCGATCCGCTGTCGAACGCCGAACAGCTCAGCTTCCTGTTCTTCTTCTACATGATCGAGGGGATCGACGCGGCCAACCTGCGTCAGGCCAAGGCCACGAAACGGGATTACACCTCGCTGTTCGCCGGCGAATGGACGATCCGCAACCCGCTGAACGCTCCAGTTAAGGGCGTCGAGACCATCCCGCGCGAGCGGATGCGCTGGTCGTCCTGGGCCAACGCCATGTCGGGCGAGCAGCTCGTCACCTTCGTGCGCGACGAGGTGTTTCCCTTCTTCGCCACCATCGGCGACGCCTTCGGCATGAGCTTCATGGCGCAGGCTCGGCTGTCCATCGACGAACCGACCGTGCTGACCCAGATCGTGACGCTGGTGAACGAGCTGCGCCTGGAACAGGCCGACCCGGACACCAAGGGCGATTTGTTCGAGCACGTGCTGCGCCAGATCAAACAGGCTGGCGAACTCGGCCAGTTCCGCACGCCGCGCCATATCATCCGCGCCATCGTCGATCTGGTCGACCCGAAAATCGGCGAGACGGTCTATGACCCCGCCGCCGGCACCGCCGGCTTTTTGGTGGCCGCCTATGAGCATATTCGCCTCGCCAATTCCTCGGCGAACGGCCGGGAGGTCGCGGAACTGGAGGGCAAAAAATTCGAGCGCGGGCATGGCGACCGGCTGAAAGACGCGCAATGGCGTAAACTTCAGGCCGCGACCTTCTACGGCAACGATGTCGATCCCAAGATGGTCAGCCTCGCCAGCATGAACCTCGCTTTGCGCGGCCTGCCCGACGTGCGCATCCTCAAGCGCAACGTGCTGACCACCAGCTTCGACCGTCAGGCCAAGGCGGAGCGCGGGCTGCCGCTCGACGGCTACGACGTGGTGCTGGCCAATCCGCCCTTTTCCGGCCGCATCGACCGCGACCGCATTGTCGATGACGTGAAGATCGGGACCAGCACGGCGACCGAACTGCTGTTTGTCAAATACATGATCGACAATCTGAAGGATGGCGGACGCTGCGGCGTGATCGTGCCGGAGGGCGTGCTGTTCGGCTCGACTGGCGCGCACAAGGAATTGCGCCGCATCCTGATGCAGAACAACCGGGTGGAAGCGGTGCTGTCGCTGCCCGGCGGCGTGTTCCAGCCCTATTCGGGCGTGAAGACCTCGGTGCTGGTCTTCCGCGAGGGCGGGCGCACCGAGCGGGTGATGTTCCTGCACGCCAGCAATGACGGCTTCAAGCTCGACGCCAACCACGACCAGCCAATCGAGGCCGACGACCTGCCCGGCCTGATCGCCGCCTTCAACAGTCGGGAAGAGATGTGGGCGGATTGGCGGAAGCGCGATCCGGCCGCGCCCTGGACGGAAAACTGGTGGTTCGCCGACGCTGGCGCCATCGAGCGCGAGGACTGGAACCTCTCGGCCTCCCGCTACCGGCCCGAAAGCCGCGAGGCGGCGGAGCACCGCGATCCGCGCGAGTTTCTGGAGGAGTTGGAGGAGGATGTGGAGACTATCCTCGGCGACATTCAGGCGCTGGCGGCGGAACTGCGGGGAGAGGCGGCGTGAGTGCTTGGCCTATCCGTGAATTGGGCGATGTCGTCGAAATCAATCCTCGGCTGCCGAAGGGCATCGCTGCGTCGCAGGAGGTGTCTTTCGTTCCCATGGCGGCCGTGGACGAAATTCATGGCGCCATAGCTGACCGCCAGGTGCGTGCATTCGGCTCAGTCTCGAAGGGGTTTCCCACCTTTGCCGACGGCGACGTTCTTTTTGCCAAGATCACGCCGTGCATGGAAAACGGCAAGGCGGCCATCGCATCCAATCTGGTCAATGGCATCGGCGCTGGGTCCACGGAATTTTATGTGCTGCGGCCCAGCCAAGACGTTCTGCCCGAATACGTCTTTCATTTTGTGCGACGATCGTCCTTCAGGGAGGTGTGCAAGGCCAACTTTACGGGCAGCGCCGGTCAACAGCGTGTCCCGCGTTCATATCTGGAAAGGGTCGTGTTGCCCCTCCCTCCGCTCGACGACCAGCGGCGGATCGTGGGGCTGCTGGACCGGGCGGCGGAGATCAGGCGCCGCGCCGACGCCGCCCGCGCCAAGGCCCGCGCCATCATCCCTGCACTGTTCCTCGACATGTTCGGCGACCCGGCGACCAATCCGAAGGGGTGGCCAATGGCGACGGTCGGTGACGTGCTGGACAGCGCATCCTACGGTACCAGCCAGAAGGCCAGCGACACCGGCGGCGGCCTGCCTGTGATCCGCATGGGCAATGTCACCATGGACGGCCAACTGGACACCACCAACCTCAAATATATCGAACTGACCGAAGCGGATCGCGAAAAAGCCGAACTGTTGGCTGGCGACCTGCTGTTCAACCGCACGAACAGTAAGGAACTCGTCGGCAAGACTGGCCTCTGGGATGGCCGGTTCGAGGCGGTCGTCGCGTCTTACTTCATCCGCCTGCGGGTCGACCGCGAACGCCTCGTCCCGAATTACCTCTGGGCCTTCTTCAACACCTCACATATGAAGCGGGTGCTGTTCCAGACGGCGCGCGGTGCCATCGGTCAGGCGAATATCAATGCCAAGGAATTACGGGCGTTTTCCATAGCTGTGCCGCCCCTGCCGCTCCAAACTGCCTTCGCCGAACAGGCCCAACGCCTTGAAGCCACCGCACGCGCCCTTGATGCCGCCGCCGCCAAGGCCGAAGCCATGGCCGCCGGGCTGTCGGCGGAGGTGTTCGATGCAGGCGAGCGCAAGGAGGCGGCAAGTGCGGATGGATTATTGGCGCCATGTTGAGCCGACTCGCCAGGCTGATGTTGACGGCCACCGCGATCGCGCCGGTGCTGCTGACTTATGCCTGGGTTGCTCTGCAATCCGGCGACTCCCGGATGGCAATTGGACTCGCCGTTGGTTGCGTCGTGTTGATCTTCATCTGCTGGCTGCTGCTTCGATACGCGAGACGCAACCTTGAGCGGATGTCGTTCAAGCCCACCAAGATAGAGGCAGCCGATCGCGAGAATATAGCATTCCTGATTTTGTATTTGCTTCCGTTATTCACTGCACAATTCAAAGACCTGCAATGGAATATCTGGGTTCCTGTGCTTCTTGTTTTCGCGGCGGTCGTGGCCACCGGCTATAGCTACCATTTCAATCCGTTGCTCGGACTGATGGGATGGCACTTTTACAAAGCCGAAACGGAAGAGGGCGTGACCTACGTGCTCATTACCAAAAGACAGCTTCGGAAGGCGAAAGAAGCAGTCGAAATCGGACAACTGACTGAATATATCGTGCTGGATTTGGGGGGAAAGTAATATGCCGCAAAACCTGTTCGCCGCTTGCCGGATCAACGGCGCGCTTGTCGCCAAACGCATCCGGCTCGATCAGGCGGTGCAACAGCAGATCGAGAATATTTTCAATCAGCAGGAAGCGGAGTTCCGAGACGGCATCACGTCGGAAGTTCAATTCGATGGAAGCTGGACGCCCGACGACGACGAGGTTCTGACGATCGGCGTGCCGCAGGAAGCGGCCATCTTTGCGGATACGCTGAACGCCAATCCGGTTGCCATTCCAGACATCGACACCGCCAATTTCGAGGCCGAAGGTATCAAGGGGATATTCACCGGGGTCGCCGTCAACGGCGCGGTGAAAGTGCTGGTGCAGCGGTTCTCACCCCAGCAAATATTGAGCCGCCGCTTCTCGCTTTTCCAAACTGGCAATGCGTTCCGTCGTCTTTCCGATCCAGCGTTTTCTCTCGATACCGGACTCACCTGCATCATCGAGGGCGGAAAGATCAAGTTTCGGAGCTTCCATAAGGTCCGCGCCGTTATCAGCCTGCTTGATGTCTATCGCGCCGCTACCGATCAAGAAGTGCAGGCTTTTGCCGCGCACGCTCATTTCGAGATGGCCGATGCTGCGACCTTCATCGCCACCGCTGATCAGACGATCCGAAAGCTGGTGCACGCGATCAGCAATGGCGGCGTCTTGAACAACCATACCACTGTTCAGATCGAAACCGCTTGCAACGCCGTCGGCATGGTCGTGACCGTCAACAACGGGAGGCTCATCATGCCGACAGAACGCGCGGAGATAAAGAAACTGCTGCGCTTTCTGGATGATGGGCTCTACCAAGCTCCACTCACGGGCGTTCGCTACGTTACGAACTCCAAGAGGCCAGCATGAAAAGGAAGCCTATGACAGGGTAAAGGCGCCGTCGGTGGTCGATAATCGCGATGAAGAAAAAGAGATCAAACGCATCCGAGCCCGTCTGTCGTCGCTCGAAACCGAACGGGCCGAACTCGAAGCTTCACTTGCGGCAATCGAGCAACGGAAGGCGGGGGCGCAAGCCATCAGGGCTTGCGCGATCGTGGCCGGGAACGCTCCAACCGTGACCACGGCGTCGCCAACAGCCGACAAGGTGGCGCTCTTCCGTCGCCTCTTCGCCGGCCGATCCGACGTGTTTCCGCTCCGCTGGGAGAACGCAAAGACGGGAAAGGCGGGCTATGCGCCCGCCTGCGCCAATGAATGGGTCAGGGGCGTTTGCGGCAAGCCGCAAGTCAAATGCGGGGAGTGTCCGCATCAAGCCTTCACCCCCGTCACGGACGAAATCATCGACAAGCATCTGCGGGGCGGCGACGGTCCGCGCGCCTTTGTCGCTGGCGTCTATCCGATGCTGCCGGATGAAACCTGCTGGTTTCTGGCCGCCGATTTTGACAAGGAAAGCTGGGCGGCAGACGCCACGGCGATGGTGGAAACCTGCCAGGCGAAAGGCGTTCCCGCCGCCCTCGAACGCTCCCGGTCCGGCAACGGCGCTCATGTCTGGATCTTCTTTTCGGAGCCTGTCCCGGCGCGTGCCGCCCGTCAGCTCGGCGCCGCGATCATGACGGAGACGATGGAAAGGCGGCCAGAAATAGGCTTCGCCTCCTATGACCGCTTCTTTCCAAGCCAGGACACCATGCCGGTCGGCGGCTTCGGCAATCTGATCGCCTTGCCCTTGCAGCGCAGGGCGCGCGAGCGCGGAAACAGCGTGTTCATCGATGAAGCCCTTCGACCCTACGACGATCAATGGGCGTTCCTGTCGTCGGCTCCGCGTCTGTCCGCCAACGCGGTCTTGGACCTGGTCGCCGACGCGGAGTCGCGCGGCAGGGTGTTGGGCGTGCGCATGCCGGTCGAGGATGAGGAGGTCGACGAGCCGTGGCGCATGACGCCTTCCCGGCGCAGGGAGCCCGGACCGATCAACGCGCCCATGCCAAGCAAGATCGGCGTCGTCATCGCCGATCAGGTCTACATTGATCGGACCGAACTGCCATCGGCGATGACGGCGCGGCTGATGCGTCTGGCGGCGTTTCAGAACCCGGAGTTCTACCGTGCGCAATCCATGCGCTTCCCGACCTTCGACAAGCCCCGGATCATCTCCTGCGCCGAACTTCACCCGCGCCATGTAGGTTTGCCACGAGGGTGTCTTGACGAGGCCATTGAGTTGGTCCGCGCACACGGCGCCGAAGCGGTGATGGAGGATCTGCGAACCTCGGGGGTACCGCTTCCGGCGGGGGTCCGCTTCCGGGGCGCGCTATATGGCCCACAGGTCAAGGCTTTCGACGCGCTCGCGCCGCACGACACCGGCGTGCTGGCGGCGACCACCGCCTTCGGCAAGACGGTCGTGGCCTCCGCACTCATCGCCGAGCGGGCACGCAATACCCTGGTTCTCGTCCATCGCCGCGAGTTGCTCACTCAATGGGTTGAGCGCCTCAAAACATTCCTCGACATCGATCCGAAGGAAATCGGAATCATCGGTGGCGGCCGACGCAAGCCAACCGGCGTCATAGATGTCGCGCTGATCCAGAGCGTTGTGCGCCGAGGTGAAGTCTCCGACTCGGTTGCGGATTACGGCCATCTCATCGTTGATGAGTGTCACCATCTGTCAGCGGCGAGTTTTGAGCTGGTGGCGAGGCGCGCGAAGGCGCGATACGTCCTCGGCCTTTCTGCGACCGTTGCGCGTAAGGACGGGCACCATCCCATCATCTTTATGCAGTGCGGCCCAGTCCGGCATCGAGTCGATGCTCGCGCGCAGGCCGCCGAGCGGGGCGTTGCTCACCGCGCCAGGCTTCGGGCGACAAGGTTTCAGTTGCCGCCACCATTGGGTGCCTCGGATCGTCCCGCCATGCCGGCGGTTTATGCGGCCCTCGCTCAGGACGAGCTGCGGAATGAACTGATCTTCGACGATGTGCTCAAGGCGCTGGAGGCAAAGCGCTCTCCGATCGTGCTGACCGAGCGCAGGGATCACCTCGAATATCTGCAAGGGCGCTTTTCGCACTTTGTGCGCCATCTCGTTGTCCTTCGGGGCGGGATGTCGGCGGCCGAACGCAGGGCGTCTGAGGCGGCACTGCATGTGCCCGATGATCAAGAACGCCTCATCCTTGCGACCGGGCGCTACATCGGGGAAGGCTTCGACGATCCCAGACTCGACACGCTCTTCCTGACGATGCCCATTTCCTGGAAAGGCACTCTGGCCCAGTATGTTGGCCGTCTGCATCGCCAACATGGCGGAAAGACCGAGGTTGTCGTCGTCGACTACGTCGATGAAGCGGTGCCTATGTTGGCGCGAATGGCGGCAAAGCGACGAACGGGATATCGAGCCCTTGGGTATACCCTGGAATGATACGCATCGTTCCCGGCGCAAAATCGCCCGGTGAACGCCGTTCCGGCTTCCGACGATCAAACGTTTATAGGGCTATGGCGTAAACGTAGTTCTCATCATCGCCTGTCGCAGCGCGCCAACCTCCCTAGATTTGCGCCTTGTGGCGCGATTCGGATCAGGTTGGCTGAGGGCTCGAAGATGTCGAGCTAGGCCACATCCTCGCCCTGTCGTGCTCCCAACTGCCTGCGTCTGTGGGCGCAGCGTCATGCCGGTAGCCTTGAATTGGCCCCGCTCGCTATTAAGATATGTGGCGATATGCTTTAATAGCGGGAAAGCTAATTAAAGGATCGCTTGTGACGAACGGAGAGAACCAAAGGCTCGGGGCATATGTCGAAACGAGCGCGGGAGGCGAGCGCGTGCGCGCCTATGTGCCCGCCCCGCTGCCGCCGAATCCGCCGCTCGAACTCGGACGGTTCATGCAGGTCTACGAACGCGCCATTGCCGCGGTCGGGCGCCTCGATGGCGTGACGACGATCCTGCCCTCGACGCCTTTGTTCCTCTACATGTACGTCCGCAAGGAAGCCCTGCTGTCCTCTCAGATCGAGGGGACGCAATCCTCGCTGTCGGATCTGCTGCTGTTCGAAAATCATGAAGCGCCGACGGTCGAACTCGACGACGTGACTGAGGTCTCGAACTACGTTGCGGCGATCGAGCATGGCGTCTCCCGGATGCGGGGCGGATTTCCCCTGTCGCTCCGGCTGATCCGCGAAATGCACGCCATCCTGCTCAAGTCGGGACGGGGCGCCGCAAAGCAACCGGGCGAATTTCGCCGCTCGCAGAACTGGATCGGCGGAACCCGGCCCGGCAACGCGCTGTTCGTGCCGTCGCCGCCGAATCGGTTGGACGAATGCCTCGATGCACTCGAGCGCTTCCTGCACAGCGAGGATGCGGCGCTGCCCCCGCTCATCCGGGCGGGCCTGGCCCATGTCCAGTTCGAGACGGTCCATCCCTTCCTCGACGGCAACGGGCGCCTGGGTCGGCTGCTCATCACGCTGATCCTGTGCGAGGCGGGGGTGCTGCGTGAACCAATCCTCTATCTCAGCCTGTTCCTGAAATCCCGGCGCGACGACTATTACCGGCTCCTGCAGGAGGTCCGCCAGGCCGGGACGTGGGAGACCTGGATGGAGTTCTTCCTGACCGGCGTCGCGGAGACCGCCGAACAGGCTGCCGCGACCGCGCGCGATCTGATCGCCATGTTCGACGCTCACCGACTTGAGATCGCCGGCCTTGGCCGCGCGGCCCCATCCGCGCTTCGCGTCCATGAATTGATGCAGGCCAGCCCGATCGTCACCATCCAGACGGTTTCGGAAAGGCTCGGCGTCTCCTTCCCGACCGCCGGCTCCGCGCTGGAAAACCTCACCAGGATCAACGTCGTGCGCGAGACCACGGGACGGCAGCGCGGCCGGATCTACGCCTATTCGGACTATCTGGCCCTGCTCGATCGCGGCACGGATCCGTTGCCGGCCTGACGCGCCGGGCGAAATCGAAACCAAGCGCAACGTATATCGTCAGGATGGAGGCAACCAGAGCGGGGAGGCAAAGTTTGCAGGAGGTGTCGGTGGGGATGCGGGCCGACGATGTGAATGGCGTGGACATAGAGCTTCGTGATCTGCGTCTGGCGCTCGTGACGTCACAGCACCGCAGCCTGCGGCGGGCGGCGGAAGCTCTGAACATACGCCAATCGACCTTGAGCCGCCGGCTGCACGAGATCGAGCGCCAGCTTGGCGTGGTGGTGTTCGAAAGGACGAACGGCGGCACCCGCCTCACGACGGTGGGGCTGGAGTTCATCGCGAGCACCAGGCGGATCCTCGATGATGTGGACACAGAACTCCGGCGGCTCAGGAGCAGAAGCCGCGGCGAACTTGGCCTGCTGACGATCGGTGTCCATGCCTCCCCTTCGGCGGGGAACATGCACGCGACGCTGGCCGAATACCATCGGCGCTTTCCGGATGTGGACGTGCGCACGGTCGATGGAAGCCATGATCGGCTGCTTTGCGCCCTCGCAGGTAATGCCGTCGATGTCGCGATCATGACCGGCCGCGCATCGAACTGGGACGACCGAACGCTACCGCTGTGGAGTGAACGGGTGATCGTGGCGTTGCCGCAGCAACACCCACTTGCCGGCAATCGCAGGGTCCAGTGGACGGACCTTGTGAATGAAAAATTCCTCCTCCCGCAGCAAGGCCCCGGCCCGGAACTGGAGGGGCTGCTTGTGGCGAAACTTCACAACGCCATCGGCGACCAGCACATCGTCCATCAGGACGCTTCACTGGACAGGCTGCTGAGCCTGGTCAGCGCCGACTATGGTGCGCTCCTGATGTTCGAGGGCGCGACGGGCGTCCGCCACGAAGGCGTCGTCTATCGTGAGGTGTGGGACGAGGACGGGCCGACACGAGTTCACTTCCTGGCCTACTGGCGGGAGGCGAACGCCAATCCGACGCTGGGATCGTTCCTGGGCATGCTGCGCGAACGCTACCCTGACCTCTCGGCCGAACCGGACGCGACCTGAGCGCCCCGATCCCGGCGCGCTTTCACGAAGGCGCGGTCGGTCGCCATGAACCGCTCGATCATCGGCACAATGAGCTTCGAAGGCTCGGGCGCCGTTTGGCCGGTCGTTCGGCCGAGCACCTGAGCATAGGCGACGAGGTCCCGATGAACGGCTGCGGGAAACTCAATTGTGACCTTCACCGGCTTGTCGTCGGCCAGCGGCCCGAGCTTGAGCTTCGTCATGGATTCCCTCCCTGCCCGTAGGGCGCCAGCACCAAGTCCCGCGTCACGATCACGCGGACGGGAAAGCCCGGACGGATGGTCAGCGTCGGCTGGATGTTGAGCTGGCGCTGCACGATCTGCTGGCCAGTCTGGCTGATGCTGTTGGACGCCCCCATGCGGATCGCCTGGGCGAGATTGTCCTCACTGTCGCTCGTGCCCGCCTCGGCGCCGACGCTGAGCAGCGTCGACAGCACGGCAGCCTTGGCCAACATGCCCCAGTGATAATCGACGCCATCCTCCAGGCCGGCATAGCCCTGCGTATCGGCACCCGGCTGACGTTCCAGCACGATCGACATGCCGTCCGGCATGATGATGCGCGTCCAGACGAGAAGAATGCGGCTCTGACCGAAGGCGACGGAGCTGTCGTACTGACCGATCAGCTTCGCGCCCTGCGGGATCAGCAGATACTTGCCGGTCGGGCTGTCGTAGACGGCCTCCGTCACCTGGGCCGTGATCTGGCCGGGAAGATCCGAGCGGATGCCGGTGATGAGCGCCGCAGGGATCACGGTTCCCGCCTGCACGACATAGGGCGAAGCCTTGGCTTCGAGGCGGTCGGGGCTGATGGTCCGCCGGTCGGTCGCGGCGTTGAGGAACGCGGATTTGCGGTCCTGCATGTTCTGCGCCGCGCCGCCATCGACGGGCGGCGTTGGAGTCGACGCGGTCTCCGGCCCCGTTGCCGCCGGAATGACGACCGGCTGCGGCTGCTGGTTGGTCTGGGCGAACAGGCGGCTTACGCGCGCTGCCTCTGTCTCCTGACCCAGCCGCTGCGCCGCGGGATCGGGCGTGGTTGCCGAAACGCTGGTATTTGGCGCGGCGCCGGCATTCAGGATGGGTTTGCCGAGATCTCCGGGCAACGGCGGC
>Ga0255336_101533_pt1 | contig 15935 bp, 13 predicted proteins | sample MeOH1_35cm_T3_17_FD_189102 | JGI IMG/M metagenome (GOLD analysis project Ga0255336, IMG submission 189102) | Sandy soil microbial communities from University of British Columbia, Vancouver, Canada - MeOH1_35cm_T3_179 | ecosystem: Engineered > Artificial ecosystem > Sand microcosm > Unclassified ...
ACAATTTCTCGTCGTTGTGCGTGCGGACCCAGAAGTCGACAACCCGGGGCGGCTTTGCATCAGGAATGCAAACGGGCCGCTCGCAATACGTAATCACGTGCGGATCTGATTCGAGGCGAACCCACAGGTCGAGGGCGAGCCGCCCAAACAAGGTTAGCCGGCGCCCGAGCTTCGGACCGAAGAGATCATATCGGTGCGCGCCGTGCGGACGTGCGTTGTTGAATGCCCGCAAGAAACGTGGTGGTATCATCGACAACGCTCCGGTTTGGCCGACCATCATGTTTTAGTACAAAACGAGCCGGACATCCGCCCGTCTGACATCCGCGGGTTTGCGGTTTCGCACGTCAATTCACTCATTACAGAATACGTATCAATCGCTACGTTTTCGACGTCAATAGATGTGTATATGCACATTACCGACGTTTTGGCGACCGGACTATCCGCCGACCGCGTCCAGCCGTGAAACAATCCAACGGAAAGACGGCAAAATTGGCCGCAAAGCCTTGCCGCCACTGCTTCTTAGGATGATGAAGTCGTCCACTCCCCTGTTTCACGGACGCGTCGGGTAGAGAGCCGGGGCATGTGACATTTCAGACATTCTCTTCCTTCGTTTGGCATCTCCGACTTTCGCTTCTTCACGCGCAGAAGCAAAAGTGATTACGACACAGACAGCAACCCAACCCTCGCCCATTGCCGGCTGACCGGAGGTGCTGCAACTTTCCCTTCAACCGACGGGCGCTCAGACGTGCAGCGTAGTGAAAAGCACAATTTCCGTAATCAATAACAGGCCACGCGGATGGAAAATTCAGGCGAGATCGGGGACGTCGAGGATGTTGAGTTTCGTGAAGTGCCGGATACGCCGGACCGACCCGTGGCCCGGCGTCGGAAAGTGGCCGCCGGCGCGAAGGTCCTGCGCGCGCAGCATCGGAAAGCTGAAGCCCGCCGTATCGGGCTGCAGCATCTGGCGTTCTTCCGCGGCTATCTGGAGGGGCTCGAGCTGGCCGAGCTGGCGGACCAGTATCTCGAGTTTGGCCGTGACGCCCGCAAGGCCGCCGGCACGCGCAACTGGCTGGTGACGGCGTTCGTCGCCGCCGCCCGCAAGCGCGAGGATTTTGCGACCGCGCGGCTGCTCGCGATCCGGCCAGCGGTGCTCACCACTACCTCCGCACCTGGGACGACGCTCTCAGCTTCACCGTCGCTTGAAGAGTTTGCCGCGGAGCACGATCCGGACGGCTTCCATACCGAGAAGGAACTGCTCGAGCTGTTCACCGCGCACCACGCGGTCCCGGGCGCGGACTGTGCCGCTGGCGCTGCAACGTTGCGCCGGCAACAGCGCAACGCGCGCCTGCGGGTCAGGCAGATGGCGGCACTCGACGCACTCGCGCGCCTCGTGGTCGAAGATCCGAAGCCTGAGCACCACGTTCTAGGCTGGTTCGAGACCGCCGTCGCGTTACGCCTGTCCGATGTCGGTATCACCACGATCGGCAAGCTGGTCGACACGATCAACGCCGTCGGCTACCGGTGGTACCGCAACGTGCCCCGTCTTGGCGAAACCGGTGCGCGCCGTATCACCGCGTGGCTCGAACACTACGGCGACGTCGACGGGCTGCGGATCGTGCCGCACGCGCTTGCGCATCCTGCCGGAAGCATCCTGCCCGTTCAGCAACTACGCCGTGAGCCGGTCACGGGTATCGTGCCAATGGAGTACTTCCTGATTCCGCCAGAGCTGGACGGCTCGGCCGGCGCGAATCGCAATGTCGTCAAGAACAACAGCAACGCCCATAACGACCTGCAGGCAATTGAATTCTGGCTGGCCGACTACGAAAATCCGACGCGCGACCGGTACCGCGCCCACGCGGAGAGGCTGCTGCTGTGGGCGATCTTCGCGAAGGGCAAGCCGCTGTCGAGCCTGGCGATCACCGATGCGCGCGAGTACATCAACGCCTTTCTCGTTGACCCGCAGCCGGCAACGCGATGGATCAATCCCGACCCTGTTCCGCGCAGCGATCCGTCATGGCGCCCTTTTCGCGGCCCGCTGTCGCTCAAGAGCCGGCAGGACGCGCTCGCGGCCCTGAAAAAGTTCTTTGGAGATCTCGTCAATGCCCAGTATCTCGATCACAACGCGTTTGCAAAGATCAAGGTCTTTCTGGGCAGTGCGACCGACGACGCAGGCAACGAGCGGCGCGTTGCTGCGAAGCCACGCGTGCAGGTCGAGCGGAGCCTGACCCGGGAGGCCTGGGCGTTCGCGATGCGCGTGCTCGACGCCCTGCCCGACTCCGCCGCGGCCGCCCGCATGCGCTTCGTCCTCGCCCTGACCTATAGCACTGGCCTGCGCCGCGCCGAGCTGTGTGGCGCCTTCACTGACGATATCAGCGTGCGCTACGCCGGCGCCGAGCTTGGCTCGATCCATCTGCTGCGCGTCGTCGGCAAGGGTGCAAAGGAGCGCTTCATACCGCTCGTGCCCGCCGTGCTGCAGGCGCTCGGTGACTATCTTGAAACTCGCGGCTTTCCGCGCGATCCCCTCGCCTGCCCCGTTGGGACCCCACTGATCCCGGCGCTGCCCGACAAGCAGGACATCGGCCGGGTGCGACGGGAAGCGACCGAAAAGGGTGAGGATTGCCACGCGGCGCTGGCGGCCCTCGCGCGAGCCGCGGGACCGATCCATCACGATCTGCTCTACCGGGCGGTGAAGCGATTCTTCGCTACAGCCACGGCTGCAGCACTTTGCGAGGACTCCCCACATGCCCGTGCTTTTAGCGCGGTCAGCCCTCACTGGCTGCGGCACACCTTCGTATCGCACGCAATCGCCAATGGCATGAGCCTAGAAAGCGCCCGGAATTTTGCGGGCCACGACTCGCTGGACACGACCTCGATCTATGCGACTGCAGAGATTGCCCGTCAGTACCGGGAGGCCGAAGTCTTCCTGAGGCGAGCCGGTGCGTAACACGCTATACGAGTGGCCGACCACCCGGTTAATGCCGTCGTGACCTCGGTACAGCGCGTTGGTCGGCCGGCCCTCTAGGGTCATAGTCTTGGCAAGCCGGTTCGGGTGCACAGCGGCCTTCACGCCCCGCTGTGTTCGTGTAATTCAGTATATTCATTTTGCAACTGAATACCCGGCTGATGATTGACCTTCACATCTTGGAACGGGTTTGCCACCAAGTACCGATGCGCGATGAGATCGTTAAAGCACTTTTTCACTATGTGGAGAGCTTTTTGGCGACTTTCGTCCGAGAGCGGCCCGCGAAAGGGTCGCCACGTCGGCTCGTCGCGGGAGCGTCGTCCCCTCATTACCCACACAGATGATGGCTGTGGGTCCAATGTAAATCGATTGATGTACTCGTTCGCATCGTTTACATCGATGCTCGACAGCGGCTTGCCTTTTGCGAAAAGCGCCCATAACAGCAGCCGCTCCAATTCATTTTGATATCTGTTCTTGGTCGCCGGGCTTGTGTACTCGGACAGCCAGCGCTCCAGCGCGGCGCGATCGTCGTCAATCCCTACGGGTGGCATGGCTGTGTCGCGATTTGTTCCCGCAGACCCGGACAGGTGGGGCGGTACCGAAAGACGAGAAAGGGGGGCTGGTCTGTCAAGCCGCTGCTTCTGTGCAAGATATGGTCGAAGCCGTTCATCTCGCGGCACAATGACCGCGCTGCCGACCTTCGAACGGCTTCCAAATTCCAGGTTCACTAGGCCCACGAGCGTCTCAAGCCTTGATTCGCTTTCCGGATCCGAAGGGTCAAGATATAGCTCGAGGAATAGTCCGCCTGGACGACCATTTTTCTTCTTCCCACGCCGCACCTTGACTTGAACCGGGGAGCAGTCAATTCCTATAAGGCGGCTCAACAAGCGTTGAGGGCTGAGTCGTGGGACGATGTTTTGAACTGAGATCGCTTCTTCGCGAATGACTTTTTCCCCGCGAAGCGCTACTAAGTCGACAAGGGCGCGACCCGTCTCGAAAGTCAGGCCTCCGGTGGGGAGAGCATTCAGTAACTCCTGCGGCAACGCGGCAATAGCCGACGCCATCGTCAGCCTGGAATGCGAGATACCCATCGCGTCCGCCGCCTGTCGCACTGTTGACCAAAGGCCGGAACGACATCCTTGGACATATCGCTCGTTCAGCGCGAGAGGGCTTTCGCCCGTGTACGTCCGCCGATAGCCGGACGTATTACGGGTGTTGCAAACGTGCGCCAAAATCTCGGACCTCGATTTCCCCGCAGGATTGAGACTAACGGAGCGCGCGACCATGTCTGCTATGCCCTGCTCGTTTCGCGCTCGGATAAGCTCCCGAGCTGTTCGGTTCACCATTCCAACGCTGGCGAATAGAGCCAAGATCTCCGTCGGGAACTCGGAGACCGCCACCGCCTGAACTATCCGATTCTTGCTCGCGCGCACCCCTACCGCGGCCATTGCGACGGCCGCCTCCGTCATGGTTTCCCATTTAGAGCCCAGGCCCGCCCTGTATAGCGCGGCCAGCGCCAGCGGGTCGTCACTCATTTGTCTTTCTCGCAACTTTCATTGTCATTAGCCCCTTACTCGATTGTCCGCGCATCATCGGATCGCAATTCGCCGAAAAGCCATCCGAAATAGGCGCCAATCCGATGCTTTTCCTCCGATCACTTCCTTCATCCTACCGGCGCCCCTCGCCTAAGCAAGAGTTCTCTCCCAACGCGGAGGATTTTTCCGTCACGCTTGTGTTCCTTGTGAATAGGGGCGACCGCACGGGACAGGCGTTTCCCCGGGGAAGCGTGGGCTCTCTCAGTTCGCAGGCCAGTCTGGGCCAAACTTGGCCCGAACGCGTACGGTCCGTGACGAGGCCGATCAAAGGCCGAAGGTTGTTACCACCAGCCATTGGTGAACACGTACGGCCCGTGGTGAGGCCGAGCATAGGTCGAAGGCTGTTACAACCATCCGTCGGCGCAGAGTCTAGCAAGCGATCCCGGCTTTTCTCCGTCCTCACGTTGCTCGCTCGCCCTGCCCGCTCCCAAGGGCCTTTGGCGAGATCTCGCCGGCTCTGTCGGACTCCCGCTCTGCCTTGTCTCTTAACAACCGTCTATGCCGGCGGGAATGCAAAAGGTCACGGTTTATGGGGAGCCGCGCGGCCCGCGCGACCGAACGGCAAGATTCCACCAAGGTCCGACAAGCAGTTTTAGTTTTGAGGGATGTCGAGGATCCGGATCGCGCGACGCTCTGAGCATCAACAGCGTTCGAGTCGCCGATGATCTGGGGTTGGCAGGAGTGTCGCCACTTCCCTGCCCTCCCGATCTACCCGACCGAATGGCGCCTACGCGCGACTTGTTGCTTTTGAGTGCCCTGCGTTCGCTCTAAGAGATTGGTTTTGCGAACTATCCAATTTGGATGGCCGCTCCACTCAGACAGTCGCGGGGCACGCCGTTGGGTCAACTAATTCGGCATGGCTCCCGCATCGATGGACAAATCAGCCGTCTGGTCACGACCAAATATTCGCGCCGAGAGGTAGGAAAGTGTTCAAACAAACAGTCTCCTTAACCCGAAGGTCATGGTCTATGGGGACGACGCGAGGAAGAACTGGATGGCACCGTCAAACGGCCGCCCTGCCTGGGGCTGGTATCGCCGTCGATGGCTGCCCGAACGCTAAAGGTCATGGTCTATGGGGCGCCTTCACCGGCGCGACGGAGAAGCAAGGCCCGCACTCTGAAAAGTAGCGAGCGTCAAAGAGCGGGATTGCGTGAGTTTTGAGGCCAGGCAGTTCGAACCGCCGACAGGCGGCGGTTCGCAGGGAACGGCGCCATCCGATCCCCTTTCGCTCTGCCGGACCGAATGGTGCCAACGCGTAACGCGTTGGTTCTAGATACCTTGCGCTCGGCCTAAGTGATTGATTTTGCGAACTATCCAATTTGGATGGCCGCTCCATCAGACAGTCGCCGGGCACGCCGTTGTGTCAACTAATTCGGACGGCTCCCGCATCGATGGACAAATCAGCCGTCTCGTCATGACCAAATATTCGCGCCCAAGGTAGGAAGTGTTCAAGCAAATAGTCACCTCAACCCAAAGGTCATGGTCTATGGGGACGACGCTAGGAAGAACTGGGTGGCGCCGTCAAATGGCCGCCCTGCCTAAGCTGGGTATCGCCGTCGATGGCGGCCCGAACGCTAAAGGTCATGGTCTATGGGGCGCCTTCACCGGCGCGACGGAGAAGCAAGGCCCGCACTCTGAAAAGTAGCGAGCGTCAAAGAGCGGGATTGCGTGAGTTTTGAGGCCAGGCAGTTCGAACCGCCGACAGGCGGCGGTTCGCAGGGAACGGCGCCATCCGATCCCCTTTCGCTCTGCCGGACCGAATGGTGCCAACGCGTAACGCGTTGGTTCTAGATACCTTGCGCTCGGCCTAAGTGATTGATTTTGCGAACTATCCAATTTGGATGGCCGCTCCATCAGACAGTCGCCGGGCACGCCGTTGTGTCAACTAATTCGGACGGCTCCCGCATCGATGGACAAATCAGCCGTCTCGTCATGACCAAATATTCGCGCCCAAGGTAGGAAGTGTTCAAGCAAATAGTCACCTCAACCCAAAGGTCATGGTCTATGGGGACGACGCTAGGAAGAACTGGGTGGCGCCGTCAAATGGCCGCCCTGCCTAAGCTGGGTATCGCCGTCGATGGCGGCCCGAACGCTAAAAGGTCATGGTCTATGGGGCGACCTTCACCCGCGCGACGGAGAAGCAAGGCCCGCACTCTGAAAAGTAGCGAGCGTCAAAGAGCGGGATTGCGTGAGTTTTGAGTCCAGGCAGTTCGAACCGCCGACAGGCTGCGGTTCGCAGGGAACGGCGCCATCCGATCCCCTTCCGCTCTGCCGGACCGAATGGTGCCAACGCGTAGCGCGTTGGTTCTAGATACCTTGCGTTCGGCCTAAGTGATTGATTTTTCGAACCATCCAATTTGGATGGCGGCATCCGACCGAGGGACAGTCGCCGGGTATGTCGTTGATTCGACTAATTCTCCGAGTTGCATGGCGCTGCCTCTTTACTCTCCAGTTCTCGACGGATGAATTCGGCGATGCGCTCCGCCCATGTTTCTGCCAGGGCTTCGCTGTCCTTCCCTGAAAACCTCAGCCCGACCACCCCGCTCCTCACTGTCAGGTCGCAAAACCTTTTTCGACCGATGTTGATTGTCTTGGCGTTTGGAGCGACCGGTTTCGGTCGTGTAGGAGTCGCAAGTGTGAGAGCCCTCTCCTGGGTCATGTCTTCCGATTCAACCAAGCCCTTGATTGCGCTTATTACCGCTCCCTCGTGTCCCTGTTGGGCCAGAGCGGCGAACTTCGCCGCAGCGGTCCCGCCAAGCCGATGCGGATTTAAGGCAACTAGCTCTTTGGCGGCAACCGGCAAATTATCGAACGCGAGGATACGTGCGACGTGGCTCTGAGCCAGACCCGATGCGCGAATAATGTCAGCCTGCGTTAGCCCCAAATTCTCCTGGATGCGCTGGAATTGTCGGTACTTTTCGAAATCAGGAAGTGACGGGGCCAACAGATTCGAGAACGCAGCCCCGAGCTCAACCTCCGCGTCGCTCCCGGTAAAGGGCACCGCCCGGATCTTTGTGCGCTTAAGATCGTCCCGGTAGATGGCGACTCGGTTGTTTCCCGAAATAATTTCATTGCGACCGTCACCTAAAGGACGATAGACGATCGGATGAATAAGAGGGTTCGCTTCGAGATTCGCTCGCAGCTCGCCGTATTCCTGCCTCGACAACAGTCTTTTACGGCCGGGAACTTCGACGAGGGTCGATATATCTACTTCTTGGAAACTCGCATCGCCGCCCGTTTCTAGCTCTTCGATGCGCTTAATCGCCACCTGAAGCTCTTTCTCCTTCTCTGCCAGTAACGGCAGCGATGCCATCAATTGACCGGGGGCAGTCTTCGGCCTGGCAGGGGTCTCTTCGTTGTTTTTTTGCGGGCGCGGGGACGTTCCAATCGTTGCAGACTTCGCTGCGAGACGGTCTTTGATACTCATTCGGCCTCCTGGTCTGCAAGCCACAGTGCGACAAGCTGCTGATCAACAATTTCCGCGAATCGATCGTAGGCTTCTCGAGCGCGTTGATAGGTTTTCAAACTGCCTTGGTACCGGGAAATGTCGTAAACCGTGCCAAATTCGGCGGCGGCGGTTTGCGTAACAGCCGTCGTAGGGATTTCCACCGGAAGGACAAGTCCTTCATAAGTCTTGTTAATCCAGTCGCGAACGATGGGTGTTGCCGCCTGGCTTTGGTCAACCTTGGCCAATAGGACGTGTATAAAGTCGAAGCTCTTGGCCAATTCAGGCGCGACTTGTTGCATGCTCTCAGAAAGGTCCGAAAACAGATTCCAGAACTGCGTTGAGGAAGCGTAGTCGAGCGCGCTCGGTGGTGTCGGAACGATAAGTCCGTCCGCCGCCATGAAGGCGTTGATCGTCAAATAGGATAGGGCAGGGGGCGTATCAATAACGATGGCATCGTATTCACTCAATAGCGGCTCGAGCCCCTTGTTCAGGACATTCCAGAACTGGAACGACTGGTCCTTCGACTGCTTAAATGGCAGGAAAAACTCCGCGCCAAAGAGCGCTGCACTCGCCGGGATCAGGTCGATTCCGTCCCAGTACGTCGACTGCACAGCGTACTGGAGATCCTCTTCATCGCCGTAAATCAGCGGAAGCACGGTCTGCTCGTCCGAAACTTCGCTGTCCGCAAGGATGCCGTGCAGCGCCGAAAGTGACGCCTGCGGGTCCAAGTCAACCAAAAGCACTTTACGGCCGAACAACGAGAGTCCTTGCGCCAGCGTCATAGCGGTAGTCGTCTTGCTGACCCCGCCCTTGAAGTTCCCAATTGCTATCTTCTTTCCCTTGACGCCAGCGGGCCGCTTGGAATACGGCCCAATCCGATCGATCCAGACCCTCGTTTCGGAAAGAGTAAACTCCCTGCTGCGGCTGTGACGGAGGGTACCTTGAGGCAAATCATCCTCACTTCGCGCCAGGTAATGCATGCGCTGCCTGTCGATGCGACACAACTCGCCGACCTGTGCAGTTGTAAAGACCGGTGCATTTTTGCGCGGATGAGGAGCCAGCATGCTTTCGCGTACGTCCAGTAGCATGCCACTGGCGTTCTCTGCAATTGCCTTGATCGATGCGAGAGGTACAGGCTTGGGCGCATGCTTCAGCTTTATGGACATTTGCGGCTTTTCGGCACGCCGAACTGCTGTGTTCATCAACCGCTCCCGTTTCGTTGTATCGAGTACCATCACTTGTTGATTCAACACGCGGAGAAAAAGCTTGCAGTCCGTGTTGAATTTTGCGGAAGCTTAGTGGCTAATCAAATGAAGTGCAAGCGATTTATGACTGGTCGCGAACCCTGAACAGCACGGCTACAGGCCTTGGCCGGGGAGTTTTGAAGGCAGAACATTATGTTCGGGAGTTGCGGCTGCGTGTTGGTGTTGGCTTTGGCTATGCGCGTCGTTTTTACTTGCAACCATCCATCAAGAACCAACACCTGTTTGTTGTTTCTTTAGGAAACAAAGACTTTAAAAACGTTTACGGTCGCCGCTTCCTTACCTGGCAAGGGTTTGGCGGGGGTTAGGTCATGCCTTATGGGGCGAAAGGTCATGGTTCATGGGGCGCTGATCGAAGGTGGGTCAGGCTTTGTGGGGTGAAAGGTCATGGTTAATGGGTCTAAGTCAGGGTCTATGGGGCCACACGCGCGCGCGAAGCAAATCATTGATTAATTGCGCATTTTGGCGTCGGCCAATCTCCACAGGTCATGGTTTATGGGCGCGGGATCAGAGTGTGAATACGGACGTGGCGCCCATGATTTCGACGTCTCGCTTCTCCGAGGCGCCACGGGAGCACAATTTCAGTCCCCGAGACGTAGTTTTCGCAGCGCCATTACGACTGATCGGCGAAGCTCCCCACAAACCATGACCTTTTACCTCTCCTTTTGTCGGAAGAGCCCCATAAACCATGACCTTTCGCCGGCGGACGCCATCACCCCACAAACTATGACCTTCGCCAGCGCTAATGGGGCTTCAAAAGTCGGGGTGTTCATGGGGAATGCGGTGCGTCGGCACCGGAAAGTCAGTGTCAGATAAGTTGCCGCCATGACTTTTAGCTCCTAAAATCCCGAAAGCCTTAGGAGAGTGCATGCCCAATATCAAGCCGCTTGGTCCTCCCCCTAGCGAACTGAAGAAGCACGTAGCCACGGTTCACGTGAGCGGTGAGCTGTCGCTGCTCGAGCGGAAAATCGTGAACGTGCTGCTACTTAATGCGTTCGACGACCTACTTACAAGGAAGCGCCATACTTTGCCTGTGGGCATCCTTTGCACGATGTTAGGGTTCGACAGCAAGAATCACGACGCATTGAAGCGCGCACTGCTAAAGGTGATGTCGACCCCAATTTCGTTCGATCTCCTGCACGATGGTGCGAAGACGGATTGGGAAGCGTCTCCGCTCATTGCATACGCCAGCATAAAGAATGGCCTTTGCTCGTACGAGTACAGCGACTGGCTTGCGGGCAAGCTCGCGAATCCCGACATCTACACCTTAATCAACATCAATGTGCAGCGGCAGTTCAGTGGGGGCTACGCGCTTGCCCTATACGAGAACTGTCTGCGATTTAAACGAACAGGATCGACGGGTTGGATTTCGGTGGAGACCTGGCGCCGTCTGCTTGGCGCAGACGCGAGCATGTATGATGAATTCAAGCATTTTTCGGCCGAAGTGATCAAAAAGGCCGTCAAAGAAATCAACCAGGTGTCAAACATTCTCGTGTCTCCGGAGTACAAGCGAGAGGCGAGACGCGTGGTCCAGATACGCTTCCTTGTGGAAGACAATCCTCAGAAGTCGATGTATGACACCAACGAAGACGAAGAACATAAGGCTATTCGACAGTCCGAAGCATTCAAGCGCCTAACTCGCCTTGGTGTCGGAGATCGACTCGCTATAAGCTGGATCCAGCAAGAGCCAGACCGCGCCTTACAGACTGCCATTTACGTCGAAGAGAAGGCCAAGAGCCGGCAAATTCGTGGCAACGCTGGAGGGTACGCAAGAACTGTCTTCGAAAAGGGCACTCGCATTGAAGTGAGGCCCAAGGGCGATGGCCAGGTCGAATCAGCTTCTGAACGGCCTGTGGCCCTTGATAAGGATAGCTCTGCAGAAGAGCGTTCACGTCGAACGACTGCGAAGATCAAATCATTGACGCTGGCCGAGAAGCAACAGTTTGTCGGCCAATACATGGCAGAAGGCGGCAAGGGAAACACTTACCAGCCTGAGATGGGAACGTTCAAGAACCCATTGGAGCGAACTGCTTATACGTCATGGCTACGCGCAAAGATCGCGGCCTCAGGGGATTGATTTGGCCCAATCGGGTGGCGCCGGCGGCCGTCGGTTTGCTCCCCGACTGCTTGTGTTGTCGCAGTTCCTCGGAACCGCGACAGGGCTGACGCAGCGCCTTCACAGGAGATCGCAACGGGTACGGAACGGAATGATGCGGAATCGGCACCGTGTCCGCCCGGCTGCGGCAATGATCTTCAATGAATTGTGCTGGACGCTTGCTTGCTGATGGTCCCATCACGTGAATGCGATTCGGATCGAAAAACATACCCACTATGATCAGTTCAGGATTCCTATCGAACTGGTCGCGCATCTCTGTAAGGACGCTTGAAAGGGGGTATCCGTAGTTTCCGTGCAGTTTCTGGCGGTTTTCGCCGAAGAGCATCGATTGATCAAAGACTTGCGGATCGGTCGTATGTGCAAACGCCGAGAGGTCGCACAGTCTTAATACAAGCGGCTGCTCACGCTGTTCCGCCAGTTTTTTTGCACCAATCGACCGAATACCCCGGAATGCGGCTCGGTGCCACACGCCGCAGCGATGGACATCACATTAGCGATCATTGAGGGCCGTTGGACCGAATGCGGTCGCGATCCACAAGACGGCCATGCGCTGACGCGAGGGGTGCCGGCTCGAAACGTTGAACGTGCGAGAGAGGTTTGGGGAGGCATCAAGGCTGCTCTTAAGCGTCAGCGGTTCGCGTGGAACGTGTACACGTATAACGCGTTAAAAATCATGGACGGCCGGACTGGGGATAACCCATTGATCGGAAACGGGAAACAGTGACAACCGGAGATCACCAGTTATAGACCAAGGGAATAATGGGTGATTCACGTGTACAACCAGTAACACAGGGCCTTCGTCGGTTTCCTCGGAATGATGCGCGAAATTGATGGCCTTTTCGCGTTCAGACCCGTAACGCGTTACACGGCAGCATTCTAGAGAGGCGAAAGCGCCAACGACGTGTTGCTGAAAAGGCAGGTAAATCTCTGTGCCTTTCGCCGCAAAAGCCTGGTTAGAAATTGTTTCAATGGTAGCCATTCATCAAGGGTTGCCATGCGCATTTTCAGGAACAAGCGGCAGGCCGCGCTATCCACGGCCCCCGGCATGTATGCCGAGGAAGATCCATCGAAAGTCATTTTCGAGACAAGCACGCGGCTTAAGGTCGAGAGCAATCGCTGGATGCTCATCGCGTTCGCCTCGGCTGCCGTTGCTGCAGGGGCCGTCTGGACTCGACAGCCTCCGCCGTCGGTTACGCGCGTAGTCGGTGTGTCAGCGGACGTGAGCGGTCACCCGGTCGTGACGGAACTCGTCGCCTACAAGCCGGACTCCCAGGCGCTGCGCACGAGCATGCGCGACATGGCGGTGCGCTGGTTCACGATCGAGCCAGTGCTGACCGACAGCCTGCAGACGTCGCGCATGTCGTCCAACATTAATTCGGTAAAGGCCCAGATGATCGGTGCCGCAACCGACCAGTTCAAGAGCTGGCTGCGCGACGACGCCCCTTTCCAGCAGATCACCGCAAATCCCAAGCTGATCCGCGAAGTGAACGTGCGCAACATCGCGCTGCTTGAAGATCAGACAGTTCTCGTTGAGTTCACAACGACGACCTCGCAGGCGGGCGCGACCGGCAAGCCCGACGTGAAGTCTTATGCGCTGACGCTTCGCTACCAGATCGTCGCGCCAACCGCCGACGCGGCCCTCACCGCAAATCCTTTCGGCATTTTCATTCCGTTCTTCCGCCTTGAGCGGACCGGTGGAGCTTGACGAGGATGACCTCCCGATATCACCGTCCGACGCTCGGCGTTCTCGTTCTGCTTGCTGCGACGGCATTGCAAATGACGGCGGCAAATGCCAAAAAACCTGCTGACGCAAACTCGTTCAACGCAGCGATGATTGCGGGGGACCCGATGAGTCCCGTCAATCCGTTCAATGGTGGCGCTGACCCGCTAACGATGCCTGGTGACGCAAGGATCGGCGTGTTTCCGTACAGCCGCGACCAGATCTTTCGTGTGCTCACTGCACCGCTGAAGCTGACGACCATCGAGCTGGAACCCGGCGAGAAGCTGATTGCCGACCCCGCAATGGGCGACAGTGTTCAGTGGGAGATTGACGACGACAAGATGAACCACGTCTTCATCAAGCCGCACAAGGCAGACCTGGTGAACACGCTGCACCTGACGACGAACCGCCGCGAGTACGACTTCACACTGATCGCCTCGCCGGCCGGTGGCTTTTTCTATCAGACCGTGCGCTTCCAGTATCCGCGCGCACCGATGGCACGAGTGAACGTACGAGACGAAGCCGGTGGGACAGGGCCGGGCGCATCCGCCGGAGAACGCGGCGGCGATTCCGGCGCGATCGGCGTCTCGCCGGACAAGCTCAACTGGGACTACTCGGTCGACGGAAACGCCGAATTCAAGCCGGAGGTGGTATTCGATGACGGGCACTCGATCTGGATGCGCATGCCCGCCAAGGCACAGACGTGGCCGGTGCCGATGTACAAGGAACACGGCGATCGTGTCGTCGGAAACTTCATCCGCCGCGGCGACTTCCTCGTGTTCCAGCGTCTGGCCGACGAGATTGTTCTCGTGTCGGGTAAGGACGAGGTAACGGTGACGCGCGGTCGCCAGCGCATCTTCGGAGTGTTCTAACCGTGGCGAAGAAAACCGAACAGGCCACGCCTAACGCAGAACAGGCTGCACTCGTCAAAGGCAAGACGCCCCGCAATGCGATCATGAGCATTGGCCTGCTGGCCGCCATCGTGATCGGTGTGCTCGGTTTCTACTACGAGCTGAAGGCAAGCAATCAGGCGCAGGAAAAGGCCCGCCTGAAGAAGGCGTCGGCTCTGAAAAGCAGCACAGAGGCCCCCGGAGCGAGCAACTCCGACATCGACAAGATGATCAAGCAGCAGCAGGAGGCGGCGGCGGCTGAAGCGGCCGCGCGCGCCGCGTCGGATGCATCCGCTGCGCAACGTCCGGGCGTCAAACCCATGCTGACGGGCAATGACTTCCAGCGCGAGGTGGGAGCGGACGGTGCCGACACTCGTGCGCTTGCTGCGAGCAACAAGCTCGATGCCATCTATACGTCGTCGGTATTCAAGCAGTCTGGCGCCTCCCGAAATGCCACCCAGCAGGCGTCGGCCGTGCCGGCGGGCGTACCGTCGCTGGACGATTTTCGCGCGGCTCGAGCCGCGGCGACATCGGGCGTCCCGAACACTGCGGACGCGATGGCGCTCGCGCTGGGCAAACAGGGACAGGCGCCCGAAGACCGCGATCGCGCTTTCCTCAAGGATACAGCGGGGCAAGGCGGCATCGAGCGGACGACCTTCAACGGACAAGCCCGCGGCTGCACGCTCACACCCCCGCACAACATCCACGTGAAGACCGTCGAAGGTCTGAACTCGGACAAGCCCGGCCGCGTTGCGCTGATGGTCGATCAGGACATCTATGACAGCCTGCGTGGCGACTGCCTGATGATACCGAAGGGTTCGTTCATCAACGGCGCATATAGCGCGGACGTCAAGGTCGGACAGGAGCGCCTGCTTGTCGCGTCGACCAGTCTGCGGCTGCCCAACGGCAAGAGCGTGCCGATGAACGGCATGCAGGGTGCGGACCAGAATGGCGCCGCCGGCTTTTCGGGCGATGTCAACAACCACTTCCTGGCGATCTTTGGCGCAGGCTTCATTACCGCAGTCCTGCTGAAGAGCTTTGACAATGGCTCAAGTACCTCGACGACGGCAAGCCCGATCGGAATAACGACGACCGGGAGCACAGCAGGGCAGGTTGCCGCGACGACTGCGCAGGCCGTGCTTCAACGTAACCAGAACATTCCGCCGACGATCACAGTGCCGGCTGGGCAGCAGTTCCTCGTCCAGGTGACGCAGGACATCGTCATGGAGCCGTACCATGACTAGGCACGTCGTTGCAGCGCTGCTGCTAACGGTCGCGTACTCGTCGGCGGGCGCCGCAGTGATCGAAACGGTGATCAGTCCGACCCGCTTCGTCGTTGAGGAAAGCGGCGAGCGCACCATCCTCGAGCTCCCCGGTACGCCCGTGTATGCCTGCGGCCTGCAGCGCTTTCTTACGTGGGCGCAACCCCTGAAAGGACAGAGCATCAACCCGGGGTCGCGCGGCTTCGCATCGGTGCTCGTTGATGGCGCGCCTGAAAGCCTTCAAACGATGCTCGTGAAGAATGGCTGGCTGCAACCGGCAGTGCTTGACGACGACGCGCAGGCCGCGTTGACCGAGCGCCGAGGTGGCTGGGCTTGTGCCTCCGCGCAGGCTCCATTCGACGTCATGCATACGAGCGTCGACGCCAAGATCCTCGCTGGCGTCGCGCTGAATGAGTCGGCCTATAAGGGGCGTGCATGGCCGTGGACGCTCAACGTCGCCGGACGCGGCTTCTTCTTTCGCACGCGCGATGACGCCTACAAGGCGATCCGCTTTCTTATCTCCGATGGTCGTTGTGATTTCGATGTTGGCCTGATGCAGATCAACCGTAACCTTTCGATCTGTTACATCGCAATCACCGCCTCAAACCGATCCGCCCGCAGTCACTTTTCGTGTCGCGCAGGGCTAGATTGATAAGACCGGTTATCGGAATGGTGTCGCT
>Ga0255336_101534_pt1 | contig 15931 bp, 17 predicted proteins | sample MeOH1_35cm_T3_17_FD_189102 | JGI IMG/M metagenome (GOLD analysis project Ga0255336, IMG submission 189102) | Sandy soil microbial communities from University of British Columbia, Vancouver, Canada - MeOH1_35cm_T3_179 | ecosystem: Engineered > Artificial ecosystem > Sand microcosm > Unclassified ...
CGACCAAGCGCCCCACGCCGACGCCGGCGCCGCCGGAACTGACGCCCGAAACATCGCCCGCCGTGACGCCCACGCAGGCGCCGCCGGCGTACTATCGGATCGCGCCTACGCCGACCCCTACGCCTACGCCTACCCCAACGCTTAGCCCCACGCCTACGTCAACGATGTAAAACGGCGTCCGGCGGTATCCCGCCGTATCAGGGCGCGTGCCCGCGGCGTATCAGCGTGCAGCGCTGGCGTTTTTGCCGCGAAGGGTGTAAAATAGTCGCTGTGTCTGCGCTCGCGGCGGATCCTGCCGCAAAAAGGGGCCTGCCCACGGCCTTCGGGATCGTCCCGTTATCCGGCAGGAAAAGGCCGGACGGCCCGTTTTCGCTTGCCGGGAAGCGGGCAGCAAGCATTGGAGGTGCCCATGGATAAACGGCCCATCGGCGTTTTCGACAGCGGCTTGGGCGGCGTTTCTACGCTGCGCCAAGCCTTACATATGCTCCCCCGCGAAAATTTTCTGTATTACGGCGACAACGCGAACGCGCCCTATGGTTCCCGCAGCGCCGCCGAGATTACCGCGCTTTCGGGCGGCGCCCTCCGTTTTTTTAAGGAGAAGGGCGTAAAGGCGGTGCTGCTCGCCTGCAACACGTCCACCGCCGTCGCACTCGAAACGCTCCGAAGGGAATCGCCGCTGCCCATCGCGGGCATCGAGCCGCCCATACGCGCCGCCGCCGCTTCTCCCGGAACGGGCAGAATCCTGGCGATGGCGACGGAAGCCACCACCCGCATGACGCGCGAGCGCGCGCTTCGCGAAAACCCGCCCGGCATCGGCCGCGTGGCTTTTATCCCCTGCGACGCCGAGTTTGTGCGCCGCGTGGAAGGGGGCATGTCCGGCCCGGAGGATTACGGCGACCTCTTTTCCGCCGCGCTCTCGCCTTACAAGGGGATGCGGGTGGATGGAATCGTCCTCGGCTGCACGCACTATCTGTTCTTTCAGCGGCAGCTCTGCCGGTATGCGGGCGCGAACTTCACGGGAACCCCGCGGTTTTACGACGGAGGGCAGGCGTCGGTGCGGGAAATGCGGCGGCTTCTGGCGGAGCGGGGCTTGGAAAATACCGAAGGGAACGGGGAAATCGCCTATTACACCAGCGGCTCCATGGACCTTTACCGCCCCCGGTTTGAAGCGCTGCTCCGTCAGCCGATGCAGATTGCGGGAATAGAGCTTTGAGGTATAGAATCGCTAAGCCGCCGGCGGGCCCCAAAGGGGCTTATCGGCGGCTTATTTCATTAACTGTTGCCAGGTCGGGCCGTCCGTTTCTCCCGTGACGGGGAGTATATTTGCGCGCTGAAAGCGCCTGAGATCGGCGGCCGTCGCCGCCGAAAAGCAGCCCGTAAGCCCGCCCGAGGCAAAGCCGTGCAGGATCAGGGCGTCCTGCAGCACGAACACATGCACGCCGCGCGCGCCCTGCCCCAAGTGCGGATACCCGCCGGCTGCGGCGGGCGGAAGGATCCGCTTTTCCGCATGCACCCAGCCCGGCGTGGTGAACAGGGGCTCCACCGCGTCCATGCCCGCATGGTAAAGGGCGGTGCGCGCAAGCCGGAGCTGCTCCGCGGCTGTGAGCCTGTTTCCGATATCGAACGCCAGCCCGGCGTAGTGCGGCGATTGCCCCGCATGGCCCCCCTCCGACGGTCTCCGGAACGCGTAGCGCACCGTAAACGGCTTTGCGGCCTTGAGCAGCGCCGAAGCCGCCGCGATCGCCCTCAGATCGCTCCAAAGCGCGTCGGAATTGCTGCGTCCGCGGAACATGCCTACCGTCAGGATACCCCCGGAACCCGGCATGGGGTCGTCGGACGAAAGCTCCCGCGAGAGCCAATCCCCGCTTTGCGGATCGAATACATAGACCATACCCGCACCCCCCGCCTTATCATCTGCGTCCCTTTCAATGTATGAGTTTTGGGGGGTAAGGGTGAGCGGGAGCGACGGCGGGTATCACAGCAATGAATATTCCATAAAAAAGTGTATACGTTTCCGCGGGGGAGAATGCGCGAGCGGCATGGTTTTATGCACTTTCGTTTACAGAATATGCGGATTGCGCAAAATACCCCCAAGCGGTATAATGCTACTATATGCGGGGAAACGCCTTTCCCGCATGGGAATTTTGTCCGCAAAAACAGCGCCGTTTTGTGATCATCCAAATGCGGAGCCGTATATATTTATTTTATGTATTTCGATTTTGAAAGGAAATGGGTATGCAGCACATTCTGACGCTGAACGCGATATCCGATTCGATCTACGAGGCGCTGACCCCCGACCGGTATACGGTTTCGAATCACGAAGAAGATCCCGCGGGCATTCTGGTGCGCAGCGCGGATTGCCGCCAAAGGCCCATCAACCCTGCCCTGCTGGCGTTTGCCCGCGCGGGCGCCGGCACCAACAACATCCCCATCGAAAAATGCACCGAGGCCGCCGTCGCGGTGTTCAACACCCCCGGCGCCAACGCCAACGCGGTCAAGGAGCTGGCGCTTTGCTGCATGCTCCTCGCGTCCCGCAACGTGCTCGAGGGCGTCGCGTGGGCAAACGGCCTGGTGGGCGACGACATCCCCCTCCAGGTGGAGCAGGGCAAGCGGCAGTTCGTGGGAAACGAGCTCTCGGGCAAATCCCTCGCCGTGATCGGCCTGGGCGCGATCGGCGTGATGGTCGCCAACGACGCGGAGGCGATCGGCATGCGCGTGTTCGGGTATGATCCCTTTATCTCCATCGAGCACGCGTGGGGGCTTTCCCGCACGGTCTGCCGCGCGGGGTCGCTGGAGGAGCTGCTGCCCCGCTGCGGCTATGTGACCATCCACGTGCCGCTGATGGAGGGCACCAGGCACTTTATCGACGCCCGCGTGCTTTCCCTGATGAAGCCGGGCGCAATCCTAATGAATCTCGCCCGCGGGGAGCTGGTGGATACGGCGGCGCTGCTCGCGGCCGTGGAATCGGGCGCCGTCGCGCGGTATGTGACGGACTTCCCCGAGGCGCAGCTTTTGAACCGGCCCGGCGTCATCTGCGTACCGCACCTGGGCGCCACGACGCCCGAAAGCGAGGAGAACTGCGCCCGTATGGCGGCCAGGGAACTGGACGAATACCTTGCGCTGGGCAACGTAAACAACAGCGTCAATTTTCCGCAATGCGTCATGGCGCCCTCCGGCTCCTACCGCGTTTGCGCGTTCCATAAGAACGTCACCAATATGGTGGGGCAGATCGCCTCCATCATCGCGAGTTTCGGCGGCAACATCACCAACATGATCAACAAAAGCCGCGGGGACGTCGCATACTCGATACTGGACCTCGATAACCCCCTTCCCGCCGAGGCGCAAAGAAAACTATGCGCCGTAGAGGGGATCCTCCGCGTGCGCACCATTTGCCTGAACCCCGAAGTTTGCTAAAGCCGGCTGATTTTGGAGGAGAGCACATGAACCGTTATCAAAATTCCATAGGCGTGCTGGTCCCGTCCGTGCTGCTGCCCAGGGCGGGCACGGATTATTCCAAATGGGCGGTCATCGCGTGCGACCAATATACCTCGCAGCCCGCGTACTGGGAGCAGGCGCAGGCGCTCGTAGCCGACGCCCCCTCCACGCTCCGGCTGATCCTGCCCGAAGCGTACCTCGGCAAGCCCGGGGAGGACGAGCGTATCCGCGATGTTCAGCGGACCATGCGCGCCTATCTTGCAGAGGGCGTGTTGGAGGCGCAGGAAGAAGGCTTCGTGCTGGTGCGGCGCCAGGCGGAGGGCAAGACCCGCGCGGGCCTGATACTCGCCCTCGATCTGGAGGCGTACGATTACCAAAAGGGCGCTAAGACGCTTATCCGGGCGACGGAGGGCACCATTGTGGAGCGGATTCCCCCGCGGCTGCGCATCCGCGAAGGCGCGCCCGTCGAGCTTCCGCATATACTTGTATTGATCGACGATCCCGGCCGCACGGTGATCGAGCCGCTGCTTTCGCGCGCGGCGGAGCTGCCGTTACTCTACGATACTGAGCTGATGCTCGGCGGCGGGCATGTGACGGGCCGCCTGGTATCCGATCCCGCGCTCATCGAGCGGACGCTCGGGGCGCTTGCATCTCTTAGCGACGCCGCCGCATTCGAGGCGAAATACGGCGAAGGCCAAAGGCCGCTGCTCTTCGCGATGGGCGACGGCAACCATTCCTTCGCCACCGCCAAGGCGGCGTGGGAGCAATTGAAACCCACCCTGACCGAGGAGGCGCAAAAGGATCACCCCGCGCGGTTCGCGCTGGTGGAGATTGAAAACGTGCACGACGAGGGTATCGTATTCGAGCCCATCCACCGCGTGCTGTTCGGCGTGGACCCCGACGCGGCGCTCAGCAGCTTGGGCGCGCTCATGATGCGCGAGGCCGACGGCGTCAGGCTGACGTGCTGCGAAAGCGAGGAGGCGCTTGGCGAGCTCTTGCGCGGGGCGGCGCCCGGCACGCACGTGCTACCCTTCTTCTCCGGCAAGAGCCGCGGCGCGTTCGAGGTGAAGGGCCCGCGGCAGCAGCTCCCGGTCGGCACGCTGCAGCGCGCCGTCGACGCGTATCTTTCGGAGACCCCAGAGGTTGAGGTGGATTACATCCACGGCGCCGGCGTTGTGCGGGAGCTCTCGAATAAGCCCGGTACGCTCGGCTTTCTGCTGCCGGCCATGAAAAAAAGCGAACTGTTTCCCACCGTCGTTTACGACGGCGCGCTCCCCCGAAAAACCTTCTCCATGGGCGAAGCCTCTGAGAAGCGATATTATATGGAATGCAGAAAAATTTTACCGGAGGAGAAAGAAGAGACATGACGGTCAAGGTAGCCAAATTCGGAGGCAGCTCGCTTGCCGACGCCGCGCAGTTCCGCAAAGTGAAGGCAATCATGCAGGAGGACGATGCGCGCCTGTTCGTTGTGCCGTCCGCTCCCGGCAAACGCACCTATACGGACGATAAAATTACAGATCTCCTGTACCGCTGCCAGGCGACGGCCGCCGCGGGAGGCCATTTTGAGGAGATATTCGATATCATCGCGCAGCGCTACATCGATATCGCCGCGGAGCTCTCGCTCAGGCTGGACATCCGGCCCTATCTGCAGACCATCTGGGCGGATATCAAGCACGGCGCGTCGGCCGACTACGCGGCGAGCCGCGGGGAGTATCTCAACGCCCTTCTGCTCGCGGATTACCTGGGCTTTGCGTTCATGGACGCCGCGGAAGTGATCCGCTTTACGCAGGACGGCAAATTCGACGCCGAGACGACGCAGGCGCTGATGCAGGAAAAGCTCGCCGGGAAAGCCCGCGTGGCGGTCCCCGGCTTTTACGGCGCCAGGCCCGACGGCAGCATCAAGGTATTCCCGCGCGGCGGCTCGGACATTTCGGGCGCGATCGTGGCGCGCGGCGTCAACGCCGACCTGTATGAGAACTGGACGGATGTTTCGGGTTTCCTGATGGCGGACCCGCGCATCGTCAACGACCCCAGGCCCATACGCTCCATCACCTATTCCGAGCTGCGCGAGCTTGCGTACATGGGCGCCACGGTGCTGCATGAGGACTCCATCTTCCCCGTGCGGCAGGCGTGCATCCCCATCAACGTCCGCAACACCAACGCGCCGGAGGAACCCGGCACCCTCATCATCCCCGACGACGAGGGGAAGCCCCTGGGCAAGCTTACGGGTATCGCGGGGCGCAACGGCTTCACCGTCATCGCCATCGCGAAGGACAACATGCACAGCGAGGTCGGCTTCGGTTTGAAGGTGCTGCAGGTCCTCAAGAATCACAACATCTCCTTTGAGCATATCCCGACGGGGATCGACACCATGTCGGTCGTCATCGCGGACTCCCAGCTCGAGGGCAAGCGCGGCGCGGTGGTGGACGAACTGATGGCCGCCTGCGAATCCGACTGCGTGGAGGTGCACGACAACCTGGCCCTCATCGCCACGGTGGGGCGCGGCATGGTGCACTCCATCGGCATCGCGGCAAAGCTCTTTACGGCGCTCGCGAAATCCGGCGTCAATATCCGGATGATCGACCAGGGCTCCAGCGAAATGAACATCATCGTCGGCGTCGAGAGCGACGAGTTCGCCACCGCGGTGCGCGCGATCTACGACGCGTTCAAGGACGAATAACCGCCCGCGCAGGCGCAGGTTGTTCCTGTAACCCCCGAAAAAGTACCGGAAGGTACTTTTTCGGCAAGCGGAAGCGGCCTCCTCTCCGGGGCCGCTTTTTTTGCCGCAGGCAAGGAAAAACCGGCCCGCGATTGAAACTCCCGCGATCCGGTTACATATAACTGCTGTTTTTTCCGGCGGAAGGAGTATCTGCGGCTCATGAACGAGACCTTTACGATCCCCCAGATCCAGAATACCCTGGCCTCTCTCGGCGAAGTTTATGACATTGTGCGCGTGGTAGACCCCACGCGCAGCATGGTATTCCAGTATCCCAGAGGGTGCAGCGCGCCCGTCTGCTCGGAATACAGCTGCTACGCAGTTTGGAACAAGGCCGCCCAGTGTGAAAACTGCATCTCGGCATACGCGCTCCATGAAAAGACGCGTAAGACGAAGTATGAGTTCGTAAACCAGGATATCTACCATGTGGTGTCCAAGTATATTGAGGTGGAGGGGCGCAGGCTCACCCTCGAGATCGTATGCAGGATCAACGATGAGGTTCTGCTGGGCGCTTTTGGCCACAACGAGTTTATCCAGAAAATCATAGAGTATAACCACACCATCTACACCGACGCGCTGACAGGCGCCTATAACCGGCGGTTCCTGGCGGGTCGATCCCGTATGACGGACAAAGCCGACGGCGCTTTTTCCTGCTCGTTCGCGATGCTCGACATCGACAACTTCAAGGATATCAACGATTCGTACGGCCACGCCGCGGGCGACGCTGCGCTCATCGCGCTTGTAAACCTGCTGCAGTCCCGCATCAGGCCCCAAAATGGAGACTGTGTGGTCCGCTACGGCGGGGATGAATTTCTCCTGATGATGAGCAAGGTTTCGCACGAGGTGTTCATCCGGCGCATGGAGCAGATTTTAGAAGCCGTAAACGCGCTCGCCGTCGCGGGCCACCCGGGTCTAAGGCTGGAACTGAGCGTCGGCGGCGCGTCGCAATGCGAGCGGGAGGACGCGCCGTACGCAGAGCTGATCCATCTCGCGGACCAGCGCATGTATGCGGCGAAAAATGCGGGCGGCAACCGCCTGGTGATCCCTCCCCGCCCGTAAACCGGAAAAAATCCGCTCATGCGCGGCCGCCGCGGGGTATACTATAGGAAATATCGCATAGGGCAGCGACGGGGCGGGCGGAGGATACGATGAAGCGGACACATCACGGCATATTCCTTGTTTTCATAGGCGCCATACTGGCGCTGGCGTTTGGCTGCGCATCCCCCGCAAGGGACGTGCCGATGGATTTTACGGCGAAGGCGACGCCCGCCGCCGCGCCCTCCCTTTCCCCTTCTCCCACGGCGGCTCCGCGCACGCCCTCCCCCCCGCCCGAAACCCCCGCATCGACGCCCGCGGCTTCGCACACGCCCGCCGCATCGGCCGAAGCGTCGCCCCAGACGGCAACGGCGGAGGCGGAGGCGGATACCGGCCGCGTTACGCTGGCGGACGGGTTCTACTACGTAAAGCTGGACGCGGCGGTGAAAAAGCGGATCACGGGCATCAGCTACCCCAAGAGCGGCAAGAACCTCAAGATCACGTACGACGATCTGCGCTACGTGCGGGTATGCTACTATGATTTCGACGGCAAGGCGCACGCCGACGGGGAACTGATCGTCAACAAAAAAGTTGCCGGCGACGTGCTGAATATCTTCCACGAGCTGTACGAGGCGAAGTATCCCTTTACCTCCATCAAGCTGGTGGACGATTACGGCGAGCCCGGCGACGACGCGCTCTCCATGGCCGCGAACAACACCTCGGCCTTCAATTACAGGAACGTCTCGGGCACCAAGTCGCTCTCCATGCACAGCTACGGGGAGGCGATCGACATCAACCCCCGGATCAACCCGTACGTGAAGGAGAACGGCAGCATCGTCCCCGCCAACGGCAAGAAGTATGCCGACCGGACGCTGGATTTCCCCGGCAAGATCGACCATGACGACCTCTGCTACAAGGTGTTCAAGAAATACGGCTGGTCGTGGGGCGGGGACTGGAAGACCTCCAAGGATTACCAGCATTTTTCCAAGAACGGCAAATAGCCCGCTCCCGGCCGGTCAGCGGCTGATAAGAAAGGACTGCCCGTGCGCTCTATAAAGCGCACGGGCAGTCCTTTCTTATAATTAGAGAACCAAACGAACTTATTCGTCCAGATCGACGTCGAGGTCTTCCTTCTGCACGCGCTTGGCGCGGCGCACCTTGGGGGCCTCTTCCTCCCGCTCCTGCGGCCGCTCCTCGTCCTCGGGCTCCTCCTCGTCCTTGCGGCGGAACCAGCCGAATCTGCGGCGCGGCGCGGGTTCGTCCTCGTCTCCCTCTTCCTCCTCGTCGTGTTCCTGCGGCGGAGCAGCAGGCTCCACAGGGCGCTTGGCGGATCTCTGCTGCGCAGCCTGGGGCTTTGCGGACGGGGCGGGCTGGGCCGGCTGCGCGGGCTCTTGGGACGCCGCGACGTCCAGCTCCGCGCGGTTCTGGGCCGCCATCTGGAAATACTCCATCAGGTAGCGCTGTACGTCGGCAAGGATTTCGTCCGCGTACTGCTTGGCGCCGTTGTAGACGATGTTGGCGTTACGCTCCGCGTGCTGCTGCAAAAGCTCGGCGCGGCGCTGCACCTCCACGGTGACCTTATCCTCCGCCACGCGCGCCTCGAATTCCTCCTCGGCGTCCTGGCGGAGCCTGTCCGCCTCGCGCTGGGCCTGCTCCACGATATCCAGCGCCTCCTGGTTGGCATGCTCCAGCAACGTCTCCGCCTCGATCAGCACGCTGTTGGCGCGGCGGATGTCCTCGGGAATGGTTACCTTCAGATCCCCCAAAAGATCATACAGCGCGTCCACATCCACCACGCGCTTTCCGCCTCCGCCGCCGAATTTCGGCCGGGGCGAGCTTTCGAGCGTCTGCTCGATCTGGGAAAGCACGCTGAATATGCGCAGGGACTGCTCGTTTTGTGTGCTCATCGCTTTGTCAACCTTTCTATGATCATGCGCCTGTTCACCTCAGGCACCAGGTCCTCTATGGAGCCGCCCAGCGAGCAGACCTCGCGTACGACGCTGGAGCTCAGATAGGAGTGCTCGGGCTCGGCCATGAAGTATACGGTATCGATATCCGGCGCGAGCCTATGGTTCATGGAGCTGATCTGAAACTCGTACTCAAAATCCGTCACCGCGCGAAGCCCGCGGATGATGTGCCGCGCGCCGACGCTGCGGACATATTCCACCAGCAAGCCGTCAAAGGAACCGGAAACGACGTTAGGAAGCCCCGCCTCCGCGACCGCCGCGTCGATAAACGCCAGCCTTTCAGCAAGCGTAAAATGCGGACGCTTTTCCGAATTCACCAGCACCGCCACGATCACGCGGTCCATCAGCGCCGCGGAGCGCCGCAGGATATCCATATGCCCCTGCGTGAGCGGATCAAAGCTGCCCGGGTAAACGCCGATATTCAAACCTCTTTGTCCTTTCCCGCCGGAGCCCTGAAAAAGCTGAGCCCCGTATCGCCGTATTTGCGCGTATCCACACGCAGGAACGCCCCCGGCATCTCTTGGGGCGGCTCCTTCCACGCGTGCTCCACGACCGCCTGCCCGCCGGGCGCCACCAGGCCGCGGAGAAAGAGGGCCCGGAGCGCCTCCTGCGCGCCCGCGCGATAGGGAGGGTCAAGGAAGACGATATCGAATGCCTGTCCCGCAAGGCGGTCCACCGCGGCGAGCGCGTCCAGCTGCAGCACGGCCGCCCGCTCCGAAAAGCCGAGCGTTCGCAGGTTTTCCCTGACAACCTCGCAACAGGCGCGGCTTTGATCGTTGAACACGGCGTGAACGGCGCCCCTCGAGAGCGCCTCCAGCCCCAAGCTGCCCGAGCCGGCGTACAGATCCAGCACGCGCGCCCCCTCCAGCGAAAACTGGAGGATGCCGAACAGCGATTCCCGCACCCGGTCCAGCGTGGGCCGCGTCTCCCGCCCCGTGGGGGCTATGATCTGCCTGCCCCGCGCCGATCCGGCGATGATCCTCACGGCCAGTCTCCCAACAATTTCTTATTTTCGCCTATTATTGTACCATAATTGACCGGCACTGCCAACGAAAGATTGCGGGCGCGGGTTTTCGATTTGTACGGACCGTTTCCGGAGAGCGCCGCGGATCGTTTATAATTCTTCATGGAAAGCGCCTTGTGAGCGTCTTTGTACGGGCCGTCCCCGGAAAGTGTTGCGGATCGTTCATAATCGTTCATAGAAAGAGCCTTGCAAACCGCCTTTGATTTCGCAATAATAGAGGGCAGGAGGAACAACGCATGCTTTTGTTAAAAAATGGGCTTGTGATGAGCATGGCCCGTCCCGCCCAGGTATCGGATGTATGGATCAACAACGGCAAGATCGCGGACATCGGGGAGAACCTCCCCGCCCGCGGCGCGGAAGTGATAGACTGCACGGGGCGCTTCGTGCTGCCGGGCTTTGTGGACCCGCACTGCCACATCGGCATGTGGGAGGACGGCATGGGCGAGGAGGGCGCGGACGGCAACGAAAGCACCGATCCCATCACGCCGGAGCTACGCGCGATCGACGGCATCAATCCCTTCGACCCCTGCTTTGCCGAGGCCGCCGCGGCCGGGATCACCAGCGTGGTGACGGGGCCGGGCAGCGCGAACGTGATCGGCGGGCAGTTCGTGGCGATGAAGACCAGCGGGCGCTATATCGAGGAAATGATCATCCGGGAACCCGTCGCCATGAAGGCGGCGCTGGGGGAAAACCCGAAAAAGGAATACACCGAGCAAAAAGAGGCGCCCAATACCCGCATGGCCATCGCCGCCCTGTTCCGCAAGGCGATGGTGGAGGCGCAGGAGTACGAGCGCAAATGCAAGCTCGGCAAGAAAGACGAGGATAAGCTGCCCGACCGGGACCTTGCCCTGGAGGCGCTGCTGCCCGTGCTGCGCGGCGAGCTCAAGCTCAAGATCCACGCGCACCGCAGGGACGATATCCTGACGGCGCTGCGGCTGGCGCGGGAGTTCAAGCTTTCCGTCACCATAGACCACTGCACCGAGGGGCATCTGATGCTCGACGTTCTCAAGGAGCAGACGGAGGAGCTGAAGGCGGGGATCATCCTGGGGCCGCTGCTCTCGGAGCGCTCCAAGATCGAGCTCAAGAACCTTTCCTTCCGCGCGCCCAAGCTGATGCACGACGCGGGCATCCCCTTCGCGCTGATGTCGGACCATCCCGTGATTCCGGTGCAGTTTCTCCCCGTTTGCGCCGCGCTGTGCGTACGCGACGGGCTGGATGAGGAAACGGCCCTCAAGGCTATCACCGTCAACGCCGCGAACATCACCGGCATCGGCGACCGCGTGGGCAGCCTGGAAAAGGGAAAGGACGCGGATATCGCCGTGTTCGACGGGCATCCCCTGGATATCCGCAGCCATTGCGTACTGACGCTGATCAACGGAAAAACCGTGCACCGGGCTTCCGTCCAATAGCGGACCCGGATTTTCAGCAGAAACCGTCCGGCCGAACGCGCCGGCGTTAAAAAAATTTACGGACAAAGCCCCGGGGGCTTTGCCTGCGCCGAACAGGAGGGCAATATGCTTCGACCTACCCACGCCGTCATCGATATGGAGGCGCTGCGGCACAACATCCGCGCGCTGCGCGAACGGGTCGGCGGGAACACCATGTACATGGCGGTCGTCAAGGCCAACGCCTACGGCCACGGAATCGTGGAGGTTGCGCGCGCCGCGCAGGACACGGGCGCGGACTACCTCGGCGTCTCCATCCCCGAGGAGGGGATCCGTCTGCGCAACGCGGGCATCGTGATCCCCATCCTGATCCTGGGCGGCATCCTGCCCGAATCCGCGGGGGACGTCATCGCCTACAACCTGATCCCCACCGTCTACAGCGACGCGATGCTCGACGCCCTGCAGTTGGAGGCGGCAAAGCGGGGCACTGCCTGCCATATCCACATCAAGGCGGATACGGGCATGAACCGCATCGGCGTGAAGACGCCGGAGGAGTTCCGGGCGCTTCTGCGGCGCGCCAAGGGCTGCCCCAACATAACCGTGGAGGGGCTTTTCACACACTTCGCGGTCAGCGAGCTCAAAGACAAATCCTTTACGAACCGGCAGGCCGCGCATTTTCGGGAATTCATCCGCGTGGCAAAGGAAGAGGGAATCTCGCCCCTCCTCCACGCGAGCAACAGCGGCGCGCTATTGGACCAGCCCCGCGAGCTCGGGTTCGACATGGTGCGCGGCGGCATCGCGATGTACGGGTACCATCCCGGCCCCGGCTGCGGGGAATGCGTGGACCTTCGGCCGGTGCTGACCTGGAAGACCGCCGTCACGCACATCAAAGAAATCCGGCCTGGGGACACAGTCAGCTACGGCAGGAGATACACCGCGTCCTCCCCGCGCCTGATTGCGACGCTGCCCGTGGGCTACGGCGACGGGTACAAGCGCTGCCTTTCCAATAAGATCGACGTATTGATCCACGGAAAACGCGCCCCGGTCGTGGGGACCATCTGCATGGACCAGTGTATGGCGGACGTGACGGACATCGGCGGCATGCGCGTGGGCGACGAAGTGATCCTGCTGGGCTGCCAGGGGGACGAGCGCATCGACGCCGACGAAATGGCGGCGGCGGCGGACACGATCAGCTACGAGATCCTGCTCTGCATCAGCGACCGCGTGCCCCGCGTGTATATTAACGAAGAAACCCCGTAAGGCATCGGAGAAAGGCGGGCGGCATGCAGGAGATCCTTTCGCCGGAACAGATGCGCGGCGTTGAAAAGCGCATGATGGAGCGGGGCGTCCCCGGCCTGGTGCTGATGGAGCACGCCGCGCGCGGCGTGGCGGACGAGGCGCTGCGCCGTCTTCCCAGGAACGGCCGCGCGCTGATCCTCTGCGGCGGCGGCAGCAACGGCGGGGACGGGCTTTCGGCGCTCCGCCAGCTTTGCATGCGGGGCGCCGACGCCGTAGGCGCGCTCTTCGTTTCCCCCGAAAAGCTCGCGGGCGACGCCTTGGCGCAATACCGGATGGCCACGGGTTCCGGGCTGCCGCTAATTGACTGTTCGGCGGGATTTATTGAGGATACGCTTACAAAGGTGGGCGCGTCGCTCCTGATCGACGCGCTTTTGGGCACCGGCCTCTCCCGGGAGGTGACCGGAAGCTTTGCGCGCGCGGTCGCGTGGATGAACGGCGCGGGGCTCCCCGTGATCTCGGTGGACATCCCCTCGGGCGTCGACGCGGAAACCGGCCGCGTGCTGGGCACCGCCGTGCGGGCGGACGCGACCGTGACGTTCCAGAACCGCAAGCTGGGGCACCTGCTTTTCCCCGGCCGCGAAAGATCCGGTTCGGTATCCGTCGTCCCCATCGGCATCGGCGAAAGCGTGCCGGGGGCGGCCGTCGTATTTGAAGAAGAAGATATCCGAAGCCTCCTTCCTCCCCGCCCGGCGGACAGCCACAAGGGTAAAAACGGCCGCGCGCTGCTCGCGGCGGGGAGCGCGCAATACGCGGGCGCGGCGCTGCTCGCCGCATCGGCCGCGCTGCGGGGCGGGTGCGGCCTCTTGCACGCCGCCGTGCCGCAGGGGATACGCAACGTATTCGCGCAGTGCCCGGGGGCGATCTGCCACCCCGCGGGCAGCGGCGGGGAATGGGACGAGGATGCCGCGAGGGACGTGCTCCCCCTGATCGAGCAGGCGGGCGCGCTGGGGATCGGCCCGGGGGCCGGCAAGGGGGAGGGCCTCCCCTCCCTGCTCCGCGCATTCCTTGCCGCGAAAAAACCGCTGGTGATCGACGCCGACGGCCTCAACGCGCTGAGCGCGCACCGGGAGCTTTTTCCCCTGCTGCACGGGGGCGTGGTGCTGACGCCGCACCCGGCCGAAATGGCGCGGCTGACCGGGCGGCCGATGGAGGAGATACTCGCCCGCCCCCTGCGCGCGGCGCAGGAGGCGGCCCGTTCGTGGGGCTGCGCGGTGATCCTCAAGGGCGCCACCAGCGTGATCGCCGAAGGCGGCCAAACCTGCCTGAATGCGACGGGAAACACGGGCCTTGCAAAGGCAGGCAGCGGCGACGTGCTCACGGGCATCCTCCTTGCCCTTTTGGCACAGGGCCTTCCGCCCTTCCCCGCCGCCTGCGCCGCCGCGTACCTTTTGGGCGCTTCGGCGGAGAAAGCGTACGCGCTGCTCGCCACGCGGATGCTGACGCCCACCGACGTGACCGACGCGCTGTCGTTCTGGTCTTCGTCGCCCTCCGGGCCGGAACACGCCGGATAGCCCGCCCGCAAGCCCGGCCTTAAAAAATGACGCCTCCCGCCGGCCAGGCATTGCAAACGCCCTGCCGCTATGGTAGAATTCTCTTTGTGGCCGCGCCGGTGTGATGGAATTGGCAGACGTGACGGACTCAAAATCCGTTGGTAGCGATACCGTGTCGGTTCGAGTCCGACCACCGGCACCATTGTGAAGACCGTCGATTTTTACCGACGGCCTTTTGCTTCATGATGGAATCATTTCTATAACATGAATTTGCTTCATGCTCGGGCAGTATCGTTATTACAGGTTCTTTCGTGGATATATACACCTCTTCCGCTGCAATCTGCGCCTGTTGCAATATCTCAATCGATGTTGTTACCGCACTGAAAAGCTCATAGTACATTTTTGTGTAGTCAGGCATTTTTCATACCTCTTTTTCACAAGTGTTGAATAGTGTTAAACATCATCGGTTGTATTATACATTAAAATAGTTTTGTTGTAAACACTATTCAACACTCTGGGAGTAGGAAATGTTTAAGCTGAAAGCGCCGGACGGCACAAACAATATCTGTGGCAGGAAGCTCGCCAAACTCCGGGTTAAGCAGAATCCTCCGTTGTCACAACGCAAACTGGCCCAAATGCTCCAGGTGAAAGGGTATGACGTGGACAATCACTTTGTTCGCCGTGTGGAATTGGGTACGCGCTTTGTGACGGATATTGAATTGCTGATGTTATCCGACGTGTTGGGTGTGAGCCTTGATGAGTTGCTGAGGGAAGATTGACCGATGTTAAGTGTTTTTTACTTGTAATATTCGTTTGCTTGATGCCAACAAACCTTTATTTTTGCAGGTCTACAGGTTTGTCGTTATGAACACCGGCACCAAACAGATCAGCGATAATGCTGGTCTGTTTTTGTTTATCTTCCGCATTGATGTAAAACATGCGATAATCAATTTAATGCATTTGCATATAAGAACCAAATATGCATCGGAGGAAAAATGGTAAAAGGAGAACATTCCCAAGAGGTAAATAATGGATCAGTGAAATTTGAAACCAGCCTAAATTCCAAAATGGAACTCCCGATTTTCTTCGGCGCCACTTTCCTCTGAACATGGGTCATTGCTTTTATCCCGGTTTTAACAGGTATTCAGGATACGACCATTGGAAATATCATTTTCATGTTTGGAGCGGGGATTGGGCCATCGCTGTGTGGATTGATACTGGTTTTTACGACCTACAGCCCCGCGGCAAAAAAAGATTACCTGATTATCCCTTTGAATCAGCGAAGCGATGTAACGACGGTGAACACTAAGCGATCAAAGAGCCGACCAAAGCAAAGCCGTCTGGAGAAGCGATAGCAAAATTCATCCAAATAGGCTTGCAAGTTCTGCTTGGGTAAGCCGTGGTAGGTACCCAGAATAAAAGCTTTGGCGTTGCTCACGAGTATGTGCAACCAGCGTAACCACCCCGAACCCGGGTCATAAGGCCGCATTTCCAAGCGGTAATCCTCCTTGAGGGCGGGTGGATAGCTGCGAAAAACATCGCTGTGAATCATGCTGCCCTTTTGTATGTGGTCTTTGGCA
>Ga0255336_101536_pt1 | contig 15920 bp, 13 predicted proteins | sample MeOH1_35cm_T3_17_FD_189102 | JGI IMG/M metagenome (GOLD analysis project Ga0255336, IMG submission 189102) | Sandy soil microbial communities from University of British Columbia, Vancouver, Canada - MeOH1_35cm_T3_179 | ecosystem: Engineered > Artificial ecosystem > Sand microcosm > Unclassified ...
GGTACTGCTTGGGTGACTAAGTGGCAGAGTAGGACGTTGCTAGGTTATATATGGATCTTTAGCTCAGTTGGTTAGAGCAACCGGCTCATAACCGGTTGGTCCGGGGTTCGAGTCCCTGAAGGTCCACCATATGGGGGTATAGCTCAGCTGGGAGAGCACCTGCCTTGCACGCAGGGGGTCAAGAGTTCGAGCCTCTTTATCTCCACCACAATGAAAACAGTCTAATTGGACTGTTTTTTTATTTTTTGTTATTATTTTGTAGTGATATACAAAAGTACAGCATAATTATAAAAAAAATGTAGCATAAATTTACATTAATGCAATAAATATTCAATATATAGAGTCATATAGATTTTCAAGGAATTCCTTCATTATATTCTGAATACTGAATAATATTTTATCATAAAATGCTATAATGCAAAATAATTAACTTATTTTGCATTATTTTTAAGGGTAATTGAAGGGATTTTTAGAATTATGTAGAATATATGAATGATATATAAATGAAAGTTTCAAAATTAATATTTAATAAGGGGGAAAAAAATGAAAAAGAAGTTAGCAATCCTATTATGTGTTGTAATGGCATCTACAGTTTTTCTAGGGGGATGTAAAAAAACTGGGGTTAATACATCAGCAGACAAAGCTTCTTCAGATGTTATTAAAATAGGTGTATTTGAACCAATGACAGGAGGAAATGCTGCAGGGGGAGCATTAGAGATAGAAGGAATTAAGCTAGCTAATAAGCTGTATCCTACCGCCTTAGGTAAGAAGGTTGAACTTGTATTAGTTGATAACAAGTCAGATAAATCAGAAGCTGCAAATGCTGCTTCAAGACTAGTTGAAAAGGATAAAGTTACTGCCATTATAGGTAGCTGGGGAAGTGGATATTCAATGGCTGCTGGACCAATTATAAAGCAAGCTAAGGTACCAACTGTAGCAACATCTGCAACGAACCCATTAGTAACTAAAGGCAATGATTATTATTTTAGGGTTTGTTTTATAGATCCTTTCCAAGGCACGGTTATGGCGAATTATGCATTTACAAAGCTTAATGCAAAGAAAATTGCTATAGTTCAAGAAGTTTCAAATGATTATGCGGTGGGACTTGCAAAGTTCTTTGCTGATTCCTTTAAAAAACTCACCGGAGATGATAAAGCAATTTTATCAGTATCTAACTATAACACTGGGGACCAGGATTTCAATGCACAACTTACAAATATAAAAGCACAAAATCCAGACGCTATTTTTGCACCTGGTAATTTTACAGAATCTGCTCTAGTTATAAAGCAAGCTAGACAGCTTGGCATAACTGTTCCATTTATAGGTGGAGATACTTGGGAAACTCCTGAATTTATTTCAATAGGCAAGAACGATGTAGAGGGGGCTACATTTTCTACCTTCTTTGCAACAGAAAAGCCAATAACTAAAGAATCAGATAAATTCTTAACAGAATATAGAAAAGAATATAGCGGAAAAGAACCAGCAGCTGTTGCAGCCCTTGGTTATGATGCTTATTTAATATTAATAGATGCTTTAAATAGAGTAGGCAGTGTTGACTCTGTTAAATTAAGAGATGAACTTGCGAAGACAAAAGACTTCCAAGGGGCAGCAGGTGTAATAAACTTTGATGAAAATAGAAATGCAGTTAAGAGTGCAGTTATTAAGGAAGTTAAGAACGGTAAATTTACTTTTAAAGAGGTTATAGAACCTACTAAATAATGCATTATAAAATTGATTGTGGAGCTTTAAGATATCTTAAAGTTCCACAGTTATTAAGGGGGTATATTATGTTTTTAAATATGAGCTTAAGCTCATTTTTACAGCATTTGACCAATGGCATATCACTTGGAAGTCTTTATGCACTGATTGCAATTGGGTATACAATGGTATATGGAATACTTAGACTTATAAATTTTGCTCATGGGGATATTTTTATGATGGCAACATATTTTGCATTTTATGCAATGGTTACATTTTTGCTGCCTTGGTATATTTCATTTTTCTTAGTAATCGTACTTACTACCTTATTAGGAATACTAGTAGAAAAAGCTGCATATAGACCAATTAGAAATGCACCTAAAATATCTATTCTTATTTCTGCAATTGGTATGTCCTTTTTTTTAGAAAACCTTGCAACTGTTGTTTTTGGAGGCAGGCCTAAAGCTTTTCCAGCACCCGATATATTTACTAAGATTATTCATATTGGAAGTATATCTATTCAAAGGCTTACTATTATCATACCAATAGTTACCTTTGTATTTTTACTTTTCCTACTATATTTAATAAACAGAACAAAGAGTGGTATGGCTATGAGAGCTGTTTCTAAAGATTATGAGACAGCAAGTATAATGGGCGTTGATGTGAATAAAACAATTTCATTTACTTTTGGAATTGGTTCTGCCCTTGCTGCTGTTGGTGCAATAATGTGGGGAATGAAATTTCCTCAGATTGCTCCTCTTATGGGAGTTATGCCAGGATTAAAATGCTTTATAGCAGCTGTTATAGGTGGCATAGGAAATATAACTGGAGCTGTTATTGGAGGCTTTATACTTGGTATAGGCGAAATAATGCTAGTAGCTTTTTTCCCTAATCTAACAGGCTATAGAGATGCTTTTGCTTTTATATTACTTATAGCAATTTTACTCTTTAAACCTACTGGCATCATGGGCGAAAAAATATCGGAAAAGGTGTAGGTGAGTATTATGATAAAAAGAAAAGTTATTTCAACTTTAGTGGTTCTTCTTTTCCTTATATTATTTGTATTGTTTGCCAATAATTATTTAGACTCATATGTAGTTAGGATATTAAATCTATGTGCTATATATGTAGTTCTTGGTTTAAGTATGAATTTAATAAATGGTTTTACTGGTTTGTTTTCACTTGGACATGCTGGCTTTATGGCAGTAGGGGCATATACGACTGCCCTACTTACAATGTCACCTGCAGTAAAAGCACAGAACTTTTTTATGATGCCACTGATAAAACCGCTAGATTCTATTTCATGGCCTTTTTTACCCGCTCTACTTTTAGCCGGGCTACTTTCAGCATTTGTAGCATTTTTAATTGGAGCGCCAGTACTTAGGTTAAAGGGTGATTACCTTGCAATTGCAACTCTTGGCTTTTCAGAGATCATTAGAATTATATTCACAAACACACAGAATATAACAAATGGAGCCTTAGGTATAAATGGTATACCAAGCACAACTAATTTATGGTGGAGCTTTGGCGCCGCTGCATTTACTGTTATTATTATGATATTACTTATTAGCAGCAGTTATGGAAGAGCTTTAAAAGCTATAAGAGAAGATGAAGTTGCAGCTGAAAGTATGGGTATCAGCTTATTTAAGCATAAGGTATTATCCTTTATGATAGGTGCTTTCTTGGCAGGTATAGGTGGAGGGCTTTTAGGAAATCTTTTAGGAACTATTGACCCCCTAATGTTTAGATTTATGTTAACCTTTAATATTCTGCTTATAATTGTTTTAGGTGGCATGGGTAGCATTACAGGTACAATTGTTTCGGCTTTTATCATTACAATAGCTGGAGAAGCTTTAAGATTCCTTGATGAAACCATGGATTTGGGATTTGTAGTTATTCCAGGAATTGCCGGGCTTAGAATGGTTGTATTTTCGGGGCTCTTAATTATAGTAGTGCTATTTTTCAGTAATGGATTAATGGGAAATAAGGAATTTAGCTTAGAAAAGATAATAAATAAGTTTAAAAAGAAACCTCTAGAAGAAGGAGGTAGTAAATAATGAGCTTATTAAAAATGAATAATGTTACTATGAAGTTCGGCGGGGTAACTGCGGTAAAAGATTTTAATATGGAGCTTAATAAAGGTGAAATAGTGGCTTTAATAGGTCCAAATGGTGCTGGAAAGACTACAGCATTTAATATGATTACAGGGGTATATAAACCTACAATAGGTGAAGTTTTTTATAAAGATAGGAATATAACACATTTAAGACCTGATCAAATTACTAAGCTTGGAATAGCTAGAACCTTTCAGAATATTAGACTTTTTAAAGATTTAAGTGTACTTGATAATGTACTTATTGCAAATCATCTTCATGTAAAATCAAATATATTTACAGCTATATTAAGGCTTCCGGGATATAATAAGGAAGAGAGAAATATGAGAAGAAAATCCCTAGAGTTAATTGAAAAGGTAGGTCTTAAGGATGTAATAAATGAGAAATCAAGCTCCTTGCCATATGGTATGCAAAGGAGACTTGAAATAGCAAGAGCCCTCGCTACGGATCCTGAAGTACTTCTTTTAGATGAACCAGCTGCAGGTATGAATCCAAAGGAATCAGAAGACTTAACTATATTTATACAAAAAATAAGGGATGAATTTGATTTAACTATTTTTATGATTGAACACCATATGCAAGTTGTAATGGGTATTTCTAAAAGGATTTATGTTTTTGACTACGGTGTAACTATTGCTAAGGGAAGTCCCTATGAAATACAAAACAATGAAAAAGTAATAGAAGCTTATCTGGGGGTGAATGAAGAAGATGCTTAATATAGATAACCTTACAGTAAGTTATGGCGGTATCGAAGCTTTAAGAGGAGTAAGCCTAAATGTAGAAGAAGGAAAAATTGTAACCTTAGTTGGTGCAAATGGAGCGGGCAAGAGCACAATGCTAAGATCAATAGTAGGTCTTGTAAAGCCAAAGGGCGGTACCATAAGCTACATGAATAAAAATATAATAAATCAAAAGACTAAGGAAATGGTTAAGGATGGAATAGTACTTGTTCCAGAAGGAAGAAGAGTATTTTCAAATTTAACTGTATTAGAAAACTTGAAGATTGGGGCCTTTATCAGAAAAGATGATAAAAAAATAAAAAGTGATATAGAATGGGTTTATAGCCTTTTCCCTAGATTAAAGGAGAGAAGCTGGCAGCTAGCGGGAACCTTGTCAGGAGGAGAGCAGCAAATGTTGGCAGTAGGAAGGGCGTTAATGTCTAGACCAAAGCTACTGATGATGGATGAACCTTCCTTAGGACTTGCTCCACTTGTGGTAAAAGATATTTTTAGTATAATAAAGGAAATCCATAAACAAGGAGTAACAATACTTCTAATAGAGCAAAACGCCAATGCTGCACTTCACATAGCTGATGTTGGCCATGTAATAGAGACAGGTAGGATTACATTAACGGGTACAGGCAGAGAATTATTATCAAATGAAGATGTGAAGAAAGCCTATCTTGGTGAAAGCACTAAAAAACAATAGAACTAAATTAAAAAGCTAGCAGTTACATGCTAGTTTTTCTATATTTTAAGTATCTAAAATAAAATAAAAGTGTGGAAGCTAATCGTAATATACCTACAACAAGTAGTGCTATGTAAATATTTGTTAAAGACTTTAATTTTACACCTAATATAGGGGCAAACATTAAAGTTATATTAGTAAGTACAGTATAAACTGCAATATAAAGTGTTCTATTTTCGTTTGGTGCAGCTTCATATAAGCTGTTTAAAAGCAAGAGTGTGGTTCCTGCAATTGCGGCGCCAGTAAAAAAGTTAAATATAGCAATATGATAAATATGTGTTGAAATTAAATATAAAAATGGAGTTATAGACATTATAAAAATCGCAAAGGTAATAGAAATAGCATTTCCTTTTTTCTCTGATAGCTTTTGCCATAGCGGAAACCCAATAGCCTGTGATATAAAGCTTACTGTGTTAATAATTGCTGTCCAGGATTCATTTGAATGGAGAATATCTACTTCATAGCTAAAGAAAAGAGGCCAGCCCATTTGCCAGGCAAAATGAAAAGCGACAACGCAAATACAATAATCTAAAAATTTCTTATTAGAAAGTACTAATGCATAAGTCTTTTTTAATTTTGATAATAAAGGTTCGTTACTTAATTCAGTTATAGTTTCTGCTTGCTTGTTGTTTTTATCTAATCTATGCTTTGTAAAGGAGTAGATTTCAAAAATAGAAAAAATAAATGCTGTAATAAAAAATAATTGATATAAATTAATTCTTTCAGTGTTATTTTTGGGAATGTAGTATAGCAGATTTCCTGTAATTAAGGTAATTAATAATGCACCTATATTTGAAATGCTGTTTCTTTTGGAAAGTGCTCTACCCCTCCAGCCTTCAGGAAATAAATCAGCAATATATGATTGCCAGCCCATATTTGCTATAGAATTTGGAAAACTCATGGCTCCATATAATAGTACGAAGAGGCCAGGTCTAAGATAGATGGGTAGAAATGGAATAAATACAAATAATAGAAAAAAAGCTCTACCACAGCTAAAGAAAATGGCAGTTAAATTTTTCTTATTTTTATATTTTCTAAAAAGGTAAGTGCCTAAAAAAACAGCTATTATGGAGAACATTGAAGGATAAGAGTTTAATAGTGCAATGTCTTTATCTGTTCCATCTAAGCGCTTAGTATAAAGGCTTGCAAAAGGTATTACTAGATTTAATGAGAGCGCTTGAAGCAATCCGTTAATATTATTAATAGATAAATTATAATCTATATTAGTGCTATGATGTTTTTTCAAGATTTTCAAATAATCGCCCCCACTTACGAAGTTATACCCCAATATTAATGTTAATATAAATATTGTCAAAAATCAAAGTATTTTATTAAAAGCTGCTTCATTAACAAAATGTTAATACACAAAAACGTATAAATGTATTAAAATGTAAATATTGTAGGAGGTGAAAACCTGTGGCTATATATAGAGTAAAGCAATTTTATTGGTCCATGACATCAAAACTTGACTTTAAGGATGCCGAATTAATTGATAAATATTTAACTGACGAGGAAAAAGAGCTATTTTATAACTTGTCAATTTATGAACAAAAACATTCTGCTAAAGTAGCTGTGGATGTTATTAAATTATGTGAAAATAATCATATAAATAATGAAAGCTTAATAAAAGCTGCTCTTTTACATGATATAGGCAAAATCTATAAAAAGTTAAATCCTGTTGAAAAATCCATAGTTGTAATGTTTGATAATATTTCAAATGGCAAGCTTAAAAGATTCAAAAATCTAAAGAAAATTGATGTATATTATAATCATGCAGATAAGGGATATAATATTTTAAAAAATAAAGGTAATTATGATGAGCGCTTCTTATATTTAATTAAAAATCATCATAATGCATATGTAATTGGTGATAAGGAATTAGATATGTTAAAAATTAGTGATAGTAAAAATTAAACTTAATTTAAGCGTGGCAAAATTAATTTTGGCACGCTTTTCAAATATATTTTTGTTTAAGTAATATAGTGTTATAATGTATAAATAACTTCAGTTAAAGGATAAAATTGGAGGAAAACATATATGAGTTCTAAGGAAAGAAGAAAACTTATAGAAGATATATTAATAAAAAGAGAAGAACCTCAAAAAGGAAGTAAGCTTGCACAGGAATTAGGAGTAACAAGGCAGGTAATAGTTAAGGATATTGCAATTTTAAGAGCTGAAGGAACAGCAATTATAGCAACACCAGAAGGCTATATTATTCCTAGAAAAGAAAGTCATAAAGTAAAGAGAATAATAGCTGTTTGCCATAAGCCGGAGGAAATAGAAGAGGAGCTTAGCTTGATTGTAAAGTTTGGCGGCAAAATAGAAGACGTAATTATAGAGCATCCTGTTTATGGTGAAATGAGAGGCATGCTTATGATTAAAACCCCCTATGATGTGCAAAGTTTTATGGAAAAATGCAGAGAATATAACGCAGAACCACTATTAACTTTAACAAGAGGCATACACATACATACAATAGAAGCCGATGAGGTCGAAACAATAGATAGAATTATAAGCGAACTAAAATTAAAGAATTTATTAATTTCGGATTAACTAGGAGGATATATGGAAAAGGTAGCTTTATTAAAATGCACAGATTATGACACCGCTTTGATTGAAAAAACTATTAGAGATGGCTTTGAATTATTAGGGGGAGAGGCTTATATTAATAAGCTTATTCCTAGGGATAGTAAAGTACTAATAAAGCCAAATATGTTAAGTGTTGAGCAGGCAGGGTCTCCTGTTATAACTCATTTTGCCGTATTTGAGGCAGTTATAAGAATAATAAAAGAACATACTAATAACATAAGCTTTGGAGATTCTCCAGGCTTTGGAGATCCAAAAAGGGCAGCAGAAAAAAGCGGGCTTATGGAGGTTGCTGAGAAATATGACGTGAAATTTGAAGATTTCAGGGAAACTGTTCATGTAAAGCTGGATAATTCAATTCTCTGCAAGTCCTGGGACATAGCTAGAGCTCCTTATGAGGCTGATGTAATTATATCTCTTCCTAAGCTTAAGACTCATGCTATGGCATATTTTACAGGGGCTATTAAGAATCAATTTGGCTGCATATCCGGAACGCAAAAGGCTCTGTGGCATACAAGAATGCCTGATGCCAATAATTTTTGCAAAATGCTGCTTGACTTAAATACACTTGTAAGAACAAGATTCGCCATATTAGATGGAATAATAGCAATGGAAGGGAATGGACCAAAGAACGGAAGCCCTCATAAGATGAATACTATTATTATGGGTGATTCACTTAGTGCAGTAGACTCTGTAGCTGTAAGGCTTATAGGTTATAATAACCCTCTTGAAACACCAACCTTAAAGGAAGTATATGATAATAATTGGGGAGCAGTGCTTCCAGAAGATATAGAAGTTGTTGGTGAGAAAATAGAAAACATGAAGGCTAAGAATTTTAAGCTATCAAGAAAGGGAGAAGGGTTTCATTTTTCAAGCCCGGCAGTATCTAAATTTTTAACTGGTATGGTAGCACCTAGTCCATCACTTATCAGCAATAAATGCATTGGCTGCAAACGGTGTGAGGAGGTATGTCCAGAACAGGGAAAAGTTATAAAAATGGTTAAAGAGGGAGATAGTTTAAGGCCTACTTGGAATATGAAAAATTGTATAAGATGTTTTTGCTGCCAGGAATTATGTCCAGCAGGAGCAATAGAAACTAAAAATACAGTTATTGGAAAATTATTAAAAGGTATTAAGTAATACAACTTTGTATTTACCGCTGAAAGGAGAAAAGTATGAAAAAAAAGTTCTTCGGAATATTAACTATATTAATAGCTGTTATTATTGTAATCGTTTTTTTTGATTCCATTGTAAATTTCATAATAAATGTTAAATGGTTTAAAGAGGTAGGGTATATAAGTGTTTACTTTACAAAGCTGTTAGCTGTAATTAGGCTCATGGTACCTATTTTCATTTCGGTTTATTTAGGAATTTGGCTATATTATAGAAGTTTAAGAGGAAATATTTTCAAGATAATTAATTCCAATGAAATAACTAAAACAAAGAAATCCTTAGAAAGAAAAATTTTTATAATAATAAATGGAGTAATATCCTTTTTAATATCCTTTTCTATTGCATCAAACTATTGGTATAGAATTCTTCAATTTGAGAACTCAACAAGCTTTAATTTAAAGGACCCAATTTTTAATATAGATGTTTCCTTTTATATTTTTAAATTACCGATAATAGAATCATTTTATTCATCAATAATGGTACTTCTTATTTTTTTAGTATTATTTACCTTAGTCACTTATTTTATATTAAGTGCAAAGGATAGAATAGTTACCGGAGAATTTAGAAATATTACTTTTTTTGGAAAGCATGGCATGCAAAATGGACTTACTAATTTTGCAGGAAAGCAGCTTGCTATTGTTTCTTCTTTAATTTTATTAACTCTATCTTTTGGCTATGTAATAAAGAGTTTAAATTTAGTTTATAGCCCAAGGGGTGTAGTCTACGGTGCAGGTTATACAGATACACGTGTTACTCTTACTTTTTATAAAATTATCATTATAGTTTCTGTAATAGCAGCAATTGTTATATTTATAAGTGCACTTAAATCCAAAGTAAAACCTATTATTGCTTCTATTATAGTTATAGTTATACTTATTATTGGAGAAGGTGCAGCTTCCACCTTAGTTGAAAACTTTATAGTTAAATCAAACCAAATGGGCTTAGAACAACCTTATATTGCTAATAATATTAATTTTACAAGAAAGGCATTTAACATTGATAAGGTGGAACAAAAGCAATTTGAAGTTAAGGATAATTTGACTATAAATGATATAAATAAAAACATGGATACCATTAATAATATTAATATCAATTCTTTTCAGCCTGCACTAGAGTTTTATAATCAAGTTCAAGTTATTAGATATTATTATGGCTTTAATGATATAGATATTGATAGATATAATATTAATGGAAAATATAATCAGGTATTTGTAGCTGCAAGAGAAATAAACCTTCAATCCTTAGAAGGAAACGCAAGTACTTGGCAGAATAGACACTTAATATATACTCATGGCTACGGAGCTGTAATGAGCAAGGTTAATTCAGTAACCTCAGAAGGCCAGCCCGATTTTGTTATAAAGGATATACCTCCTGATAATAATTCCAACATTAAATTAGATAATCCTAGAATATATTTTGGTGAGAAGACAAATGATTATGCAATAGTAGATACCACTAGAAGTGAATTTGATTATCCAAAGGGTGGAGATAACCAGTGGAATAATTATGATGGCACTGCAGGTATTAATATGAATTTAGGAAACAGACTACTCTTTGCTATTAATGAAAAGAACTTTAATTTCCTTTTATCTAGAGACATTAACAGCAACAGTAAAATACTTATAAATAGAAATATAATGGATAGAGTTCAAAAAATAGCACCATTTTTAACTTATGACAGTGATCCATATGTTGTTATAAGCAGTGGAAAGCTGTATTGGATTATTGATGCTTATACAACCTCTGATAGATTTCCATATTCTCAACCAGTTAACAATATTAATTATATAAGGAATTCTGTAAAGGTTGTTGTAGATGCAGTAAACGGAACCACCGATTTTTATATTGTAGATAAGAGTGATCCTATAGCTAATAGTTATTCAAAAATGTTCCCAAGTTTGTTCAAGGATGTAAACACCTTATCTCAAGATTTAAGAGATCATTTTAGATACCCTGAAGACCTATTTAATATTCAAAGCAATGTCCTAGGCAAATACCATGTAACAGATCCTACTGTATTTTATAATGGGGAAGATATATGGGAAGTTGCAGGTAACCAAAAGAAGGTTGGAGAAGAGAAGAAACTAAATGAAGGTTCTTATATAATCATGAGGCTTCCTGAAGAAAATAAGGGAGAGGAAATGGTGCTTTTAGATTACTTCAATATGAGAAATAAAGACAATATGGTAGGCTTATATGGTGTGAGAATGGATAAGGACAATTATGGGAAAATGGTGATTTATAAATTCCCGCCACAAAGAACTATATATAGTCCATATTTATTCAAACAAAAGCTTAATCAGGACCCAGCTATTTCCCAGGTAATATCACTATGGAATAAAGAAGGCTCAGAGGTTATTTATGGAGACACAATGATTATTCCTATAAATAATTCACTTCTTTATGTAGAGCCAATTTATATAAGGGCTACTGGAAAGAATAGTATTCCGGAAATGAAAAGATTAGTTGTAGGTTATGGAGATAAACTTATACTATCTGAAAGTATTGATAAAGCTCTGCAGCAGATATTTAACCTTAATACCCCAGAGGCTCCAGTTTCACCTAAAGTAGCAGCTACGGTACCTGCGGTTGATACAAACATGAAAGAAAAAATAAAAGCTGCAAAAGATAACTTTGATAAGGCCTTAGAAGCTCAGAAAAACGGAGATTGGACTAAATATGGAGAATATATAAAGGGCTTGCAGGACATCTTAAATGAAATAAATAAGTAAAATATATAAGTTTAATGGAAAATAGCTGTAATATATAAAGTTTGCTCGGGATCTAATTTTATATATTGCAGCTTTAATTTTATCTTTAAATATTATTAGATTTCCGATATGAAGTAATTTCCTTAATATAAAGTTAGAAGTAAATAAATTTAAGATAAAAAAGATAAATTATGGTATAATAATAATTGATTTTTCAATGCATACATATGTTACTTATTTAAGGAGATAAGTTTATGGATTATGATGTACTTATTATAGGAGGCGGCATTATAGGCTGCGCTTCTGCCTATGAACTTTCAAAATACAATTTAAACATAGCACTTATTGAAAAGGATTATGATATAGCTGACGATGTAGCACTTATAAACTCAGTAATAGTTTATGATGGAGTAGAATGTGAAGATTCATTAGAGGCTAAACTTGAGCTTATGGGAAATAAGCTTTATAATGAGGTAAGTGAAAAATTTAACGTTCCTTTTAAAAGAACAGGCGGGTTAATTATAGCTACTGACGAAAAGGAAAAGCAAAGAATTGAGAAAATGTATGCTTTAGCTGTTAAAAGGGGCATAGAAAATATAAGCCTTTTAGAAAGTAATGAAGTGTACAAAATGGAGCCAAATCTTAATGCAAAGGTATATAAAGGGCTATACTCCAAAAATTTAGGTGTAGTATGTCCTTATGACTTAGCCATTGGCTATGGAGAGGTTGCTTTTGATAATGGAGTCAATTTTAAGCTTGAAGAAGAGGTTATAGATATTCAGAAAATTTCCAGGGGCTTTAGAGTGGAAACAAATAAAAATAAATTTACATGTAAAATGGTTATAAACACCACTCCAGGTAAGTCCTACAGCATAGACAATAGTGAAAGGGATATAGTGAATGATGCAGCATATTTAAAGTATTATTTAATTGAGAAAGACTTTAAAGAAAGCTTTTCTAATATTATTTTTACAATAAATGAGCAGCGTGAGCGTATATATACCATTCCTTCTGTACAAGGCAATACTATTGCAGCATTAAACACAGTTGATTATTTAAATCACAATGAGGGCATAAATAAAATTTCCACACTTTTAGCCACAATAAAGGATAAGAATATTATTAGCTCTTATGAATCACTTATATATAGAAATTCTATAATTATTGACGACAGCTCTATAGATAAGGGCTATATTAAGGTTTCAGCTAAACATTATGGGGAAGTTACTATGACTCCGGCAATAGCAAAAATAATATGTGAAACTGTTGTAACTAATGTAAATTGCAAACCTAAAAGGGATTTTAATGATAAGCGAAGAGACTTTTACAGGTTTAGGGATCTAAGCAACGAAGAAAGAAATCAGATAATAAAACTTGATAAAAGATACGGAAAAATAGTCTGCCTATGTCAGCAGATTACAGAAGGGGAAATTGTAGATGCAATTAGGAGGCCTCTAGGAGCTCGAACTTTAGAAGGTGTAAAGAGAAGAACAGGAGCTACCTTAGGCAGCTGTCAGGGTGCTTATTGCATAAATAAAATTGTTCCTATTTTAGCAAGGGAAACAAACAAGAAGTTAACTGATATAGTAAAGGACTCTAAAAATTCGCATATATTATTAAATAGAATAAAAGAGTTCGATGGAGTGTAGCTATGGAAACTGATGGTGGAATTTTAACTACATTAGTAAGAATAAAGGGTTCAAAGCATAATGTAGTTCCAGTAAAAAGTACAAAACCAATAGATAAAAAGCTTTGGATAGAATGCTCTAAGGCATTAAGCAGAATATATGTAGGAGCACCAATTAAAATAGGTGACATGGTTTGTAAAAATATATTAAATACTGGTGTAGACATTATTTGTACTAAAAATGTAGATAAAGAGTAAATTTATTAGGAGATGATACTAATGTTAGATTTAAGAAGAATAAGAAACAATCCAGAGGAAGTTAAGAAAGCTTTACTAGGAAGAGGAGAGATATATGCATCCTTCATAGATGAAATAATCCTTTTAGATGAAAAAAGAAGAGAAGTTTTAGTTAAGGTAGAGACATTAAAAGGTAGAAAAAATCAAGTTTCAGCAGAAATTCCAAAGCTTAAAAAAGCAGGAGAAGATGTAGCTCCTATAATGGCAGAAATGAAAGCACTTGGAGAAGATATTAAAAATCTAGATGCAGAGCTTGCTGAAATTGATGATAATATACAAAATATTTTACTTAAGATTCCAAACACACCAGATTCAACAGTTCCAATAGGAAAATCTGATGCCAATAATCTAGAAATTAGAAAATGGGGAGAACCTACAAGCTTTAACTTTGATCCTAAGGCACACTGGGATATTGGTACAAAACTAGATGTATTAGATTTTGACAGGGCAGGAAAAATAACAGGTTCTAGATTTACTGTTTATAAAGCTCAAGGTGCAAGGCTTGAAAGAGCAATAATAAATTATTATTTAAATACTCATGTAGACATCGCTGGCTACACAGAAATTTTACCTCCTTTTATGGTAAACAGAAAAAGCATGACAGGTACTGGTCAATTACCAAAGTTTGAAGAGGATGCCTTTAAGGTAGCTAATACTGATTACTTCTTAATACCTACAGCAGAGGTGCCGGTAACTAATCTTTACAGCGATGAAATATTAAACGGTGAAGATCTGCCATTTAAACATGCAGCCTATAGTGCCTGCTTTAGATCAGAGGCTGGTTCTGCAGGAAGAGATACAAGAGGACTTATAAGGCAGCATCAGTTTAATAAGGTAGAGTTAGTTAAGTTCACAAAACCAGAAGATTCCTATGAGGAGCTTGAAAAGCTTACAAATGATGCAGAAAGAGTTTTACAGGGCTTAGGACTTCCCTATAGAGTAGTTAAGCTGTGTACAGGAGATTTAGGCTTTTCATCTGCTTGTACCTATGATATAGAAGTTTGGATGCCAAGTTATAACAGATATGTAGAAATATCCAGCTGCAGCAACTTTGAGGATTTTCAAGCTAGACGTGCAAATATAAGATACAGAGAAACTAATAAGGATAAGCCTCAATATGTTCATACTCTAAATGGTTCTGGAGTAGCAATAGGAAGAACAGTAGCGGCAATTTTAGAAAACTATCAAAATGAAGATGGTACTGTAACTATACCAGAGGCACTTAGACCTTATATGGGCGGCAAAGAAATTATAAAGTAGGTGACAAGTGGCATAGGGACGTTTCTCGTGCCATATTTAGGTGGCAAGGGTACATTTCTTCTGCCACCTAAGTTTAAGTACTAACAGTTTTATTAAATTAAGAATTAGATAAAATACTTAATTTTACTTACACTTTTTATTGAGGTATTTACTTTATCATTTATAAAAATAGAAATTTTTAAAATTAAAATTGTTGACACATTAAAAAAGGTTTGCTATAATAATCCTTGTCGTTAGTTCATGGAAAGATGGTCGAGTTGGTTTAAGGCACCGGTCTTGAAAACCGGCGTACGGGTGACCGTACCTAGGGTTCGAATCCCTATCTTTCCGCCATTTTAATATTTTTGGAGATGTACTCAAGTGGCTGAAGAGGACGGTTTGCTAAACCGTTAGTAGGGGTTTACTCTAGCCCGGGTTCGAATCCCGGCGTCTCCGCCAAAAGCATCTATCAATTAGGTAGATGTTTTTTAATTCACATAACACTTAGTAATATTTGATTTTTACTAAGCTATATGCTAATATAAATTTATATTTATGCGATAGTAGCTCAGTTGGATAGAGTAGCTGGCTACGAACCAGTTGGTCGGGGGTTCGAATCCTCTCTGTCGCACCAGAAACATCAAGTGTTGAAGAAATTTGATACTTGATGTTTTTTTTGACGGGAAATGAATTATTAGGCTTAAAATGAAATGAAATTTGGCATAATAGAAATAGTATATCCACATTCAGGACCAATATAGCGCCTTATAACTATTTTTCCATTGAAAGAAAATCTAATTACTTTAGGAGATAAATTATATAGAATAAAATAATATTTTAGAACAAAAATATGTACTCTTTTGAATTAAACTGTATAATATATATTATTAGGGACAAAAATTCAAATGCAATTGTTTTAAAAGAAGGTGAGAGATTATGAAAAAACCATATGTGCCATTTATATTACCTAATTATGACTTAATTGATTTAAATCGATTGATAAATAAG
>Ga0255336_101537_pt1 | contig 15919 bp, 14 predicted proteins | sample MeOH1_35cm_T3_17_FD_189102 | JGI IMG/M metagenome (GOLD analysis project Ga0255336, IMG submission 189102) | Sandy soil microbial communities from University of British Columbia, Vancouver, Canada - MeOH1_35cm_T3_179 | ecosystem: Engineered > Artificial ecosystem > Sand microcosm > Unclassified ...
GTCAAAGCGTTGAGAGCCGTCTTGGACGCTGGGTAGACGGGCCCGAAGATCGCGCGGTACGGGAAAGCCGAGTCCGAGTTCGTCCTCAACGACCCAACGCCACTCGACATGTTAACGATGCGAGAGCCCGGCGTCTTGCGCAAAAGTGGCAGCATCGCCTGGTACACAGCGAGCACGCCAAACACGTTGGTGTCCCACACCGCGCGCATTTCATCGAGAGCCACGTTGCTCGGGCGCGTCGTCTTTGCGTACTCCTCGACGGATTGACCGGGCTGCTTCTTCGTATTCGAGATGGCCGCGTTTTGGACGAGCACGTCAAGGCGGCCAAACTCATTCCGGACGCGCTCCGCCGCAGATGTGATCGAAGCCTGATCCGTCACGTCGAGTTGGAGCGCGAAAGCGTCTAGCCCAACTTCCCTGGCCGCAGCCTCGCCGCGTTCGAGGCTGCGCGACCCTACCAACACAGTCAAGCCGCGTGCCGCGAGATCCTTTGCGATCTGAAGACCGATTCCCTGATTAGCCCCGGTTACGAGAGCAACGGGTTTGTCCTGCATAGCAATCTCCTTATCGTAATGCGCTGTAGCGCGCAGAAGCCATGTTCAATCTGTGCCGCTCGGTCAGCGAACCTCAGCCGCCCACGCTTCGGCATCAGCGCCGGCCGGGATGCGCATTGGGGATGACGGGTCCGTCGCCGCGCGCCACACTGCCTGCGCGACGTCCTGTGCCCGGGTGATTGGTGTAGAGGTGTCCTGGAACTGCGCGAAGACATCCTTGACGAGACCCGCGTAGGCCTCGTGGTCGAGGCCATGCATGTGGGCGTGGGCGTTCTCCGCGAACCGGGTGTCGGGCGCACGGCCCGGCAGCACCAGGCGCGCTCGCACGCCGAACTGCTCGAGCTCCAGCGCCATTGACTCGGTAAATGCGTTCACCGCCGCCTTGCTCGCGCGGTAAGCGGCGATCAGAGGCAGCGCCTTCAGCGTTACGCTCGACGTGACATTCACTACGACGCCCGCTTTACGCTGCCGAAACTGGGGCAGCACCGCCTGCGTCAATGCGATCGTGCCAAAGGTGTTGGTCTGGAAAATCTCGCGCACCGTCGCAAGCGGGACCAGTTCCGCCGGGGAAGCCGCGCCGAAGCCCGCGTTGTTGACGAGCACGTCGATCGGGCCGGCCGCCTCGACAGCGTTGCGGATGCTTTCCGGATCTGTGACGTCGAGCGCCAGCACGCGCAAGCGCTCTGAAGGCGGCAGCACGTCGGCGCGCGGCGTGCGCATCGTGGCGACGACTTGCCAGTCGCGGGCCAGAAAATAGCAAGCGATCTCGAGGCCGAATCCGGAAGAGCAGCCGGTGATCAGCACGGTTTTCATGGGAACTCCTATGTGAGGTGGTTTGCGTATGCCCGTACGATAGACCGCCGCGTCTGTACTCACTACAATCGACAATCCGAATTTCATTTGCAGGAGTCCGGCAATGATCGATCCGTTGGCCGAAGTCGTGACGCTGCTGCAGCCGGGCGCCCGGTTTTCCAAACTGGTTCTGGGCGCCAGCCCTTGGCGCGTTAGCCGCTCGGATGCCGGTCAGCCGCTCTATTGCGTGATCCTCGAGGGCGCGTGCCGCATGGCGATCGACGGGCACGAGCCCATCGAGCTCATCTCGGGTGACTTCGTGCTGATTCCCGCGGCCTACGGCGTCGCGATGTCCAGCCTCGTGCCGCCACCGCCGGCCGTTCAGACGCTGGAGCCGATCGCGCTCGGCAACAATGAATTTAGAATCGGGAAGCCGGACAGCCCTGTCGATTCGCGAATGATGGTCGGCCACTGCAGCTTCGGTTCACCAGATGCATCCCTGCTGGTCTCGTTGCTACCGCAACTCGTGCATGTCCGCGGCGAAGAGCGGCTGGCCACCCTCGTGCAACTTGTACGAGATGAATCACGCGAGCAGCGGCCTGCGCGCGAGGTCGTGCTGTCACGACTGCTGGAAGTGCTGCTCATCGAGGCGCTGCGGTCCACGGCGGAAACGACTGCGTCACCGGGCCTGGTTCGCGGGCTGTCCGATTGCCGCCTCGCGGCCGCGATCCGCGTTATGCACGAACACCCTACACGCGCGTGGACCGTTGCTGAACTCGCGAAAGAGGCCGCACTGTCGCGCTCAACCTTCTTTGAACGCTTCAACCGCGCGGTCGGCGTGGCGCCCATGGAATATTTGCTCACTTGGCGCATGGCGCTCGCAATGGACCTGCTACGCCGTAATGAAGGCCGCGTCGCCGAGGTTGCACAGCGCGTCGGCTACAGCTCCGCCAGCACCTTTAGCGTCGCCTTCACGCGGCACGTCGGGCGGCCGCCTTCACAATACGCGCGCGAGGAGCAGGCGGCCACCGGCGACACGTAAGACATCGGAAACACGCTGTTTCCGATGGCGCTAAGGACAGGGAACTCGGTGGCTCAAGGCAACTCACTAATGACGGCTGTTTGAGCGAACAAGACAGAAAAGTAAGCAGCTTAAAGGTCCGCGCGGACGAGGCGGCCAACTGCCGATCCGGGGGACATGAAGATCGAGACGCAAGCACCGGATGTCAGCTCATGCATAGCGTGCGAGGAACATGTCAGCGGCCGATTCTGCGACCTGCTTTTGCTCCTGTTCGCCGAGCGGTACCTGGCCCATCGTCACCTGCGGCCAGAACGCGAATGCCTTCACCAGCGCCTGCAACTGCAGCGCCGCGAAGAGCGGATTGTCGGTTTTGATACGGCCGTCGGCGACGGCCGCACGGATCCACACGGTCAGGTCTTCCTCGCGTTCGCCCAGGCGGGCGACCATGTCCCGCGCTCGCTCCGGCGAATGGATTCCGGCCGCAATCGCCACACGTGCAAGCGACAGAAAGGACTCGTCGTTCAGAAGCCGCAGCTTGCGGCCCAAAAGGTCGAGCAACTGCGCGCGCAACGGTTCGTCGGCGCGGTAGGCGGGAGCATCGCCCGTCTGGCTCGCGTCCCACAGCTGATGGAGAATCGCCGCGAAAAGTACTTCCTTGCTTGGGAAATGGTTGTAGACGGTACGTTTCGAGACGCTCGCCCGGGCGGCGATACGGTCCATGCTGGTCGCGTCGTACCCGGCCGCGAGGAATTCCTCGATCGCGGCGCTGACGATAGCGACACGCTTGCGGTCAGTCAGGCGTTGATGGGTGGCACGTGGATCCATGACTAGATTTTACACCGAGCAGTTTACTTTTCCCTAAAATAAACTACACTGCCGAGTATACATTTCTCCTTGGATGGCCTATCTCATGACGTCGCTTTTCGCTCTTGTCAGCCGCGCGCTCGGCGTCACCGCCGCGCAACGCGGCCGCGCGTTGTCCAGCTCCTCGCCGCAGCATAACGGCGAACGTTTTCGCAACGTCAAGCCGCGTCCCGCCGAAGGCCTGCGCAAGACGCTTGGCATTGTGTGGAACGTGTTGCTTAACAAGCCGCGCGGCACTGTGCCGGCAGACGCGTTGCCCGTCGATGCGCTGACGCGTGCGCAGCTCGATGCGGCGCCCGACCGCAGTCTCTACCGGCTCGGCCATTCGACGATACTGCTGAAGCTGCGCGGCCAGTTCTGGCTGACCGATCCCGTGTTCGCCGAGCGCGCCTCTCCGTTCCGGCATCTCGGCCCGAAGCGCTTCCATGCGCCACCGGTCGCGCTCGCCGATTTGCCACCACTGCGCGGCGTGATCCTGTCGCACGACCACTACGACCACCTGAACTGCGAAACCGTGCTCGCGCTTGCGGAGAGCACCGGCGTGTTTCTGACACCGCTCGGCGTCGGCGACCGGCTGATCGAATGGGGCATCGACGCTTCGAAGGTGCGGCAGTTCGACTGGTGGCAAGACACCGAGGTCGACGACATACAGTTCACCGCTACGCCCGCGCAGCATTTTTCCGGCCGCAGCCTGTTCGACGGCAACAGTACGTTATGGGCGTCGTGGGTGATCGTCGACGATGATCTGCGCGTGTTCTTCAGCGGCGACACTGGCTACTTCGATGGCTTCAGGACTATCGGCGAGCGCCTTGGGCCATTCGACGTCACGCTGGTCGAGACGGGCGCATACGACGCGCAGTGGCCGTACGTTCACATGCAGCCCGAAGAAACAGTGCAGGCGCACATCGATCTGCGCGGTCGTCGGCTGGTGCCGATTCACAACGGCACCTTCGACCTCGCAATGCACCGCTGGCAGGAGCCGTTCGAAAGGGTGGCGGCACTGGCCCTCGCGCGCGGTGTCGCGCTGTCAACACCCCGCATGGGCGAGCGGCTGGATCTGAGCGCGCCACATCACGGCGAACGCTGGTGGCGCCACGTCGTCGAGACCGTCGCCGCGCCAAAGGCCGCATGGCGCCTGTGTGCCCCGCGCAATGCCGGAGACGTGAAGTCTTCGTGATCGCTTGTGAGCGCCGCCTGCCTGAGGCGACGCTCACCGCCGTTGTCAGTCTGTGACCGCCAGAGCGCATTGCGGACATGACCGTCGGCCCGGCGTCGCCCCGGAAAATTGACGCGGCTTCCTTTGGGGCCGCCGGGTGAGCTTCGGGCGGCAGGCCGATCAGCCCGCCCGGGGGTTCGTCATCCCCGGTACACAGCGCCGCGACGCGCACACGGTTGCGGCCTTCCCGCTTCGAACGGTAGAGCGCCTCGTCGGCGCGTTGCGGGATAGTGTCGAGCGTGTCGTCGGCGAGGCTGCCGATGCCGATGCCGATGCCGATGCCGATGCCGATGCCGATGCCGATGCCGATGCCGATGCTTAGTGTCGGCTTCGTCGACAATCGGTTCCGTGCCCGCTACGTAGTCCGCATATGTCCGCTGCGATTCCGTTTGCTGCCAATGCATAACGCACTGGGCGACTTGCCCGCCCCTTCCGTTTCCCGGTCAACGGCAATTTCGGTTCGCGACGTTGCAACGATTGTGACCATGCCCCCGCCGAACATATGCTGGCGCCATCAGAAGCGTTTCGCCGGAACAGCGCTATCTGCAAATAGGATATGAAATGAATGGAAAATTCAGCAAGCTAGCAGTGGCTGTATCTGCTGTTTTGATTTGCTTCCCCTAGCCGCGCCGATTTGCTACCACTCGCGGCCGGCCCGCTCGGCATGCTCGCGCTCTATCTTGCATCGCCAGGCCTGTTGCTGTTCCCGGTGCATTACCGCGGTACGGTCCGACAACGTTCCGGAAAAGCGTCCGCGCCGCTCTTTGCGCGGATAGGTTTGCGGCACGCATGGTGGGGGCTGGGCGTCTTTTCCAGGGCGCTCTATCTCGTCACGATCTTCCGCATGGGCACGGCGGCGCTGTCGCCGACCGGCAGCGGCGTAGTGCGCGTCGATGCCTCAAATCGCATTGCGATTTCGCATTTGTGGACGCTGTTTTTCAGCGCGCTCGGGTTGGCGACAGTCGGTCGGCTGATCGGATGGCGCGAATGGATCGGCAGTGGACGATGGAAGTTGACGTGGATGTTGGTACCCGTCGCCGCGTACGGTATTTATCAGCTCCCCCACTTGCTGGCTCGGCACAACGTGCCGCACGGCTTCGCTCCGAACTCGTGGACGGTGAACCTGGCGCACGGTGCAGTCGCGCTCGGCGGCATTCCGCTCGCGCTGCTGGTGTTATCTGTGTTTGTGCCTGTAATCGAAGAACTGGTGTTCCGTGGTTGCCTGTTAGGCGGACTGTCGCGCCATATCAGCTTCGGCTGGGCCAACGTGCTGCAGGCTGCGATATTCGCGGGTATGCACGAAGACATGCGCCATTTTATCTATCTGTTCATGATGGGCCTGATTGCCGGTTGACTGACCAAGAAGACGAAGGGGCTGTCGATGCCGATCCTGTTGCATGCGATCAATAACGCGATCTTCGTCTACGCCGTGGCCGCAGCGTAGCCGGTTAGGACGGGGGCCGGGTGGCTGGGTGGCGTGGGCGTTGTACATGTCAACATGCCATCAGGAGAGACCCGGTCCGAAGAGGCTCCGTCAACATGCGCGGCAAGAGCCTCTACCGAGAAAGCCAGGGATAGCGCTTTGTATCCGCGCCCTCGTAGTCGGGGTCAAGATAAATGAAGCAGCGCTGGATCTTGAAGTCCCGAATCTCGAACACATCGCACCAACGTCCTGCGTGGGTCACGCCTGCGCGCCACTCGACGCCGCCCTTGCTCGTGCCGTAGCTGGTGCCTTCGACGACCACCGTGTCGCCCTGCAGGATCACGTTGAGATAAGCGAGGTCGTGCTTGAACTTCGAAACGATCGATCCGAGATCAGCGAACAGCTGCTCGAACGACGCGCGGCCCGTCGCGATGCCCCATTTAGGGAAGAACACTTCGGCGTGATCGTCGAAGAGATCGAAGAACGGCGCGCCGCGGTCGAGCCGGCGCAGATATTCGAGCGCTATCGTCTTGCGTTGTTCGTCGGTCATCGTGGTGGTGTCCATGTCTTGCCTCATGAGTAAATGGCGGAAAAGTGTCGTTCAGTGCAGCGTGCGTAGATAGGCGATGATCTTCCGGCGCCGAGCCTCGTCGCCTTCGAAGTAGGTCATTGCGTTGCCGGGCGCGACCGTCTCCGTATCGGTGAGCCACGCGTCGAGCAGCTTGTCGTCCCACACTTTGCCTGGCGCGGCGGCCTTCATGCCCGCCGAATACTTGAAGCCCGGCTCCGAGGCCAGCGGCCTGCCGAAGATGCCGAACAGGTTCGGCCCCTGCCCGTTCGGCTCGCCCTTGCCGAACGTGTGGCACACGGCGCAATTGTTGGTCGTGAGCTTCTTGCCCAGCGCGACGGCGTCCTGCGCGTCCTGAGCGTGGCCCGCGCCGCTCGCCAGCGCCAGGACGGCAGCAAGCACCGTCGATGCATTGCGAATGCGATTCATGGTTCGGCTCCTGTCACGTGTGTGAAGTGGGTTCCGCATGTGCCGCGTTCGCTGCCCGATATGCGAACGCGATGATCGGTCCGAGCGTGCCGCCGCCCGCCCAGTACGCGCGCGCCGAGGCCGAGGCCACGCAATTGCCGACGCCGTACAGTCCCTTGATCGGCGCATCGCGCACGTCGAGCACTTGTCCATGGGAATTGGTCTTCGGCCCACCCTTGGTGTCAAGGTTGCCGGCAACGATCAGCGCAGCGTAGTACGGGCCTTTTGCGCTGATCGGGTACATCGTTTCGTTCTTCTGGTCAGCCTTCTTCCTGATCGGCCCGTTGAACAGCTTTTCGACGATTCGCTCGCCGCGATGGAAATCGCCATCCGTGCCGGTCTTCGCGAAGCCGTTAAAGCGCTTGATGCTCGCATCGAGGTTGTGCAGGAAGTCGTCGCTCAGTTCGGCGCCACCGACAGCGCTCCTGTACTTCGCGAGCCTTTCGCGGATTCCGCCGGCAAGCTCCGGCAGCGTGTTACTGCGCAGCACGTGGCGGTCGTTCGATCCGGGCGGCACGATCAGGCTGCCATAGTCGTCGCTCGCGCAGTGGTCCTGCGCCTGCTGGTCCCAGATCGAGATGAGTGCGAGATTCGGATACTCGCCCTTTGCGCCGTCCCATTGAGAGAACGTCGCGCAGACTTCGTTGTAGGCCAGCTTCTCGTTGACGACGCGTCTGCCGTACTTGTTCACATACACCATTGAATCGCCGGTTGGGGTGAAAATGCCCGAGAGCGAACCGTCCTTCGCGAGCGCCTTGTCGAGCGAGATCGGCGCCATCCACGAGTAGTTCATGTTGCGCAGTTGCACGTTGAGCGCGCTCGAAATGCGCACGAAATCGCCTTCGTTGGTCGGCGCCGCACAACCGCCGTAGACCGCGCCGTGCAGGAAATTCTTGCGCAGTTCCGGGTCATGCGTAAAGCCGCCCGTCGCGAACACTACGGCCTTTTTCGCCCGCGCGCGAAAAACCGTGCCTTCCTCGGTCAGCGCCTCGACACCGATCACCGCACCGGCTGCATCGACCAGCACCTTCTGCACGCGATAGCCCGTGCGGATGTCGATGCCGTCGCGTCGTGCGGCCGCACTCATCGTGCGGATCGCGACACGCCCGCCGTCCGACATGCTCGGCAGGCCGTCCTTCGGAAACAGCACGCGGCCGCGCGGCGCCTTGTCCTCGGGCAGTTCGGCCCAATAATCGGGCACCGCACCCTCGTGGCGGTACGGGAGCGCGCCCTTGTTCGCAAGAAGTTCTGCAGCGGGCGACGCGCTGTCGTAGATCGCCTCGCACATCTCGTACTCCCAGTCCGAGAGGCCGAGCTTCGGCAGCGACGGATCGTATTGCTCAGGTCGCGACAAACGCGCGACATAGCGCAGATAGTCTGCTTTCGGATCGGAGATGCCGGCGCGCCGCATCGGTTCGTTGTTCGGCACCCAGTACCAGAACGCGGCTTTCGCGGCCGTGCCGCCGACGCTACCGGCCTTCTCCAGAATCGCGACGCTGTTGCCAAGCCAGCGCGAAAAGAGCGCGCAGGGCAGGCCGCCGCCTCCGCCGCCGCACACGACGATGTCGTACTCGGCGTCGAATTTCAGCTGATCTGCGGCCTTCGCGGACAGCGAGACAGCGCCGAAGGTCACGGCGGCGGCGCTAGCGCCCGCAGCTCTGATGAAGTTGCGCCGGGATGCGGCGGGGGGTCTATTCTCGTCAGTCATGTTCGTCTCCGGGGTTTTCGTTTTCGATTGATGCGTCAGGACGGCGCTCACCAGTAGTGCCACGCCTGCAGCAAAATTCCGTTGGTGAGTGTGGTATTGCGGCCCGACACCGAGTGCTGGTATTGAATGGAAAGCTGGTCGTACGTCTTCTGATGCAGGAACGGTAGGCTGTTCGGCTTGAACTGGAACAGCACGCCCGCGCCCACCGTCGTCTCGCGGCTCGCGCTGTTCCCCACCGCGGCGCGCGCCGTCTGGTTGAAGGTGCCGCCGCTCGTCTGGTAATCGAACGCGATGAAAGGAATAGCAAACGGGTTGTCCGGCGGCGAGATGCTGTAGCCGGCACGCAGATTCAGATGAAACGTGTTGCCGGGGCTCAGATCGTCCTGACCCGAGCGCAGCGTGCGTCCGCGCAGAATGCCGCCGACCAGCAGATCCACGTTCACGTGCCCGTACCAGTCGTCATAAAAGACCGAAGGCCAGAACGACCACGTATTGGTCGAAACGCTGTTCTGCCCGATCGGCACCTGCGCGTAGGCCTGAAAGCCGAGCGTCGTCGCGGGCGCGGGGTTGTACCAGACGAGTCCGCCGATCAGCGGATCGCCGATACCGCTCGCCGAAAAGTGCGAACCCTGCGTGCGGATCTCGGGCACGGTGATGCTCGCGTTGAAGCCGACATGTGGCAACGACGGCAGCTTCCAGTAATGGATGAACGTCGAGAGCCCAACGAAGGTGTTCGTGCCCGGGCCGGCAGTCTGGCTGCCGTGCGAATCGAACGTGCGGTTGTCGTGATTCCATTCGATGTTCTGGCCGAACGAATCGTATGTACCTTCGAAGTCCGAGCTGAATTGCCAGGTCTGAGGGCGGTCGGTGGCGAACGGAATGCCCGAGGCGTGCGCCAGGCCCACTGGCAGCAGCGTGCAGGTTGCGCCGAGCAAGGCGAGCATCATCGCTTCGCGTCGCCGCCGTAATCGATGCCGCAAGGGCGGGATGCTGCTCTGCGTCTGCTGTGTTCCCATCGTCGTCTCCGCTTTCTGGTGTCGTGTGCCGCTTTGGCATGGAGAGCACGGTACGGTGACGCAATGAGCCGGTCTTTCACGTTTCGCGGTTTACAGATTCCTGTGGTGCGTCGGACATCAGGGTGAGTACCAAGGCAAAGCCGCGGACGCCGCGTTCGCGAATTGCGACCCATCGAAGCATCGTCGCCGCGGCTCGCGCGTTTACACTCACGAGAAAAGCGGCATCTGAACGACATCGAAGTGCGGAAAACGCGCCATCGGGGCAATTGGAGACGACAATGAGCGAAACAGCCCAGACACCCGCCAACACGCGGATCGAGCGGTTCAGCATGGTGGCCGGCGCGCCCGGACTCGAATACTGTATCTCCGGTACTCAGCCCTATACGCTCGAAGTGCATAACCCGTCCGATATGATCTGCCTGCTGCTTGGCACAATCGTTTCGCAGACGTGCTACGACGACGGTCCCACGCTCCCGCTTACGTTCCGGGCGGAGACGGCCGCGTTTCATCCGCGCGGCGGCAGCATGCGCATCGACGCGCAGCAGGTTGACCACGGCTTCATCGCGTTTCGCTATCCCGATGCGTTCCAGCGCCGCATCGGCGACCGGTATGCAGACACACTGCATCGCATAGGCAACCGCAGCAACCTCGGTGCCGATGCGATTCGGCATTTGGTGCGCTACGCGCGCTTAAAGGCGTCTCTGGAACGCTCTCTGCCGGTCGATCCCTGGGAGATTCAGTGCCTCGCGACGCTCGCCTGGATCGAGACGACGCGGCATCTGGAAAACACTGCCGACAAGCGCAAGTCTGGAATTTCCGACGCGGAGTTTTCCCGACTCGAACAGTACGTGGCGGACAATCTCGAGCACAGCCTGAGTTGCGCAGATATCGCGGCGGTGCTCGATTTGCCTGTTCGCGTGGTCTTCGATGGCGTGAAGGCCCGTACCGGGTATTCGCTGTATCGATTCGTACTGGAAAAGCGCATCAGCGCGGCCGCCCAGATGCTGCGCGCAACTGACGCGCCGCTTTGCGAGGTCGCCGCCGCTTGCGGGTTTTCTTCGCAACAGCACATGACGGCCCTCTTCTCCGGGCGGATCGGTACAACACCGTTGCGCTTCAGAAAGAATTCGCCGTAGCCGTGTGTCGTTCCATCGACGTTCGGTGTGGCTCTCATGAATGCCATATTCTCATCGATGCCCTATTCGGTGATATCGACTGACGACAGGGCGGACCCCGTGCTTCTCCAGTGGAGGGTTGCGCCGGCAGCCTTCACGTAGATCGGCGCAGAGCGGCGCCGCTTCCGGTGTGCATGCAGCGAACTTGTTTGGCGTCCGCTGGCAGTGGTTGTTTGCCTTTGATTGATTCTCGAATGGACAGTCGGACATGCGCGCCGGAGGCCTGAAGATGGCCGAACCGGTCCGATGCCGAACTTCCGTAGGTGTCAGGGTTGTTCGACGCCTGCCCATTGTTGCTCAGTGAGCTTGCCTCGACGTATGCGGGCAGGCGTTGGAAAAACCTTAACGGTGGTGAGCATCCGACGTTCCATAAAGCCGCCGTTCGCGGCTGAATGGATATGCCGTTGTCCGAACGTAGGCTTTGGCTGGTAGACGTCGGACTGCTCAATGGCACGAGAGGCTCTTGTACTTCAAGAACCGCCGTTCAATAGCAGAGCATCCGGCGTCCGGAGTGGGTCGACTTCTGCCCGACGCGAACCGATCAATGGCGGTCCACTCAGCCAGTTCAACGTCGGACCGGGTTTGTTAAGGCCAGCTCCAGTCTATCGACATCGCTATCTAGATTGTCGACGATTCAAGCGAACATCGTGGGTCAAGTCGGTACCGTCGCAGTAGCGCCGCAAAGCAACGAAGCCTGACAGCCTGAACTTCTCAACAGGAAGGGGTTTAGGCCTGCAAGGTCGCTGTCCTGCCTCAAGTCTCATGGTGCAGTGCCGATAACATAGAACAATGTGGCGGCGTCAGCGACGCCACTCGTTAATTGACAAATCGGGGGATGCGATGGATCAAGTGGTTCAGCAAAGGTCTGCGATGGAAACGCGGACGCTCGCAAAAAAATCATGGACTGCGTACGTCAGAATTGCCTTAGTGGCCCTCATAGCGCTGAGCATCGATTCCGCCATTTTTCATAGCTCCACTTTGGCGGGAATTCTGATTTTCATCGTGATTTCCGCTTTTGCCGTATATTGCTTTATGGAAATCAGAAGTGTCGAATTGTACTGTGATGATTCCGGCGTCTGGCTTGTGCTGGCGTTTTTCCATGGAATAAAGGTACGCGCGGGGTAAAGTGGCGTGACATCGAAAATGCTGTTTTCTATCAGTCGATGGGAAGCTGGATTTTCAAGTCCTATAAGCTTCGAATAGCCCATCGATTCACGAGAACTTCTGAGATTTTACTCACTAACATGGATCGTGGTAACGAGGCAGTTGAAAGAATTAACAGACTCCACCAAGATTTGATTCGCAATGGAGCTGTAAAGTAACCTTCAAAGATCTCGCCCTAGCAGCGACAGGAATCGTTATCGCAGACCAGAGGATACGCGGTCGCATCGAACTGCCTCGATAGCCGCGATCGATAGTATCGGTTTGGCCTCCTTGACTCGTGTCGACGCTCCGAGACGAGTCAACGTAGCGGCTGAAACCGGATGCGGCTATTTTGAGACGTTCGACACAGCCACCTTGATCGTTGACAATCGACGGACGAACGCCAGATAACGACCATCATCGACATGAATAATCCTGGTTCACTATTCTTGCCCGCGTCGAATATTGACACCAGCGAGTCCCAGGCCGATAGATGCGGTCCCGTGCAGTGGTAGTGCTTTTGAAACCGACTGCTCAAGCAATCGTATTTCGTCAAACTGGGTTACTAGTTCAAAACATAAGAGAAACGCGAAGGTATAACAAGGCCCGGGAAATCTGTGAAACCATCCCAGGATCGGCACTGCAAAACGCGTTCTGACGGAGTCCCGTGACATCACATATGTGAGGACAATCCCGATCGCCGCCCCCCCGAGCACGTCGGTCGGATAGTGCAAGCCGAGATAAACGCGCGGCATGCATATGAAGATCGTGGTGTACAAAAGCGCGAGCACGCCCACGCGGCGCCAGACGAGAAAAATTCCTGTCGCGACCGACATCCACAGCATCGCGTGGTCGCTCGGAAAGGAACTCCAGGTTCGCAGCACCGCCTCTGACGCACCGACTGATGGAAAGTGCAGGTGCAGTTCGGGGTTATAGATTGGTCGCCCCCGGAATGGTAAGTAATGGGCGAGAAGCCTGCCGATTGCGAGTGACAGAAGGCCGCTCGCAATCGTTGCGATGACCATTTCGCGCTCCCATTCACCACGCTGACTGGGTTTGAACCATATCCACCACAAAACGGGTATGAGTACCAAGCCCTTCGATGTATATAGATCCGCGATTACCCTTATCGCGTGGTTAAGCAAGTCGGAGCTAAACGCGATGTGCGTCAGAAAAGTTTGAATTGCTGTATCGAAACTGTTCATTTCGCATCTCCTCTTAGATTTATAGTTATAAAAATGCCTGTTCGGGAAAGCTGACGCTGGCGCGCGCTTTTTTTCGAACCGCGAGTGCGCCAAGTATGTCACCCCGGACGTAAGGCACAAGACGTATACAAAATAACGGGTCCGGGGAGCAATGGCAGCGTCCCGACCTACGGATCGGTTGAATCGCGCAGTGGGCGCAATTCAGTGCTTGCAATGGCCACCGGCACCGCGAACGAGTAGCGTCCGAGCATGTTGATCTTGTCATGGACGAACGACGTCAGCCTGACCTCGTCCTCAAGACCCACCGGATATCCGCAGCGGTTGCCGGCAATTTGTCGTGTTATGTCAGCGCCAGGGCCAGGATCTGTTCTCTGAAGCGCTTGTGGTGATCGACGGAAGCAAGTTCAAGGCGGCGAACCATCGAGACCACAACCTCACGAGCGCGAAGTTAGAACGGCGCATGCAAGACACCGAGGTAAGCATCAACCGTTGGCAGAAGTACGGGTTCTACTCGCCCCATGGCTGCGTTGATACGCCTCGCGGTAGACGGCCTGCATCCGTTCGCGACGGAGGCCGAGGCGCTCATCGCAGGGTACAGTGCAGCGGGTAGCGAATGAGACGCTCGTCCCGGGTATGTACTCAAGATGATGATTTCAAGCGATCCGTGGACAGCTTCAGAAGCAGGTCAGCTTACCTTGAGTCGATGTCCGCTTCATAGAACGATGGCCGGCAGCTCGGGGTCGCGTGCTGCCGATCACAGACTTGCGTGGTTCACATTGCGTATGCTCTTTGCATGAGGCAGCACGCGGCCAAACTTGCGACGTTCAATGGGGCGTGCAATGAGACATCCGGTGCCTCGCGTCCGGCGGCGCCGCAATGAGCTGGTCGACCATAACACGTGTCGCCCCGGCCGCCGCTCGCTTCGTATTAGCCATGCCTTTCCCCTTGATTCGATATTGGCTCGATATCGAATCCATCGCATATTGATTGCGTTAGACGCCAAACACCGCGTGCATCAGGCGGTCGATTTCTGCGCACATTGTCGGGTCGCGACGCTTCATTCAGGATTTCGCCGATTCGCGGATCCCCTATGTCGGCTCGACGACTTTCTGCCACAGAATGCGCACCTCCTTTACCATTGTCGGCGGTCGAACGGATGCCAACAACGCCGGCATATGCCAGCAATCACTAACCAACGGAGAAATCAAATGCCAATCGTCAGGATCGAGTTGTTGCCAGGGCGGACACACGAGCAAAAGGCCAAGTACGTCGAGGAGGTGACAAAGCTCACGTCGGACGTGTTGAAATGTCCGGTCGAATCTATCGACGTCGTATTCGTCGAAATCCCTCCGACGAACTGGGCGCACGCCGGGAAATTTCACGCGACGCCGAAGCAGGAGTAGCTCGCACGGGGCAATGCGAGCCGGGTCACGATGCTTTGGCCGCGCTGCGGTTGCGGAAATAGCTTTGCACTTCCCGCTGAGTTTGCTCGATATGTTTTCGAAGCATGCGCACAGCTTTCTTCGCGTCGCCCCGTTCACAAGCTCGCAAGATGTCCAGACGCTATAAATGGCGGCGATCTGGACGGTTGCTCTTCGGCGCCCAACGGACATTTGCGTCCGAACGATGAACGTCTGTAACGGGTTCGCGTAGCGCCTGTCGGCGACAGACGATGGCCGGCCGACTTGAGTCACTCAAAAGAAAATTGTGAACAACGCTCCCAGCCGACATGATACGGTCCTCGGTCGACGTGAAATTCCGGCACTGTTTTACTTCTTTTTTATGAGTCTCCCCGATCTCTTGACCCGGCATTTACCAGTCTTTACCTATATCTAGAACTAAAGACATATAAATCCGATGATGAAGACGGAACATGGACCTGCTTTTCATCGGCGCAATCATCGCCTTCTGGGCGCCTTCGTCAGCAATGGCGATCGGCTGCGACAAATTGCGACGTACATCACGTCATCGTGAATAGCTCATTTATTACCACGGCGGCGATAGTTCAGGTGATTCGCTGTTCGAGCCAGGGCCGGGCTGACAGTGCAGTCCGTTGCACCGGTGATTTTTACGGAACGTTAGCATCGGTCTTGATAGCCTTGGATTAAGTGGCGGAAAACGGGAGCGATATGATGCACACACTGGCGGCCCTGCGGGCTCTTTTCGCATCGGGCAAGCCCCCCGCCCATCGCCGGTCACGTCTCACATCTGGCCGCAATGTGATGATGCATATCACGCTCGACGCGCGGCACGCCACCCCGTTGCGTCAGGCTCTGATCCGCGATTGTGCCGGTCAGCCGTGGACCATTCGCCTCGTGCCTCTATACGGAACGGGCCGCGTGAGTCTATCGCTCTATCTCCCCAAGGAGGCAGTGAGCGGGGCGATTCAGCGAGTCGAGCATCTGGCACCGAATGCCGAGTTGGGGCAACTGTTTGAGATCCCTCATGCCCCCACCGAAGCCTGGCGGGATTTGATGCATCCCACGTCTCCTCCGAGTGTCGACCCGGCCGGTCAATCGGACGAAATGGCTTCTGGAAACGACACTCTTGCGCAACTGCTCGCCCAGGATCACGTCCTGCTCGGCCTGGACGTCGCTAGCCGGGAGTCGCTTTTCGTGCACCTTGGCCGCTTCTGCGAAAAACGCTTCGGGCTGCCGGCGGCGACCGTGATCGCAGGCCTCGAGGCGCGCGAATCGTTAGGCTCGACCGCGCTGGGTCAGGGGGTTGCCGTTCCGCACGGTCGAATCAAGGGGCTGCGCCGGGCCA
>Ga0255336_101538_pt1 | contig 15907 bp, 13 predicted proteins | sample MeOH1_35cm_T3_17_FD_189102 | JGI IMG/M metagenome (GOLD analysis project Ga0255336, IMG submission 189102) | Sandy soil microbial communities from University of British Columbia, Vancouver, Canada - MeOH1_35cm_T3_179 | ecosystem: Engineered > Artificial ecosystem > Sand microcosm > Unclassified ...
GCCGAGGAAGAAGCAAGTGATGCGCAGTCGCGCCCCATGGGTAAGCTTCGAGTTCACAGCTTCACGGGAATCGGGCAGTACTACGTGTTGCCCGCCATCAAGGAGTACAGGTCACGCTATCCGAACGTCTCCGTAGAGCTCACCTTATCCCAGCGGGCGCCGGAGTTGTATAAGGGCAGCACCGATATTGCCGTCGTGGCAACTTCTTCGGCGCTTCCAGATTCGGACCTCGTCTCGCATCTACTGGGCTCCTCTTTCAGCGTCTTGTGTGCGTCGCCAGACTATGTCCATCAACGCGGCATGCCGGATTCACCTGAACAGCTTGCCCGTCACGAATGTCTCATTCTGCATTCCCCCGCTTTTCCGGCCTACGAATGGCTACTGGAGAGCGACAACGGAAGCGAATCGATGAAGGTATCCGGTGCAGTGGAGTTGAACACGCCTGAGGCAATCGGCATGGCCGCGCGGGCAAGTATGGGCATAGGCGTATTGCCGATCTACACGGCGCTTGAGGGTTTATCTAACCACAGCCTCGTGCGAGTACTTCCCGGCTACACGCTCCAGAAGATGAATATCTACGCGCTTCATCCGTCCAGAAGATACACAGACGCCAGAATCAAGACGTGGGTCGAGTTTCTGCGTCAGCATCTTCCAACTGTGACGGCACGCGACGCACAACTGATCGAAGCGCACCAGGCTTGTTGAAAGCTGCAATAGCGAGAGCACCAAACCGCGACAACCTGTAAAGCGATCACGTTCTTCTCACGGAGCACAACCGGTAGAGAAGACGCAAGATGCGAAACTCACAGGCACGCAGAATCGCGATTGCCGGAATTGTTGTGGGAGTCGGGAAACCCCACAAACGTTCGACTCAGTATTTGTACTGATAGGCCACCAGCATCACATCCCGTACTCTTTCTGTATACAGAGTTCCGAATTCCGCACGCAGAGTGACAGAAAAACGCCGGCGGATCTCCGGCGGCTCTTCTCAACAATGATGAACGGAGACGGCATGAAAGAAGCGGACTTCCTGATAGCGCGCCCCGTAAGCTATGGCAATTCACCGCCTGTCGTGATCGGCGAGACAGGCTTTTCATTTCGCGACTCGGACAGACCGAAATCAATCATGGATGTCTGGATGAACGGCGAGGGCTTTCCCGCGGCCGCTCGGGACGTTTTCGCGAAATATCCGCAATTTGCCGATATCGTCGGCCTCATTGGAGTGCCGACCGGGCCGCGCGAACATCGCCGCCCTTCTTCGGGATGGATTCTCGCGCGTGCTTCATCAGGACTGGTTTCCATTGCGATTCGCAACGCTCAAGATTGCGATTCAGAACGCCTTGCGGAAGATGCAGCGTTCGCGACTGAGGAAGCACAGCGCTTCGCCGCAAAGTCCGTCGTCATTCTCGTGCAGGCGGAAACCGGCCGGGGCGCAGAAATCGGGCGCAAGGCGCTGGAAAAGACATTTGCAACAGACATCCCTGAGCTGAACCGGCTCTACATCGACCGGCATGCCAGTTCCCCAATCTGGCTCGCCAGTCTGTCGGGCAAAAACTGACTGTTCCGGCGTAGCACCGCTGCTTCTGCCGAAAAACGCCGCCGCCGCTCCCTTCCTTTCCGTGGGCCTTCGCCTCCACCGCGAATCATCAAAGGCTTGCGCCACGTCATGCAGGCGAAGCGCCGACCTGAACAGCCTTAATCAATGCTGGTAAGCTATTAGTATTCTGTATCCACAGCTACCGTAGCCATGCCAGCAAAACTCCTGAAAATCCAGGCACGTACAGATTACGTCGATGAAGTCTACCGAGTCCTGCTCGATGCCATCAGCGAGGGTTCGATCGCGCCTGGAACCCGGATCGTCCAGGAGGAAATCGCCGAGCAGTTGGCTGTCTCCCGTTCGCCCGTTCTGCAGGCCTTCCGCCTTTTGAAAAAAGACGGACTGGTGGAAGATGCGCCCGGCCGCGGATTGCAGGTCACACCGCTCGACGCGACGCGCATCGGCCATCTCTATGAACTGCGCGGCGCGCTGGATAGTCTCGCCGCTCGCCTGGCCGCGCGCAAGAAGGTCAAGATAGACAAGGCACTGGTGGCGACCGGGCGAAAGCTGTCAAAAGGTGAAGACGTCCGAGCGATGATCGAGGCCGACATGGCATTCCACACCGCCATTTACACGGCGTCGGGCAATCCGCTCATTGTCGACAGCGCACGTTTGCACTGGATGCACCTGCGGCGTGTAATGGGGGCCGTTCACCAGGTGACCGGCCAGCGCAAGTCCGTCTGGGACGAACACGCGGCAATAGCTGACGCGATTGCCCAGGGAGATGAAGAGCTCGCTGCAAAGCTCAGTCTCCAGCACACCGAAGTCGCCCGCGAGAACCTCGTTCGCCACATGAGCCAAACCATCGTGGAAACGGACACGCCGAAACGCTCGGTACGCTGAGCGTTTTTGCTCCCCTTCTGGCGTCGCGACCGCCGCAGGATCCAGAGCCTGCGGCGGCGCTTACACACAAGCGCTCACCTAGCGACGACGGTTAACCAGCGTCGGAGGCACAAACAGCACCAGCACGCCCGCAATGACGAGGCTGACTGAAAGTGCCAACACGCCCGCGCCCGCCGATCCCGTAGCGGTCTTGACCAGACCGATCAGCGACGGACTGACCACGCCCGAGATGCTGCCTACCGAGTTGGCAAATGCCAACCCCGCAGCGGCAGCGGCTCCGCCAAGGAATGCCGGAGGAAGCACCCAGAACTGCGAGATGGTTGTCATCACACCCATCGTTCCGATGGTCAGCGCAATCATCGCCGGCACCGTCGAGTTGGAAAACCACACGCTCATCGCAAGACCAAAGGCGCCGACGAAACCCGGCACGATCAGGTGCCAGCGGCGCTCGCCCATCCGGTCCGGGCTCTGGCTGACGAGCACCATGGCGACCGCACCGACCGCATAGGGAATAGCCGTCAGCAGCCCGACGTGCAAGGGGTCGGCCACGCCGCTCGATTTGATGAGCGAAGGCAGCCAGAAGCTGACCCCGTAAAGGCCCATGGTATAGAAAAAGTAGATGGCGCTGACAAGGAGAATCTTGGGATTGAGAAGACCGTCCTTGACCGAGTGCAGAAGGCCATCGGGCCTCTCATCAACGAGCTTGCGCTCAATGATGGCTTTCTGGGCGTCGGTGAGCCATTTCGCATCCTGTACCTTGTCGTCCAGATAGAAATATGCAGCCACGCCGAGCACGACCGTCGGCACGCCTTCTACCAGGAACAGCCATTGCCAGCCTGCCAGACCATGAGCCCCTCCGAGGGCCGTCATCAACCAGCCGGACAGAGGACCGCCGATAACGCCGGACATCGGAATGCCGGTCATGAAAAGCGCGGTAACCTTTGAGCGCCGCGAAGACGGAAACCAGTAGGTGAGGTAGAGGACAATTGCGGGGAAAAAGCCCGCCTCGGCGACACCGAGCAGAAACCGCATGATGTAGAAGGTCGTGGGCGTCTTCACGAACATCATGCCGACCGAGACGATACCCCATGTAACCATGATGCGCGCGATCCACCGTCGCGGACCTACACGCATGAGTATCAGATTACTCGGCACCTCGAAAAGCAGATAACCGACGAAAAACACGCTGGCGCCAAATCCATAAACCGCCTCGCTGAGCCCGAGGTCGTTGAGCATCTGCAACTTCGCAAAGGCAACGTTGATGCGGTCCAGGTAGGCGGACAGATAGCATAGAAAGAGGAATGGAATAAGGCGCCAGGCGGCTTTTGCAAACGCGGATGACTCACTCTCTTCCAGATATACGGCCGGACTGTGGGAACTCATTGTTGTCTCCTGAGGGGCCTTCCGATGACGGTGGTTGCTTTTCTTCTAGTGCCCACCGGTTGTGGCCTGCGGCGGTATCCGAGGAAATACCGCCGCAGGTATGCGTTCGTGACCGCGTTTAGTCGAACATGTCCGGCTGCGTGGCTACGAGGTCATTCCAGATGGTCTGGAAGTGAAGCCAGCCAATGTATTCGCTACCCACGTGCTCACGGCTGTACCGCGCACGGTCCGGCGTGACTTCCTTCGGCGTAATACCCGTGGCTTCGATCATCAGTTGCTGCTGGCAGCAGCGCTCCAACGCGATGAACCAGAACGCGGCCGAGTCGATGCTGTGACGGCTGGCGGTCAACAAGCCGTGGTTCTGGTGGATGGCGGCCTTGACTCCGGCGAATGCGTTGGCAACCTTATTGCCGCCCTTGACTTCGACCGCCACTTTGCCCGCTTCATCGCCGATAACGACGTGGTCCTCATAGAACGCTGCCGCGTCCTGCGAGATGGGCGCGAGCGGCTTACCCAGCGAGGAGAACGCGGTTCCGTAGGTCGTGTGGGCATGGCACATCGCGACGATGTCCTGATGCTGCTCATGTACCGCGGCGTGCAGCACGAAGCCGGCACGGTTGATGGCGTAGTTGCCCTCGACGACATTACCCTTGTGGTCCGCGCAGATGAGATTCGAGAGCTTGACCTGTGAGAAATGCACACACATCGGGTTTGTCCAGTAAAGGCCAGGATTTTCGGGGTCACGGATGGTCAGGTGACCTGCGAATCCGTAGTCGAAACCCTGTAACGCGAACGCGCGGCATGCAGCAACCAGGCGTTCCTTCAGATGCTGGCGGTGCGCCTGCACAGACGTGAACTGTGGAACTTCCGGAAAAATCAGCCCTTCCTGGTCCGGCTGGTAAATCGAGACCTTGCCCGGCTTGACAATCGATTCTTCTCTGGATTCTGCAACGGCAGTAGACATGTCTAATTCTCCTACGTATTGAACGGGAACTTATGAAGTACGTGGGTACCAGTCGCGTTGCTTCCGACACTGTTCCCACTGAAACCCGGCGATGTAACCATCACCGCCGGCATGACCTGCAATACAAACATCAGGCGACCGACTCATTCGCTTCGGCTGATAAATTGAGAACACCGAGCAATGCATCGAACTGACCGGCGACCAACTGGCTTGCATGTTTCGCATGCCCGCCCGAGAGACGTTCCGCTAGTGCGCAATCCCCCGCTTCTATGGCGTTGGCGATTGCCGCATGCTCGTCCCAGATTGACGGGCGCTGACCGGGCGCCTGCAGTACAGCACCCATGACGCGCCGGATATGCACCCAGTGACCATGTGCCGTCTGCGCAATCAGACGATTTCCAGAAGCGGCGTAGACGGCAAAGTGAAACTCCATATCCGCGTCGATCATCGCGTGAACGTTGCCCGTCTGCGCTGCCTTGCGGCCGCGCTCAATGAGTTTCGGGTCGAGCCGCGCGCCGGCGCCGGCAGCGAGCCCGGCCGCGAGCCTATCCAGAGCTCCGCGAATTTCGTAAAGGTCGGCGAGTGCCGATGCTTCCAGGGGTGCGACAAGCAGACCACGGCCGGGAGCATCCTGCACAAGTCCGTCTTTCTTGAGCAGTCGCAGCGCCTGCAACACCGGCGAGCGCGACACGGAGAGCTGCTCCGCAATGTCTTCCTGCGTCAGGCGTGTTCCGGGTGCGAGAGAGCCATCGCAGATTGCGCCGAGGAGTACCTCATAGACTTCCTCTACGTAATCGGGCCGCGGTTGAATCTTGAGCAGTTTCGATGTCATGGTTTCACTTTCCTTGACGACGGCATGGATTTATCCGGCGATATGCCCATGCCTGCTTCGCTGGGAACTCAGTTCTTCGAGCGGTCGACCAAAGCGCCTTTGCTAATCCAGGGCATCATGGCGCGAAGTTTCGCCCCAACGATTTCGATCTCGTGATTGGCGCTCAGGCGACGGCGAGCCTGCAGCGTCGGCGCGCCGGCTTTGTTCTCGAGGATGAAGCTCTTTGCGTACTCACCGGTCTGAATGTCATGCAGCACCGACTTCATGGCCTGCTTCGTCGATTCGGTGATGATTCGCGGACCGGTTTGATATTCCCCGAACTCGGCGTTGTTCGAGATGCCGTAGTTCATGTTGGCAATACCGCCCTCGTAAATGAGGTCCACGATGAGCTTTACTTCATGCAAACATTCGAAATAGGCCATCTCCGGCGCGTAGCCGGCTTCAACCAACACTTCGAATCCAGTCTTGATGAGGTCGACAAGACCGCCGCAGAGTACCGCCTGTTCACCGAAGAGATCCGTTTCTGTCTCTTCGAGGAAGCTGGTTTCGATGATGCCCGCACGCCCACCGCCAATCGCTGCAGCGTAGGCGAGCGCGACTTCGCGAACAGAGCCTGACGGATTCTGCGCAACCGCGATGAGATGAGGCACACCACCGCCCGACACAAAGGTGCTGCGCACGGTATGGCCTGGTGCCTTCGGCGCGACCATCATCACGTCGAGGTCGGGGCGGGGGGCGACCTGACCGTAGTGAATGTTGAAGCCGTGTGCAAAGCCCAGGACCGCGCCTTTCCGGGCGTTCGGCTCCACTTCTTCGCGATACACATCTGCAATGCGTTCATCGGGAAGCAGCATCATGATGACGTCGGCCTCTTTTACGGCATCCGCTACCGTCTTGACGCGCAGGCCGGCGTTCTCCGCCTTGGTCCATGAAGCGCCCTTACGCAGACCGACGCTTACGTCAATGCCGCTGTCCTTCAGGTTCAGGGCATGTGCGTGGCCCTGCGAGCCGTAACCGATGACCGCAACGCTTTTGCTTTTCAAAAGAGAAAGGTCGGCATCCTTATCGTAATAAACTTTCATGCTGTTTCCAGAGGTTTGCGCCAAGGGCGCTGCTGCGTAAGTACGCGAAGAAGAGGTCGCCTCGATACGGCGGGCGGCCCCGTTAATTCAACTAGCTATCGCCTCTTAAAGGTCGAGCACGAGTGTTTTGCTTACCGGCCGTGATACGCACGCAGTGAGGTATTCCTGCCGTTCTTCTTCGCTGAGAATGAAGTCGTTGTGCTCGACTTCGCCATCCCGATAGCGAACCTTGCACGTCGCGCACAAGCCGGCGCAACATGAAGTCGGAACTTCGACCCCAACTGCATTCAGCGCTTCAGCGAGGCTCTGGTCCGCTCCAACATGTATGACCTGACCGGTGCTTGCAACGGTGACGTCGCAACCATCCGCGGATTCCACGCTGGCAGGTGCACGCCTCGGCTGCTCGGGCGCCTTGAAGTGCTCGAAATGCACTGTGCCTTTGGGCCAATGGCTGGCCGCATCCGCACATGCCTTCATGAAGCCGGAGGGTCCGCAGTAATAGACGTGCGTTCCAGAAGAAGGCTGCGACAGCAGCTTCGCCAGATCTAGCTGGTTGCGTTTTTCGCCGTCGTCGAAGTGATAGTGCAACTTGCCGGTGCTCAGCATGGTTGCGAGCTCTTCGCTGAATGCTGCCGCTTCGCGACTTCGTGCGCAGTAGTGCATTTCAAAGTCGACGTGATGCGCTTCGAGCTCGTGCGCCATCGCCTTGAGCGGCGTCACACCAATGCCGCCGGCAATCAGAATGACTTTCTTCGCATTGCCGTCCAGCGAAAAGTGATTCCGCGGCCGGCTGATGGTGACAATATCCCCTGCTGCTACGTCGTCATGCATGGAGCGTGAACCACCGCGTCCGGCTTCGTCTTTCAAAACCGCAATGACATAGCGGTGACGCTCGGCTGGCGGGTTGCACAGTGAATACTGACGGATAACGCCGTTCTTCAGATGGACGTCGATGTGCGAACCGGCTTCGAACGGCGGAAGCTTCTCGCCTCCGGGGCTAGTCAACTCATACGAGTTGATACCTTTCCCTTCGTACCGTACCTGCTTCACACGTACATCCAGCGTGCCTGCTTCGATATCCTGAATGGCCTCTTCCGTTTCCAGTGAGGTTTCCATCGTCATCTCCCTTCCTGGCTGGCGCCTGGCCGCTCAACAACGGAGCGGCCAGGCGCAGCTAGTGTCTGATCAATCCCGTACAAAAGACGCAATGCTTCAGCTCTTCAGCGACTGTTCGAGCTCTTCAAATTTCCCGCGCACGAATTCGGCGCGTGCGGTGCCCTTGAGGGTGTCGCTCTCGGTGAGAATTGCGACGACGGTTTTCAGGACTTTCCGGCGACGGGCGACTTCATCCTCGACCGTTTCGCCTTCAGCAATTTCGAACACGTTGCCGGTGCAATAGCTGTTGGGCGCGCCGCCGAGTTCGCGGAACCACTCGGCGAACCCGTGAGCGGATGCCGCCGCGTTCGTGCCCCGCACTGCGTCGCGCAACATCTTGCGGAACTGATAAAGGCCGGCGTCGAACTTGGTCGGGTTTTCAAGCGAATGGACAGCGATAGGCCGCTGGCTGATGATGGCCTCATAGTCGCCAGGCGCGTATTGCGCGTCCTTATAGGTTGCGCGCTCCCGGTGATTCGGCGGGATGGGCGGCAGGTCTTCGAGCTTGTATTTGCCAAAGCGCTCAGGACGGCGCATCGCCACCTGGCCTTCGAGAAAGTCGATGGTCTCGTACCCGACCAGTTCCTTGTTGCCGATACCACGGGTGTCGATGCCCGGGCCCATTACACGCCAGCCGATCATCTTGCTGTTTTCGTCGTCAACAGGGACTGTCCAGCGGATGATGTGGAATCGGCTGAAGAGCTTTTTCTTCGAACCGTCTTCGGACGTATAGGCATGCAGGCTCAGGTTCGGCAGCACCTGATGCTGAACGCGCACGAAAAGCTTGTCTTTGTCGACGCGACGAGCCCCCGCACAAGCGAGGCTGCGACCGCCCTGAACCGGGACAAAATTCATGTCGGGAGCGACTTCCATCGACGCCGCGCCGACTTCGTCAAACGTCGTGCCCTGATAGTGACCATCCACCACATTCTTGCCGGAATGCAACGCCGTCGGATGGTAGTTGTCGGCCGCGTTGTCCTGTACCTGTAGCCAGTTGCAGTGCTGGAAGTTGCTGTATGCGACCAGCTCGTCACCCTCCGCTACCGTGAAATCGCCTTCCCACTCGGGGAAAGGCGGCTCGTCATCCGGCGGACCCATGTAGGCGAACACCAGGCCGTTGCGTTCGACCGCCTTGTAAGCGCCCTGACGAATCGAACAGGCGAACTTTTCGGCCTCTTTCTCCTCGCCCTTCGGGAAAGGAACGTGAAGGCAGGTGCCGTCCACGTCGAAGACCATGCCGTGGTAGCAGCACATGATGCCGTGCTCCTGAATCGCACCATATTCGAGCGACGCACCGCGGTGCACGCAATGTGCATGCAGCACACCGACCCGGCCGCTTTTATCCCGGAACGCCACGAGTTCTTCGTTCAGGATTTTGAGGAAGCGCGGCGTATCGGTGAGCTCCAGAGACATGCACACCGGGTGCCAGAAGCGGCGCATGAACTCGCCCATCGGGGTGCCCGGACCGGTTTCGGTCAGTTCGGGGTCGTGCTCAGGCACCTTGTTCGTGTAGTACCCGCCGAAAGGGATCAGCTTCTTTGCGACCGGGGCGGAGCCACCCGTGCGCTTCTGCTCATCCATCTTGTCTGACTTGACGCTCATGTCTGATTTCCTCCAGTGATTGATAGGGACGCTCGGCCAGGCGGTTCATCTCTGAACGCCGGACTCGGAGTTTCGTGTTCCGAACTCTGTATCCAAAGAATATGGCCGAAATGCGCCGCTGTCTTGATAGGGTTAACGCCATGCGTCCCGAACTGCGAGACCTGATGTCGTGTCCGGATACGCATGATGCGACGCAGCATTAAATTGCAAGAGCGTTGATGCCAGGTCGCGTCTATAGGGTATTTCGGCGCGTTCACCCATGTTTCGGTGCAGCAAAATCGGCTAGCCCGAACTCGTCGATGCAGTGGCATGCCGCAGCTTCATGCTGCTTTCCGGAAAGGACTTTGCGCTTTTCTGGTACAAATCCGCAGCGTCGGAATGAACGAGGCGCTGTTCTGTGCTGCACAGCAGGGCCCCGCTGGCGCAGGGTTTGCCGGCGGAAGAGCACTTGCGAACCTCAGCGCCGAAATCGGCTGCACAAATGCAAAGAGGCAAGCCGCTGTGGCTTGCCTCTCGGAGTTAAACCTCTTTTCGCAAAGCGAAGCCAATCTTTCACTTTGCGGTGGCGCAGCTTACTTCTTGTAGTTCGCCGCGCCGTCCGTGATTTCCTTGTGCGCGGCTTCAATGCCCGCCCAGCCGTCGACCTTCACCCACTTGCCCTTTTCGAGCGCCTTGTATTGCTCGAAGAAGTGCTTGATCTGGTCTTTCAGGTAAGCGGGGACGTCGTCGATCGACTTCAGGTCGGCGGTCATCGGGCAGACCTTGTCGTGCGGGACCGCGACCAGCTTCGCGTCCACGCCGGATTCGTCGGTCATTTGCAGCATGCCGAGCGCGCGGGCGCGAACCACCGAACCAGCCAGCAGCGGGAACGGCGTGATGACCAGCACGTCCACCGGGTCGCCGTCGCCCGACAGCGTTTGCGGAATGTAGCCGTAATTCGCCGGATAGCGCATGCCCGTGCTGATGAAACGGTCGACGTGCAGCAGGCCCGTTTCCTTATCGGCTTCGTACTTCACCGGATCGCTTTGCGCCGGGATTTCGATGATAACGTTGAAATCTTGCGGAAGGTCTTTGCCTGCGGGGACGTGATTGAAGCTCATGAGCGCTCTCTGGTGAGGATGGAATTCGGAACACGGCGTGCGGCACGCTCGCTCGAATGGCATGCATCGTGAAACTCGCCACGAGCGGCGGCGCTGCGGCCGGAAGTACTTAATGCGCCATTATAGCCAATCGGCCAATGGCACCCTTGATTGGATCGGGGAGATAATCGTCTGGCGTCTCTCTCGATTGTGCCTCTCGTTTGTGAACACCACGTAACCGCAAAGCGGTTCGCGTGACACCTCAAGGAGCATGCATGGAAGAAGCCCGACACTTCATCGGCGGAGAATGGTCCGCCGCATCAGGCGGCGAGACGATCGCCGTGCTCGATCCCTCGGACGGCCAACCCTTCACCCAACTGGCACGCGGCACCGCGGCGGATATCGACGCCGCCGTGCACGCCGCGCGCCGCGCTTTCGAAGGCGCGTGGGGCGAGGCCAGCGCAGCCGAACGCGGCCGCGTGCTGTACCGGCTGTCCATGCTGGTTGCCGCGCGCCAGGAAGAACTGGCGCTGCTCGAAGCCCGCGACACCGGCAAACCGCTCAAGCAGGCGCGCGCCGATTCGGCCGCCCTCGCCCGTTACTTCGAGTTCTACGCCGGCGCGGCGGACAAGCTGCACGGCGAAACGCTGCCGTACCAGACCGGCTATACCGTGCTGACGATCCGCGAGCCGCACGGCGTGACCGGCCATATCGTGCCGTGGAATTACCCCATGCAGATTTTCGGGCGCAGCGTGGGCGCGGCGCTCGCCGCCGGCAATGCCTGCGTCGTCAAACCGGCCGAAGATGCGTGCCTCTCCGTGCTGCGCGTCGCCGAACTGGCTGCCGAGGCGGGCTTGCCTGCCGGCGCGCTGAATATCGTCACCGGCTACGGCCATGAAGCGGGCGCGGCGCTCGCGCGTCATCCGGGCATCGATCACATATCGTTTACCGGGTCGCCGGAAACCGGCAAGCTCGTCACGCAGATGGCCGCCGAGAATCACGTGCCGGTCACGCTCGAACTCGGCGGCAAGTCGCCGCAAATCGTGTTCGCCGACGCGGATCTCGACGCGGCGCTGCCCGTGCTGGTGTCGGCGATCGTGCAGAACGCGGGGCAAACCTGCTCGGCGGGCAGCCGCGTGCTGATCGACCGGTCCATTTACGAACCCTTGCTCGACCGGCTGAGCGGCGCGTTTCATGCGTTGCGGGTCGGCCCTTCGCATGCAGATCTGGACTGCGGGCCGCTGATCAGCGCGAAACAGCAGCGGCGCGTGTGGGATTTTCTCTCGGACGCGCAGCACGACGGCATTCCTATGGCGGCGCAAGGCGAGGTGATTCCCGAGGCGCCGGAAAGCGGCTTCTATCAGGCGCCCACGCTGTTGCGCGACGTGCCCGCCAGCCACCGCCTCGCGCGCGACGAAGTATTCGGCCCCGTGCTCGCCGCCATGTCCTTCAGCGGCGAGGACGAAGCGCTTGCGCTCGCCAACGGCACGCCATTTGGTCTGGTCGCCGGTATCTGGACGCGCGACGGTGCACGGCAGATGCGGCTCGCGCGCCGCCTGCGCTCCGGCCAGGTGTTCATCAACAACTATGGCGCGGGCGGCGGCGTCGAACTGCCGTTCGGCGGCGTCAAGCATTCGGGCCACGGGCGGGAAAAGGGATTCGAAGCGCTGTATGGCTTTACCGTGCTGAAAACCATTGCGATCCGGCACGGTTAGTCGCGAGTCACGCACTTGCATCACCATCCACAACAAACAACGGAGACACTATGCGGTTGACAGGAAAAACAGCCATCGTCACGGGTGGCGGCTCGGGTTTCGGCGAAGGCATTGCCAAGACCTACGCGCGCGAAGGCGCGAACGTGGTGGTCAACGATCTGAACGGCCCGGCCGCCGAGCGCGTGGCAAGCGAAATCGCGCTGGCCGGCGGCAAGGCGATCGCGGTGACGGGCAACGTCGCCCGGCGCGAGGACTGGCAAAAGCTGCGCGAGGCCGCGCTCGAAGACTTCGGCAGCGTGCAGATCGTCGTCAACAACGCCGGCACCACGCACCGCAACAAGCCGGTGATGGAAGTCACAGAAGCCGAATTCGACCGCGTCTACGCGGTGAACGTGAAAAGCATCTACTGGAGCGTGCAGGAATTCGTGCCGTATTTCCGCGAGCAAGGCGGCGGCTGCTTCATCAATATTGCGTCCACGGCGGGTGTGCGGCCGCGCCCCGGGCTCGTCTGGTACAACGGCAGCAAAGGCGCGGTGATTATCGCGAGCAAATCGCTGGCTGTCGAGCTGGGGCCGGACCGGATTCGGGTGAACTGCGTGAATCCGGTGATCGGCGAGACGGCGCTGCTGTCCGAATTCATGGGCGTGGAAGATACGCCGGAAAATCGCCAGCGCTTTCTCGCCGGCATTCCTCTCGGGCGTTTCTCGACGCCGCAGGATATTGCCAATGCCGCGCTTTATCTGGCTTCGGACGAGGCGGAGTTCATCACCGGCGTGTGTCTCGAAGTGGACGGCGGGCGCTGCGTGTAGCGCCGCGCCGGGCCCTTCAAGCGAGGGCAGCCGCTGCGCCGCCCTCGCCGCAGTCAGTGTTTTCCCCCGGTATCGATTCGTCGTGCAAACCACTCAGCGCGGATAGAATCGGTTGACGGCGGTACTTCATTTCCACAAGAAAAGAGGAGACACCATGGCTAGTCCCGCAAATCCGCTCCACCATCCCGGCGCGGGTGCGCCGCCTTCCACTTTCGAAGAGGCCACCTACCGCAAGGTCACCTGGCGGCTCGCGCCGCTTCTGATGCTCTGTTACGTGGTCGCGTATCTGGATCGCGTCAACGTCGGTTTCGCCAAGCTGCAAATGACCAGCGATCTTGGGCTGAGCGATGCGGTGTACGGATTCGGCGCGGGGATTTTCTTTGTCGGCTATTTCATCTTCGAGATTCCGAGCAATGTGATTTTGCATAAGGTCGGCGCACGGGTGTGGATTGCGCGGATCATGGTGTCGTGGGGCGTAATCTCCATGCTGACCATGTTCGTGACTACGCCGACGATGTTTTATGTGATGCGCTTTCTGCTCGGTCTGGCTGAAGCGGGGTTCTTTCCTGGGATCATTCTTTATCTGACGTACTGGTATCCGTCGCATCGGCGTGGGCGCATGACGACGTGGTTCATGACGGCGATTGCGTTGTCGGGTGTGATCGGCGGGCCGGTGTCGGGTTATATCCTTAAGACGTTTAGCGGCGCCAACGGCTGGCATGGGTGGCAGTGGCTGTTTTTGCTCGAAGGGATTCCTTCGGTGATCGTCGGGATCATGGTGTTCGTCATGCTGGACGATCGGATCTCGAAGGCGAAGTGGCTAACCAAGGAAGAGCAGCAGTTGCTCGAGCGGCATGTGTCTGCGGAGGAAGCGAGTAAGCATGACATGCCGATTCGCGAGGTGCTCACGAGTGGGCGGGTGTTGATGCTCAGTCTGACTTACTTCTCGTTTGTGATGGGGTTGTATGGGGTGAGCTTCTGGTTGCCGACGATTATTAAGGCAACTGGGGTGACGGATGCTTTCATGATCGGGTTGCTGTCGGCGATTCCGTTCGCGGGGGCTGTGGTGGCGATGGTGTTTGTGTCGCGTAGTGCGGATAGGAAGCGGGAGCGGCGGTGGCATATTGCGCTGCCGGCGTTTGCGGGGGCGATTGGGTTGGTGCTTTCTGTCGTGTGGACGCATAACACTGTGTTGGCGATGGCTTCGCTGACGCTTGCGACGATGGGGATTCTCACTACCCTGCCGCTGTTTTGGAGTTTGCCTACGGCGATTTTGGCTGGGACGGGTGCTGCGGCCGGCATCGCGATGATTAATTCGATTGGGAATCTGGCGGGGTTTTTGAGTCCGTATGCGGTGGGGTGGCTTAAGCAGGCTACGGCGGCTAATGATTCGGGGATGTATATGCTGGCGGCGTTTATGGTGCTGGGTGGTTTGCTGGCGATTAGTGTGCCGGCGAAGATGGTTAATAAGTGAGGGAGTTAGGGGCAGGCCTTGGCGGTGATCTACCGCAAAGGCCATGCATTGGGGTGAAGGAGTGACCAATTCACCGCCGCATACGTTCGCCTCGACGGATTGGCCAATTACTGCCGAGGGCGTAAGGCAGTAGTCGGCCATGCGCCGCCGTTCACACGCGGCATCGCTCGGAAGTTCAAGTTCATTTGTCGGCCTCCCTTAGCTCCAAAACGTGATTAGAAGGATGACAGAAAGCCCGTTGAGTTGCGGCCTTTGTGTTTTCTACAATCGCCGCGCAGCGAACGATAGCGCATGACTTCCTGATGTTGGTCAGGACTAGGATTCCCTATGAGCGTAGATAGGCCTTTTAGGCCTCAGGATTCCCCACAACTTTTTGTGTGGCAGGAGTGAATGCTCGCTTGTAAACGGTCGGCGTCGATGTTAACTTTGGCCCATTCTGTTCGCGACGGCAGTTGGAATTGGTCGACGGAAACGATACTGACGACTGGGCGAGTGCCGAATTCAGCGAGGCGAATCTGGGGGACGCGCGCCTTGCACAACGTCTTGTTGCGTTGGCTCGCCGCCTCGCGCACAGTCCGCAGGGTTCGTTTCCCCAGTCACTCAAGCCAGCCGAACTGAAGGCCGCCTACCGCTTCTTCGATAATGAGCAGGTGGACACAAACGGGATCCTTGCGCCTCATATTGCACAAACGCTCGATCGTATGAGGCAGGTGCCGGTCGTGCTGGCAATTCAGGACACAACGGAGTTCAACCTGTCGCATCTGCCCGCGACTGAAGGCCTGGGTCGCGGCACTGGCAACAATGAGCAAGGCTTCATGATGCATAGCCTGCTGGCGGTCACGCCCGAGGGCTTGCCGCTAGGCGTGCTGGGCATGAAGACCTGGGTGCGCCCCCAAGAGGTGTTCGGCCAGAGGGCCCCTGCGGTTACGCGCCCGATCGAACAGAAGGAAAGTAACAAATGGCTTGAAGGAATCGACCATCTCGCGGCACTCAAGGTACGTTGTACGCAGACGCGGTTTGTCTGTGTTGGAGACCGCGAGAGCGACCTGTACGAGCTATTTGTCGCCGAACGCCCCGACGGGGTGGACTGGTTGATCCGCGCAGTACACAACCGCGTGGCGCGTCACCCGCAAGGCTACCTTTGGGAGGCTGTTCTAGCCACCCTGCCTCTTGGCCACACTGAACTGCAGGTGCCAGCCAGGGGCACACTTCCTCAGCGCACAGCACGGCTGACATGCAATAGCTTAGACTAAATCTGACAGTGGTTGGTTTCTCGTGCTGCTGCGCGTTGACGCGGAGGGCGTAGCCCGAAGCGGCGACGCGCGCGCGGCGAACCGCAAGGAGTCCGCCATGACTCAGGAACAGAAGGTTA
>Ga0255336_101539_pt1 | contig 15903 bp, 17 predicted proteins | sample MeOH1_35cm_T3_17_FD_189102 | JGI IMG/M metagenome (GOLD analysis project Ga0255336, IMG submission 189102) | Sandy soil microbial communities from University of British Columbia, Vancouver, Canada - MeOH1_35cm_T3_179 | ecosystem: Engineered > Artificial ecosystem > Sand microcosm > Unclassified ...
TGCCTTCGGCGACTTCCTGACACGTAATGTCGAACTCTTCGCGGCACACGAAATCGATCGCTTCAGTGGCCGTCAGCGAATTGTGGGGATCGACGGCGACCTTCGCGCCCACCATGCCGATCAATATCGACGGTTTGCGCTTCTTCAGGTCTTCGGCGAACAGCGCGTCGGTGGGAAAGGACGGCGTGCTGGTGTGGATCACTACCAGATCGTATTGCTGCGCAATGTGCAGCGATGCTTCGACGGACAGGCCGTCCGCGGGCGCGTCGAGTACGCGGCTGTCCGGCACCAGCGCGGCGGGTTGCGCAAGCCACGTCGGATACCAGAATGAGCGGACTTCGCGTTTGGCCTGATAGCGCGAACCCGCGCCACCATCGAAGCCGTCGTACGACGGCGCCTGCAAGAACAGGGTTTTCATGGATGCTCCGGCAAGCCTTGTATCGGCGCTTTCAGTTCTTTATCAACAAACTATCGGAACTATTTCCCGCCGGGCGGCGGGCAATCGCGCAGATACTACGGAGCAAAGCTGAAGGAAACCTTAAGGAAACACGGGCCGGCTGCACGCGAGCCGCGCGCGAACCGGCCCATGACTTCAGACCGGCTTGATATCCGCCGCCTGTTTGCCCTTCGGCCCCTGCTTGATTTCAAAGCTGACCTTCTGGTTTTCCTGCAAGGACTTGAAACCCTCGGAGCGGATCTCCGAGAAGTGCGCGAACAGGTCTTCACCGCCGTCGTCGGGGGTAATGAAGCCAAAGCCTTTCGCGTCGTTGAACCACTTCACTGTACCGGTTGGCATGTCGATTCCTCGTGTGCATCTGGGTTGATTGAGCTGCATTCGCCGGGCTTCGCTCGCCGCTGCGAACGTCGCCTTACGCGCTGCTTCGCGTACCACCTTTGCGTACTGCCTGAACACCGCCTTTGCGTACTGCCTGCGCCTCATTGCGCCTGCCTCGAGCAACATCCACGGCTGCGGGTGCGCGCCGGTTCCTGCCACTGCTGTTCGACTCTACGCTTCTTTGCGCAGCGCCGCATTGGGCACTTTCCCGCCTGCGCATCGGGCCCGCCGCTAGACGCATGCCGCGCGCCGCGGTCTGGCCGGCCGTCGGTACGATTTCGCACAATCAGATAAGATGATTGGTATCGGCAGTCCACCCCCGGCCGCGCGGATCCAATCCAATGATTCACGATCGCGCAGCCTGTCGTTTCCCATATACAGGAACCCAGCATGGCCATCTCGAGCTATACCGATACCCGACTTCTGATCAACGGCGAGTGGTGCGACGCCGCCAGCGGCAAAACCCTCGACGTCCTCAACCCGGCCACCGGCCAGGTCATCGGCAAAGTGGCGCACGCCGGCATTGCCGATCTGGACCGGGCGCTGGCCGCCGCGCAGCGCGGCTTCGAAGCCTGGCGCAAGGTGCCGGCCAACGACCGCGCCAACACCATGCGCCGCGCCGCCGCGCTGGTGCGCGAGCGCGCCTCGGACATCGGCCGCCTGATGACGCAGGAACAGGGCAAGCCGTTTGCCGAAGCGCGCATCGAAGTGCTGTCGGCCGCGGACATCATCGAATGGTTTGCCGACGAAGGCCGCCGCGTCTATGGCCGCGTCGTGCCCTCGCGCAACCTCGCTGCGCAGCAGCTGGTGTTGAAGGAACCGATCGGCCCGGTGGCCGCTTTCACGCCGTGGAATTTCCCGGTCAACCAGGTCGTGCGCAAGCTGAGCGCGGCGCTCGCATCCGGCTGCTCGTTCCTCGTCAAGGCGCCGGAAGAAACCCCGGCATCGCCGGCAGCGCTGCTGCAGGCCTTCGTCGAAGCCGGCGTGCCGGCGGGCACGGTCGGCCTGGTGTTCGGCGACCCGGCGGAAATCTCCAGCTACCTGATTCCGCATCCGGTGATCCGCAAGGTCACGTTCACCGGCTCGACACCGGTCGGCAAGCAACTGGCGGCACTGGCCGGCGCGCACATGAAGCGCGCAACCATGGAGCTGGGCGGTCATGCGCCCGTCATCGTGGCTGAAGACGCCGACGTGGCGCTCGCCGTGAAGGCCGCGGGCGGCGCGAAGTTCCGCAACGCCGGCCAGGTCTGCATCTCGCCCACGCGCTTTCTCGTGCACAACAGCATCCGCGAAGAGTTCGCCGCGGCGCTCGTCAAGCACGCTGAAAGCCTCAAGCTGGGCGACGGGCTTGCCGAAGGCACGACCCTCGGGCCGCTCGCCAACGCGCGCCGTCTGACGGCAATGAGCAAGGTGCTCGACGACGCGCGTAAGACCGGCGCCAAGGTCGAAACGGGCGGCGAACGCGTCGGTTCGGAGGGTAACTTCTTTGCGCCGACCGTGCTGACCAACGTGTCGCTCGAAGCCGACGTGTTCAACAACGAGCCGTTCGGCCCGATCGCCGCGATTCGCGGCTTCGACAAGCTGGAAGAAGCGATCGCCGAAGCCAACCGTCTGCCGTACGGTCTCGCCGGTTACGCGTTCACCAAGTCGTTCGCCAACGTGCATCAGCTGTCGCAGGAACTGGAAGTCGGCATGCTGTGGATCAACCAGCCGGCCACGCCGACGGCGGAAATGCCGTTTGGCGGCGTGAAGGATTCGGGCTACGGTTCGGAAGGCGGGCCGGAAGCCATGGAAGGCTATCTGGTCACCAAGTCGGTCACGGTGATGGCGGTATAAGGTTCGCGCAGGCGGCGCTTTCGCCGCCTCCCACGAACTTCCTTGTCTCTGCCCCGGGTCCGCGAGCCGCCGCTCGCGGACTTTTTTATTGTCATGAACGACACCAGCCTGCCACTCCTGCAACCCACGCTGACCGGCAAGACCGTGGAACTTCGGCCGCTTCGGCGCGAACACGCGCAAGGCTTGCTCGACGCCGCCGCCGACGGGCAGTTGTGGACCATGAAGCTGACCGTGGTGCCGGGGCCCGGCACCATCGAAGGCTATGTCGCGACCGCGCTCGAGGGCCGCGCGGCCGGCACCGTGATGCCGTTCGTGATCGTCCGGCGCGAAACCGGTGCGATTCTCGGCAGCACGCGTTTCTGGAAAATCGACCGGGTCAACCGCAAGCTCGAAATCGGCCATACGTGGTTGAGCGAATCGGTGCAGCGCTCGGCGGTCAACACCGAGGCGAAATACCTGTTGCTGAGCCACGCGATCGACGTGATGCAATGCGTGCGCGTGCAGTTCACCACCGACGAACTCAACGACAAGTCGCGCGCGGCGATCCTGCGCATCGGCGCCAGACAGGAAGGCGTGGTCCGGCACGAACGCATCATGCCGGACGGACGCAGGCGCAACTCGGTGCGCTTTAGCATCATCGACGACGAATGGGCCGACGTGAAAGCGATGCTCGAGGCGAAGCTGGCGCGGTAAAGGCAGGCGCGAGTCAAAGCCTGTCAGCGCCGGAAAGCGCTGCAAAACACGGCCAATCGCGTAAACACCAGCGGCCCGCTTGCGCCACTAGAGAACGCAAACGAGCCGCCTTCACCCCGCCCTACACATGCACGTCCCGCTCGTTGAGCGGCGGCGCGCTCGCCGCCGCGAACTCCTCGCGCAACGCGTCGCGCGCATGATGCCGGCGCACCCAGAGCGCCGTGAGGATCGGCACCAGAATCGCCGTGACGAGACAGGCGGTGGCCACCATCGCGGTCGCGGCCGGCACCAGCGGCTTGAAACTCGGAATCATCTCGCCGATGATCGCCGGATTCGCCACCGCGGCCCCCGCCGTCGACGAAGCCGCCAGCCCCGCCGCGCCATTGCCGCCCGCAATCCAGCGGTCCGCGAGAATCAGCGGAATGCCCGTCACCACGATCACGCCGAGGCCCAGCACGATCCCCGGCAAGCCGCTTTTCGCGATCACGCCGAGGTCGATGCCGTTACCGAGCGCGAAGCCGAAGAACGGAATCAGCGGATGCACGCAACGGCCGAAGAATTCGCGCAGGTCGCCGTCCAGATTACCCAGCACGAAGCCGATCAGAAACGGCAGCACCGCGCCGACGAACAGACGCGGCTCGAAGAACGCCACGCCGGTCGCGCCGAGAATGATCATGCTGACGAGCGGCCCCGATTCGATCGACATCAGCACGAACGCCCCCGCCTCTTCCCGCGTCCCGTATTGCTGCATCACGGCCGCATAGAGACCGCCGTTGGTCATGTCCATCGAGGTCGTGATCGCCAGCACCGAGAGGCCGGCAAAGAGCCCCGCCTTGACGCCGTCGATCGGAATGAAGTGCGACGCCACGATCGTCGCGATCCACGCCACGACCATCTTCGTGACCAGCAGGGTGCCCGATTTGCGCAGCACGGTGCCGGTCGCGCGAAGATCGATGGTCGCGCCCATGCAGAAGAACCACACCGCCAGAATCGGCACGGTCCCGGTAATCAACCCGTTGCTGAACGACCCGAAGTACTTGCCCGCGCCCGGAGCGAACGTGTGAACGCAAGCGCCGAGCAGCAACGGCACCAGCATCAGGCCGCCAGGAATGCGGTCGATGGTCTTCTTGAGCTTCATGCCTCCTCCATGGACTTTGCGTCCCGTTATCGGGTGGATCACCCGGGGTAATGTCCCGTTCTCGCGCCGGGCTGCTCCCTTTCGGCGCAATATAGCATCGCGATAGGAACACCGTTCCGTTTCTGGCGTAATTTGCGTTCATCGTTTACCCGTGTGCGTCATGAAACCCTTGCCAGTCATGATGCGGCCTCACAATGTTTCCGGACCACTGTTCCGAAAACCTGTTTCTGCGCTACAGTCGAGCCCAGAACGGCGCCGCGCGCAAATACGGCCGGGCGCCCCAACCGAGCGGAGACAGAGCAATGGAAGTGAGACAGGCCATCAACAGCGAATACGCGAAGACCCTCGATACCGCTGGGCTGCGCCAGGCATTTCTGGTGGATCGGGTATTCGAGCGCGATGCGTTGAAGCTCACCTATAGCCATATCGACCGGATCATCGTCGGCGGCGTGTTGCCGGTGGCGCGCGCGCTCGAGGTGCCCGGCTCGCTCGGCAAGGCGATCGGCGTGAGCCATCTGCTGGAGCGGCGCGAACTCGGCGCGATCAACATCGGCGGCGACGGCTGGGTGGAGGTGGACGGCACACGGCATCCGGTGCGCAACGAAGAGGCGATCTACATCGGCAAAGGTGCGCAGGCCATCGCCTTCGGCAGCGACGAGGCCGCGCGGCCCGCCCGCTTCTACCTGAACTGCGCCCCCGCTCACACCTCGTATCCGACCCGCACGATAACGCTCGCGCAAGCCTCGCCGCAAACGCTCGGCGACGCCGCCACGAGCAACCGCCGCACCATCTACAAGTTCATCGTTCCCGAAGTGCTGCCCACCTGCCAGCTTTCCATGGGCATGACGAAACTCGAACCGGGCAGCCTGTGGAACACCATGCCGTGCCATACGCACGAACGCCGCATGGAGGTGTATTTCTATTTCAACCTCGCCGACGACGCCGCCGTCTTTCACATGATGGGCGAGCCGAACGAAACGCGGCACATTCTCGTGCACAACGAGCAGGCGGTGATTTCGCCGAGCTGGTCGATTCACTCGGGCGTGGGCACGCGGGCGTATACGTTCATCTGGGGCATGGTCGGCGAAAACCAGGTGTTCAGCGACATGGATCACATCGCCGTGGGGGACTTGCGTTGACGGGGTGGTTATTTCACTGCTTCTTTCACTGCTTCTTCCACTGCTTCTTTCGCATCAGGAACGCCGGGCGCACGACATGGGCTTGAACACCGTGAACACTTTCGACCTCACCGGCCGCGTCGCCATCGTCACCGGCAGCAACACGGGCCTCGGCGCCGGCATGGCGCTCGCGCTGGCCAAAGCGGGCTGCGACATCGTCGGCGTGAGCCGGGCCGACGCCGGCGACACGCCCGCGCGCGTCGCCGCCGCCGGCCGGCGCTTCGCGGACGTGCGTGCCGATCTCGGCTCGATCGCGCCGGTCGAGGACATCGTGCGCGCCGCTGTCGAAGCCTTCGGCCGAATCGACGTGCTGGTGAACAACGCGGGCATCATCCGCCGCGAGAACGCGCTCGACTTCACCGAAGCCGACTGGGACGCGGTGATGGACATCAATCTGAAGAGCCTGTTCTTTCTGTCGCAGGCCGCGGCGCGGCAGTTCGTCAAGCAGCGAAGCGGCGGCAAGATCATCAATGTCGCGTCGATGCTGTCGTTTCAGGGCGGCATACGGGTCGCGTCCTATACGGCATCGAAAAGCGGCGTGCTCGGCCTCACGCGGCTGCTCGCAAACGAATGGGCGGCGCAACGCATCAACGTGAATGCGATCGCGCCGGGCTACATGGCCACCGCCAACACGGCGGCCTTGCGCGAGGACGCCCAGCGCAACGACGAAATTCTCGGCCGCATTCCGGCCGCCCGCTGGGGCACGCCGGACGATCTCGCGGGGCCGGTCGTGTTTCTGGCGTCATCGGCTTCGGACTATGTGCATGGGCATACACTGGCGGTGGACGGCGGCTGGCTTGCGCGCTGACTCGGCAGCGGACGCGGGACGCGGTATGCTCTCGGCGCGTCGCCGGCGTGCGCGTCGGCCGCGCGGGAACGCATAGACAGGGAAGACGCAGATGGCAGCAGCAGGCAAACAGCGCAAGGACGACGCCCTCGCACATGCGCGCGACGCGGAGAGCGCGGACTTGGGCGGCATGGGTGGGATGGTTTGCGAGAAGGGCGAATCGGCCTCGTCGATCGGCCGCGTATTCGCCATTCTTGGCGCGATCGGCGACAGCGGACAGACTGGCATCAGCGAATTGTCGCAACGGCTCGGCATGTCGAAGACCACCGTGCATCGCGTGATCCAGACCTTGAAGGCGCTCGGCTACGTGACGCAGGAAGTGGAAACCGAGCGCTACCGGCTCACCATCCGGCTATTCGAGCTCGGCGCGAAGGCGCTGGAAAGCGTCGACCTGGTGCGCGAGGCCGACGTCGAGATGCGCCGCATCGGCGCGGCGACTCGCGAGGCGGTGCACCTGGGCGCCTTCGACGAAGACGCCATCATCTACATTCACAAGATCGACGCCGATTACGGCTTGCGCATGCAGTCGCGTATCGGCCGGCGCAATCCGCTGCACAGCACGGCAATCGGCAAGGTCTTGCTCGCCTGGATGGACCCGGCCGACGCGCGCGACGTGCTCTCCCACGTCGAATTCCGCAAGTCGACGCAAAAGACGCTAGCGTCCGCCGAAGCGGTGCTCAGCATCCTGCCGCGCGTGCGCGAGCAAGGCTATGGCGAGGACAACGAGGAACAGGAAGAAGGCCTGCAGTGTCTCGCCGTGCCGGTGTTCGACCGCTTCGGCCGGGTGATCGCCGGCTTGTCGATTTCATTTCCGACCATGCGTTGCGGCGCCGACACGAAGTCGCATTACGTCGCGCTGCTCAGAAAGGCGGGCCTCGCGATCTCGACGCGGCTCGGCTATCGGGAAACCACGGCGCCCGAGCAGTTCGCCACCGAATAGCGCCGGGAAGCGGCGATCCCAACGCCGCTCGCGAGCCATCGCGGTGACGGCGACGCTCAGGCCGCCTTCGCGGCCGGCTTCGGTTCGACGCTGCGCGTAAAGCTGCGGCGGCCGTCGACGCTCACCGGCACATCGCCCTTGAGCGTTACGCGCCGCACCACACGATGGGCGTCGCCGTAGTCGTTGACCGCATAGTGCTGGGTCGCGCGGTTGTCCCAGATCGCGACGTCGCCGGTCTGCCAGCGCCAGCGCACGATGTTCTCCAGACGCGTCACGTAGCCTTGCAGCAGTTCGAGCACATGTGCCGACGCGCTCGGCGTGAGACCCACGAAACTTTTCACGAAGTGCCCGAGAATCAAGGTCTTTTCGCCCGACTCCGGGTGCACGCGCACGACCGGATGCTCGGTCTCGTAACGCGTGGACACGAACGCCTCGCGGTAACGCTTGAACGCCTCGGTATCGCGCCCGCGGGCGCCGACGTTCGCGTGATTCGCATAGTCGTATTCGTTGCTGTGCACGGCCCACAGTTGTTCGGCGAGCGCCTTGAGCGGTGGCGGCAGATCGTCGTAGGCGGTGGCCGTGTTGGCCCAGACCGTGTCGCCGCCCACTTCCGGAATCGTCACGCCGCGCAGGATCGACGCCTGCGGATAGGCATCGACGAAGGTCACGTCCGTGTGCCATGAATTGGCGCGCCCGCCGCGATGCGAGTCGAGTTCGAGCAGATAGTCCGTGCCGTCCACCACCGGCACCGTGGGGTGCGAAACCGGCTCGCCGAGCAGTCTGGCGAACGCTTCCTGATCGGCGTCCTGCAAGTGCGTCTGGCCGCGGAAAAAGATCACCTTGTGACGCACCAGCGCCGCACGAATCGCTTCGACGATGGCCGGCTCGATCTGGCCGGACAGCCGTAGGCCGCGAACTTCCGCGCCGATGCGGCCGGTGACGGGATGAATGTCCAGTGCGTTGGACGTCGCGAGACTGAGGTTCGACATGTTATGCAGCTCCCGGTTTGAGGACGAGACAGGTCTGAATCGACGAGTCATTATCGACAGAGCGGGCGCGGCGAATCTATCGCGCTTTGGACACTTGATAGAAGCGCTTTTCATATCGTTATCAGTTTTTCACGCCGCCTCGCTCAGCTCGCGCAGCGCCTTCATGTCGAGCACGGTCAAGCGGCTATAACGCACGTCGACGATCCCGTTACGCACCAGCCAGCGCAGTTCCTTGTTGACGCTCTGCCGCGACGCGGCCAGCAGCGCCGCGAGATCCTCCTGCGAAAGCCGGATCGTCAGCTCGACGCCCCGCTGCGTCGGCCTGCCGTGCCATTCGGCGAGCGCGAGCAACTGGTCCGCCATGCGCGCGCGAAAGCCCGCGAGCGCGGCCCGGCCCATGCGGCCATGCAGCGCGCGGCTGCGCACGCAGATCAGGTCGAGCACGTTGCGCAACAGCGCGGGCTCGCGGGCGAACAGATCGAACAAGGCCGCGCCGGGGATGTGAAACAGCGTGGTCGAACCGTGCGCGCGCTGATCGTGCATCGAGCCGCGCCGATCCAGCACCGGAATGAAGTTGATGACCTCGTTCGGCCACATATACACCGCCACCGCGCGTACGCCGGCCGAATTGCTCCAGCTCATTTCGATCGCGCCTGACAACACCACCTGAATCTCGTCGCAGGGCTCGTCGCGCGCGAAAATCAGCTCGCCGTTGGTCCACGTGCGGAGCTGGCCGGCGTCGCACAGCGAGTCGATCGCATGGACGGGCCAGCTCTGCAGGCACGGGTTGGCGGTGAAGGCCGCGTGGATCGCGTCGCGCCCAGCGGCGTCGAGCATGCGCCCATCGCGCCGCGACCATTCCGATGTCGCCGCACGCTCCGGCGTCCGGCGCGCGGCGAGTGTGGCGGCGTCCGGGTTGAACGCTTCGGTAATTGTGCTCATGGCTGACCGGCAAGCAAGGCGGTTGAACAGGATCGGCTGACGCAGCGTCGACCCTGCGATCTAACCAGTCCTGGCGGCGCACGTAAAAGACTTGTTTTTTATGTGCTTATCACGCGTCACGTCTTGAGGATCGCGCGGGGATGTCATGGTGTCGATATCGACGTGATCCTGTCATGCGCGCCCTACTCTGCAACTGAATGTATCCGTGCGGCATAGATGCGCTGATAAGGTCCGCGACCGGCCTGAGCGCGGTTCATCCGTGCCCGATTCGACTCGCAGCACCCTGCGAGACTTGCGGCCGCCGGCTCTTTTTCACAGTGTGTTCAATGGCTTGCGCGCCGCGTGCCGCACCGCCCGCCCTCTTGGCATCACGCTCCCGCATGCGCGATTCACGCGGTATGCGCGCTGCCGCCGCGCGTGGCGATCGACACGTCCTGTTACACACGAACACACCGGTAATGCGGCCGGTCAGTAGAGTTCGGGTCACAAGGAAACAGGAGCAATGTCATGAAAAGAATTTTCGCGCTGGCCATTCTCGCCGTCACGCTCGGCGGTGCATTGAGCGGCTGCATCGTCGTTCCTGACGGCGGCTACCACGACCACTACCGCTATCACGATCGCTATTGAGCATGAGCGGCACAAGACTTTCCACTCCACAACGTAGAAGGCGGAAATAACACATGAACAAATCAACAAACCGCTGGCTGTCCATGGCGATCGTTGCGGGTCTCGGAATCGGCGCATCGTCAGTCGCGCTGGCGCACGTCGATGTGGGTGTGAACATCGGCATTCCAGGCGTCGCCTATGCGCCCGAACCCGTGTATGCGCCGCCACCGCCGCCGATCTACGCGCCGGCGCCGCCGGTGGTCGTGGTGAGTCCGGGCTGGTACGGCGAGCGCTATTACGACGGTCACCGCTACTGGGAACGCCGCGAGTGGGAGGAGCGCCATCGCGACGGCCGCGACTGGCGCGAGGCGCGCGGTCCGCACGGCGACTGGCGCGATCACGATAACGGCTGGCATGGCCATGGCGACGACCGTGGCCACGGTCACGGCGATCATTGATGCATACGCCCCGGCCGCGCCGATGATGCGGCCGGGGCGCGCACGCATTCGCGCCACCCCTTCTGCAGGAGCGACGATTTGCTACGCAACGATCCACGACGAGTCACCGCGCAAATCAACGACACGCTGATCTGCGCCGAATACAGCGAGCAGACCGGCCAATTGTGTTTGCGTCAGGACGGCACACTGTTGCGCGAATGGTTTCCACCTCATTCGTGGATCGCGATTGCGTCAGTGGCGGGCGCGCGGCATTGGGGCACGCGGCCTAGTGATGATGATCTGCTGGCGCTGCTGCGCAACGAGATGGCACTGTTGCGCGCGCCCTGGAAAACAGCCTGATTGCGCGCGGCGATGCATTCGCCGCGCGCTTCGTCGTTTGCTTAACGTACGTTGTAGATCGGCGGCGAATACGTGCTCACCGTCGTGTCGTTACCGTGACCGGCTTGCCACGTGCCACGGCTGCCTGAACCATAACCGCCGTTGTCCGCCTGAGCCGATTGCTGCTGGCCCGAAGGCTGCGCTTGCACGGCTTGCGTGCCTTGCGACGCGGTGTCATTGGACGATTGAGCAAACGACGCTATCGGCGCGGCAAGAACAACGGCGATAGCAACAGCTTGAATGAGCGACTTCATGAAACCACCTCCAAAGATTGTCTTTCTACGCGCTGCGGATGGGGCTGTCGTTGCAGCGGTAAAGACAGTGTAGGTGTCAGGCGAGGTGGAATAAATCCGTCAATCCTGAATTCACTGTTGCTGCCGCCACTACAATGAAAAACGGTCGAGCGGCGAGCAGTTTGCACAGTCATTTGCTCGAAAAATGCGGTCTCCCCGGATGCATCGTGAAGACTGTTCTACATGGCGCGCACAGTGCCGCTCCTGTTTTGCAGCGCAGCAGCGCTGAGGCGCGACCCGCCAGAAGGATTTGCGCGTTTCACCAGGTTCGGCGGCCGAGTCCGCGAGCATTCCTGCGTCCGACATTGCGCGCATGGCGATGAACGGCATGTCAGCGAAAATGCAGAGAAATTATCTTTTTTATAAGATGTGCTCCTTTCTCAATCCGCAGCGCAATTACGCTGCCACCTGCGCTTCAGGAGCAAGCATGCGGTGGTTTATTCTCATCTGGTTTACGGCAAGTGCGATATATGTTTCAAAGCGCGGCACAGTTCGATTTGGATTCTGGCGACAGTTATCAGACCATTCGACATTCATGGCCCCCATCAATTGCATCTGGTACATGCTGTCGACACTGAAGTCCAGCGCCTTCATCGATAAAAAGCTTTTTCCGGAACTGGCGACATTACAGGCCAATTGGCAAACAATCCGCGACGAGGCGCTCGCCGTGGATGCCGCGCAAAAGATATCCGCGTCGACTAACTACGACGATATTGGCTTCAATTCGTTCTTCAAGACCGGTTGGCGGCGCTTTTATCTGAAATGGTACGACGCGCCTCACCCATCGGCCGAAGCCCTGTGCCCCGTCACCACGCAGTTGCTGCAAGGAATCCCGGCCGTCAAGGCCGCCATGTTCGCGCAATTGCCGCCGGGCGCGAGCCTCGTTCGCCACCGTGATCCGTATGCGGGCTCGATTCGCTATCACCTCGGACTCGTCACCCCGGACGACCCCAAATGCTTTATCGACGTGGATGGCCAGCATTATTACTGGCGCGACGGCGAGGTCGTGCTGTTCGACGAAACCTATATTCACTACGCGAAGAATGAAACGGATAAGTCGCGCATCGTGCTGTTCTGCGACATCGAGCGCCCTATGTATTTTCGTTGGGCGGCCGCGCTCAATCGACTGTTTTCCGCCATTCTGCTTCGCGCGGCAGCTTCGCCGAACCAGGCCGGAGATCGCGTCGGGTTTCTGAATCGCATATTCAAATACCTGTACGCCGTGCGGCGGCTCGGAAAGCGTATCAAGGCGTGGCACCGGCCCACGTACTACATCATCAAATGGATTCTGTTCGGCGCGATTATGGCCGGGATATTCGCCGCGCTGTGATCCGGTGAGGCGCGTAGCTAACGCGCCTCTTATCCGCTCAAGGGGCGAGCGCCACGGAAAAAGCCGGCCGGCTTTTAATCGTCTGAAGCCAGCGGTCCAGCGAAGCCAACGGCCGCGGCGCATCCAGCGCGTCGGGAAACCGTTGCGCCAGTTGCACCCAGCGGTGCGCCGCGAGGCCGACGCCGATATCGGCCACGGTAAAACGGTCCTGCGCGAGATAGTCGTGTTTCGAGAGCACCTCGTCGGCAATGCCCAAGAGCCGCGTTCCTTCGCGATATGAGCGCCTGATGGCGTCATGGTCGCGTTGCGCCTGCGGCACACGCGTCAGCCCGAGGAACGCAACGCGCAACGTTGCCCAGAGTGCGCCGAGTTGCCAGTCCATCCAGCGCTCGACGTCGGCACGCGCAGCGGGTTCGGCCGGCAATAAGGCCTGCGCGTGATATTTCGCGGCCAGATAACGCACAATCGTATTGGACTCCCACAGCACGCACTCGCCATCCACGAGCGTGGGCACCAGTGCGTTCGGATTGAGCGCGCGATACTGTGGCGTGTCGATCACGCCGAACTCGAGCCCCGCATCGATCCGCGAAAATTCCCGCCCTTCCGTGAAGCCCAATTCCGCGAGACACCACAGCACTTTCTGTACGTTGATCGAACTGCGCCGGCCATAGACCTGCATTGCCATACCTCGTTAGCGAATGTGTTTATCGACCTCGGCGCTGACGCACTAAGCGCGTTCGGTCAGCGCCCCATGCGTGCCTCTATCCAATCAGTTCCCGATGCAACGCCATGAATTCATGCGCAAGCTTGTGCCGCGGATCGAAGTGAATCATCGGCTTGGCGTATTGATGCGACTCGCGAATTTTCACGGACGTCGACAAACGCGACTCCAGCACAGGCAGACCTTCGCTGATCAACTCCTCGACCAGTTGAAGCGGCAGGCTTGCGCGTGGCTGAAACTGGTTGATTACGATGCCCTCGACCTCCAACCCGGCGTTGTGGTCCTGTTGAATCTCCTTCACGTTGTCGAGCAGCGTGTACAACGCGCGACGCGAAAAGTCGTCGCAGTCGAAAGGGATCAGGCAGCGCTCCACCGCAATCAACGCCGAACGCGTATAGAAATTCAACGCCGGCGGCGTGTCGATGTAAATCGCGTCGTACTCATCCAGCTCGTTCAACGCATCACGCAGCTTGTAGATCTTGTAGCGCGACTCGAGCTTGCCGTGAAGCGTATCGAGATCCGGATGAGAGGGCATCACATCGAGGTTCTCGAACGGCGTGCGGTGAATGAAAGTCGAGACGGGCGTCGGCCTGAAGCTGAAGCTCAAGGCCGTTTCGAAGAAGTCCGCGACGTTGGGCTTGAGGTCGGTCGCCTCTTTGCCAAGCAGATACTGGCTGGAGTTGCCTTGCGGGTCGAGATCGATGACAAGCGTACGCAGGTTCTCGCTGGCGTTGATGGCCGCCAGGTTGCATACGATAGTCGATTTGCCCACCCCGCCCTTCTGGTTGAATATGACACGCCGCATTTGCCTCTGCCCCTTTTTTCGAAAATCGCGCTAAAGGGAGAGCATACCCCGGCAAAATCACAGCGCGAACTTAGGCGGCGCGCGTTGCCTCCCGCCGCATCCGCGCGAGAAGCTTCCATCCATGTCGAAGCGTTCGCCGGCCGGGCGCGTTTCGCGGCCCGGCCGCGGCATCTCCGCCCTTTATGAGCGCCGCGCGAGTGCGCGCCGCGCGGGTTCTCCTGGCGTAACCCGGGACCGGCCGACGCATGTCGCCCGCACACGGCACACAGCGCGCCGCTCGCTTACATCTGCGCGCCGGCGACGCCGACATAATTTTCCGCCATGGCGGTGGCCGCCGCGCGCGAGGTCGTCACGTACTCGAGTTCGGCAACCTGAAGCTGCTGTTCGAACGGCGACGCGCCCTCGATACGGTGCATCATGCTCGTCATCCAGTACGAAAAGTGTTCGGCGCGCCAGATGCGTTTGAGCGCGGTGGCGCTGTAGCTGTCGAGCAGATCCGTGCGGTTTTCAACGTAAAACGCTTTGAGCGCCTGGGTCAGCACGCGCACGTCGGCCACCGCCAGATTCATGCCCTTCGCGCCGGTGGGCGGCACGATATGCGCCGCGTCGCCCGCGAGAAAAAGCCGGCCGTGCTGCATGGTGTTCGACACGAAACTGCGCATGCCGACAATATTCTTCTGAAAGATCTTGCCGTCGACTAATGTCTGGCCATCGTGCGAATCGACGCGTGCATGCAGCTCCGCCCAGATCCGGTCGTCGGACCAATTGTCCACCGAGTCTTTCGGATCGCACTGGAAGTACATGCGCTGCACATTCGGCGAGCGCGTGCTGATCAGCGCGAAGCCGCGCTCGTGACGCGCGTAGATCAGTTCGTCCGACGACGGCGGCGCTTCGCACAGGATACCGAACCAACCGAACGGATACACACGTTCGAAGTCCCTGCGCAATGCCTGCGGAATCGATGCGCGCGAGACGCCCTGCGAACCGTCGCAGCCGATCACGAAGTCGCATTGCAGTTCATACGCTTCGCCCTCGTGGCGATACCGGATCGACGGCTTGTCGGTATCGACGCCGTGAATGGACGTGTCCGACACGCTGAAAAACAGCTTGCCGCCGTCGGCCATGCGTGCGGCGACGATGTCCTTGATCACTTCGTGCTGCGCGTAGACCGTAATCGAATGCCCAGTGAGTGCGGTCAGATCGATACGGCGCCGCTTGCCTTCGAAAGCCAGTTCGAAGCCGTGATGCAGCGCGCCTTCGGCCTTCATGCGGGCGCCGAGGCCCGCTTCGGTCAACAGGTCCATCGTGCCCTGCTCCAGCACGCCGGCGCGGATGGTGGATTCGATCTGATCGCGAGCGCGCGACTCGAGCACGACCGAATCGATGCCACGCTGATGAAGAAGATGGGAAAGCAGCAGGCCCGCGGGCCCGGCACCGATGATGCCAACTTGAGTGCGCATGAGTCGTCTCCTGAATGCGGCGTTAGATTTGCATTCAGTGTGACGACCACGCGCTATATCGCGCAACGCGATATAGCGGATAGGCCGCATCTCAATTTGAGATAGTACGTCTGGTTGCGCCCGCACGGCGGTTAGCCAAAACCGGGCGCTAACGCCGTCCGGACGGGGCTTGTGCCTGATTCGCCAGGCGACTCATCCCGCGCGCGGCGTCGCGCTGCGTCAAGGTAAACCCCGAGCGGCCCTACGACGCCAGAAACAGCCGATACACCGGGTTCTGCGTCTCTTCCCAGTTCGGATAGCCGAGGGTGGCGAGAAAACGCTCGAACGCCTCGTTCTCGCTTTCGGGCACCTGGATGCCGACCAGGATCGAGCTGTAGTCCGCGCCCTGATTGCGGTAGTGGAACAGGCTGATATTCCAGTTCGGCGCCATCGACGAGAGGAACTTCATCAGTGC
>Ga0255336_101540_pt1 | contig 15900 bp, 10 predicted proteins | sample MeOH1_35cm_T3_17_FD_189102 | JGI IMG/M metagenome (GOLD analysis project Ga0255336, IMG submission 189102) | Sandy soil microbial communities from University of British Columbia, Vancouver, Canada - MeOH1_35cm_T3_179 | ecosystem: Engineered > Artificial ecosystem > Sand microcosm > Unclassified ...
GATCATTGCGCGCTCTTCGCGGCGCTCCGTGGTGTAGCCGAATATGTCGAAGAGGGAGCCACGCAATCCCTTTAACCTAGCCAGTAGGCGCATCGCCGGGAGCACCCAGTTGCCGAACTCACGTTTTAGCAAATGCCCGGTCGTGGGATCCTTCCGGGAAAACAGAGGTGGGGCGAGATTGAAACTGAGCTTTATGTCACCTTCAAACTGAGCTTGCAGTTCAGCCATGAATTCTGGGGCACTGTACAGTCTGGCAACTTCGTACTCGTCCTTGTACGCCATCAGCTTGGCGAAGTACTGTGCGACGGCCCGTGTCAGTGTTTCACTCCCCGGCTTGATCCTCTGTTCCACCCCCCACGTACGCGCAACCAGCGCTCGATAGCGTTGCGCGTACTGATGATCCTGATACGCGGTCAACAGCGCACTGCGATCTTCAATCAGATGATCCAGCTCCTGCCTCGCCTCCGCCCTGGGCGTAGAAGCGTCGATTGTCCGTTCCACGGTGAGAGGGTCGTGAACCCACAGGCGTCCAATCCGGAAAGCGCGCAGGTTGAACGGCACCTGCGTTCCGTTCAGTTCTATTGCACGTTCGATCGCGTCCACGCCTACAGGAAGCCACCCTCGTTGTGCTGCAACGCCCACCAGCATTAAGTTTGCTCCGATGGGATCACCGCAAAGCGCTTTCGCGAGGCCAGTCGCATCCATATATTGAATACGCTCGGCGTGAACCTTGGCGCCGACTTTGCGCTTGAGCAGTCCCGTGTCAATCACATTGTCGGGCTGCGTTACGAATGTTGCCGTCTGCGCTACGCGATCGTTGCCGACCAGTCGGGTTCTGCTGAGGTCAAACGTACGATAGCTCTCGTCGCCCAGAGCCGCAATCATGTCAAAGGCCAGCACCAACGAGGCATCGCCGAGCCCAAGACGTTGGCTTGCGATGTGAGCATCCGGCGACGCCAGACGCAGATGGCTGTAGACGGCGCCATTCTTCTGGGACAACCCGGTCATGTCGTAGGCTGAAACCGCTTTGCCTTCAAGATGCGCGGCCATCGCAAGGATGGCCCCCACGGTGATCACGCCGGTTCCGCCGATTCCACAGATCATCACGCCATAGTCGGCTCCGTCTATGGCGGCCACGACCGGGGGTGGGACCGAATTCAATGTCAGTTCACTGATTTCTGCGCGACGGGGCTTGCGTAGCTTCGCGCCCTGCACCATAACGAACGACGGGCAGAATCCTTTGACACAGCTGTAATCCTTGTTGCACGACGTCTGATCGATTTTCCGCTTGCGTCCCAGAGCAGTTTCTTTCGGCTCCAGGCTCACGCATCCAGATTGAACTCCGCAGTCGCCGCAACCTTCACAGACGGCGCTGTTTATGAACAAACGCTTGTCCGGCTCTGCCAGCTCACCTCTCTTCCTGCGGCGGCGCTTTTCTGCTGCGCATGTTTGCTCATAGATAAGTACCGTACAGCCTGCAATGTCACGCATCTCGCGCTGCATGGCATCAAGTTGATCACGATGCATTACGGCAATCCCGTTTGGCAGTCCCGATCCGGCACCGTAGCGCTCAGGGGCGTCGCTGACAACGACTACCCGTTTTACTCCCTCGTGCAGGACCTGGTGCGCCATTTCGCCCACAGAGATCGGGCCGTCTACCGGCTGCCCACCCGTCATTGCAACAGCGTCGTTGTAAAGGATCTTGTATGTGATGTTGGCGCCACTGGCCACTGCTGCGCGTATCGCCAGCAACCCGGAGTGAAAGTACGTTCCATCGCCCAGGTTCTGAAACAAATGTTTGGTCTTCGTAAAGCGGTGCAGGCCAATCCAGTTTGCGCCCTCACCGCCCATTTGCGTGCTCAGCAGCGTACGAGGTTTAGCCCACATTGCCATGCCATGGCAACCGATGCCCGCCATGGCAACACTGCCCTCAGGCAGCTTTGTCGAGGTGTTATGCGGACATCCTGAACAGAAATAAGGCGTTCGCGCCGGCTCACCGCTCATGACAGACAACAACATGCCGCGATACGCACGCAACGCCCGGGCGCGTTCATCGATCATGGCGTCGTTCAACCCGTTAGCACCTAGTCGGGAGGCGATCGCCAACGCCACATCGATCGGCTCAAGCGAAAGCTCTTGGGACACCAGCAATAGCCCGTTTTCGTCGAACTTCCCGACGATGCGTGGTCTCTGCGGATCGTTATAGAGAAACGCCGCAGCCTGCGGTTCGACGAAAGCCCGTTTCTCTTCCACAAAGAATAGTTCGCGGCGCCCGCGAGCGAACTCGCGCAAGGCGCTGCCTTCCAGTGGCCATATAAGACCTACCTTGTAGACCGCAAGACCGATTGTCTCAGCGCGTGCTGCATCGACGCCAAGGCAGCTCAACGCCTGCATCACATCCTGATAAGCCTTTCCCGCTGTCACGATTCCCAGCGGCCCGTCAGCCCCGATTGTCTTCCGGTCAATCCGGTTGGCCCGTGCGAAGCGCTGTACTAGTGGCAACCGGTGATTGAGGTGTATGGATTCCTGTCGCAGTGGACTGTAGACGCCTGTGGAATGTACGCCTTCTGACGGCAGCAGATCAGTCGCGTCTGGCTGCTCGATACGTAGATCATCGAGCGAGAAGTGGACTGTACCCGTCTGCTCTACCGATTCGTTGACCAACTTCATTCCTGCCCAGCACCCCGAGTAGCGCGACAACGCATAGCCGAACAAGCCGTATTGTAGGATCTCGCCCACGTTCGACGGATACAGCACCGGCACGCCATTGGCGGCCATTGCCTGCTCGCTATGGTGCGCAACGGTTGAAGACTTGCCCGGATGGTCATCGCCGAAGACAGCCAGCACGCCTCCCAGAGGATGCGTACCGGCGTAATTCCCGTGCTTGATTGGATCCCCGGAACGGTCCACACCCGGCCCTTTTCCGTACCAGAGCGCGAACACCCCGTCGACATGCGCCGGTCCAAGTTGCTGCAGTTGCTGGGTACCCCAAACCGCCGTTGCAGCGAGATCCTCGTTGACCCCAGGTTGAAATACAATGTCAGCAGCCTCCAGTGTCCTGGCCGACTTCCAGAGCGCGAAGTCGAATCCGCCCAGCGGTGAACCGCGGTATCCGCTGACAAAGCCCGCAGTGTTCTGCCCCGCTCTTCGATCAAGTTCGCGCTGGAGAAGCAGGGTTCGCACGAGCACCTGGGCCCCGCTGATCAGGACATCCTCTCGGCTCAGATCCAAGGAGTCACTCAGCGAGACTTCTCGCAGGCCTGTTGTTGAATTCACTAGCAAAGCTCCAATCTGATTTGAACCGGCGGTGCCACGTGCACCAATCACTCCAGGAACAGGTCGTTCGGAAATTCGACCGTGCCCGGCACCACTGCGTACTTAGAGAAATCTGTCTCTCCGAGCTCCGCGAGTATTGTCTCGTCGATGTAGAAACGGCCGGTATTCCCTTTCGCATCGAGCGTCAGGATCCGGTATGCGGCATCGGCCATGATGGCCGGGGTCCGGCAGATATTCGGCTGTGTGCCGGGAATCATTTGCAGCGCGGCAGTCTGAATTACCGTGCGTGACCACAGCGCATTGACGGCAATGCCGAACGGCCGAAACTCCTCGGCATGCCCGAGAACGCACATGCTCATGCCGTACTTCGCCATGGTGTATGCGACATGCGGAGCGAACCATTTCGCTTTCATGTCCAATGGTGGCGACAGCGTCAGCACATGCGGGTTGTGGCCCTGCTGCGCAGACTGCATCAGGAACGGCAGCGCCGCTTGCGTGCAGACATAGGTGCCGCGAACGTTCACACCGAACATCAGATCAAAGCGCTTCATCGGTGTGTTAGGTGTATCGGTGAGACCGATGGCACTAGCGTTGTTGATCAGTATGTCGATACCACCAAAGTGTTCCACTGCCTGCGCCACTGCGGCAGCAACCTGCCTTTCGTCACGGATGTCGACTTGCAGGGGCAGGCACTTGCCACCAGCCGCTTCGATCTCTTCTGCTGCGCTAAAGATGGTGCCGGGCAGTTTCGGGTTGACCTCACCGGTCTTCGCCGCGATCACCACACTGGCGCCGTCGCGCGCCACCCGCCGCGCGATCTCCAGACCAATGCCCCGCGAGGCTCCCGTGATGAATAATGTCCTACCCCTGAACGTCGACATTGACGCGTCTCCCATGCTGAAAAATAGCGAACTTCGTTATTAATCCAGGCTTGCGAACATGCTGGACCTCAATCCCGAAGCTCGACCTCGCCTAGTGTCTACCGGTTGACGGTTGACCCTGCTTGTTTAATGTCGCCGTCGCGCTGCGGTCGCCGCTGCGTCGATCTCTCCGTCCGCTCCGATCACGACGCCGTAGGCCACCTCTGCATGTTCACGAGTGACCAATGTTCGACGAAAGTCTTGCAAAACAGCATCCAACTCACGCTCCCTTGGATCGCCGAACCCGCCACCCGCCCCCGTATGGATTACCACACGATCGCCAACAGCAAGCGGTATCTGACTGGCTTTATGGACTCGCACAACCTCGCCGCTGACGCGTTGCACTTCGACCTGGCCGAACTCACCAGGTCCTCCGCCATTGAGACCCCATGGCGGACACTTTGAACGCTCGAACGATGCATTGAAATTCATCGGAGCAAGAGCCCGGATTGTCTTGTCAATACCGAATCCGCCACGAAAACGACCCGGCCCTGCGCTGTCGGTTCGCCACTGATACCCGTCAACCAATAGGGGATAGAGAGCTTCTACTGTTTCCACTGGAATATCACGCGTGTCGCCGTGACATAAGCTTTTATAAGGTCCGACACCATCTCCGTGTAGCGAACCGCCCCACCCACCAAGAGCGGTGTCAAAGAAGCTGAAAAAGCTTCCATTAGTCGCTCGCCGACCGCTAAACCCGAAAATGCCGAAGGAAGCATGATGCCCACCAGCTACCCGGTGCGGGAGAGCTGGGGCCATCGCCGCAATAATTGCGTCAACAACAGTCGGCAGAGGAGTTGAATACGCTCCCATTGGCGCGCCTTCTTTTGCGCTGAGAAATTTCCCGTCTGGGAGAATGATCCTCAGCGGTGCAAAGCTTCCTTCATTCGTTGGCTCGTCTGGCGAAAAAAGGTATTTGAAAGCGACGCGTGCGCATCCCTCCCCACCTCCCTCTCGTCCTGAATTGAAGGGGCCTTCGAGTTGCTCGTTAATATCCGAGTAGTCGACAATGAATCCGCCATTCTTGACGATCACCTTGATCGGCAGCTTAACCGTCTGGTCAAGGTTGACCCCGTCATTGTCGAGGAAAGCAGTCTTCTCGTAGACCCCTTCCGGTATTTTTGCCAACGCAGCACGCGCAGCAGCCGCGCTGTTGCGCCAGATCAGATGAACAGCAGCACCCACGGTGCCCTCACCGTAGCGCTTAAAGAACTGTTCCATTAGCTGACGACCCCGAACACACCCCGCATGCTGAGCGGCAATGTCACCCAGCAGCATGTCCGGATATCTCGTGTTGTAGCTGATGACCCGCGTCATGTCGTGATCAAGCACGCCCTCGCGATAGAGTCTGACCGTCCGCAGTTGCAGACCTTCCTGCGCCAGCTCCGTAGTGTCGGTGCCGAGGCAAGAGCCCTGATAGCGGCCGCCAATATCGAGCCAATGAACAACGACGGCCATGAATGCGCTCAAAACACCACTTTCGCCAAAAACAGGGGTGTACATCACCACGTTGTTAAGGTGTTGTCCGATCGTGCCCGCATGGTTCGAAAGAATCACATCGCCAGGCTTGATCCCGTCGCGTCCGTAGACGCTTAACCCGTCCCGCACCGCGAGACCGATCGTATTGTTGAGTATCGTCAAACCTTGACGGGCCATCGCAATAGCGCGCCCCTCAGCATCGACTAACCCAACGGCATAGTCCTTATACTCGTAGATGAGTGGGCTATAAGCTGTCCTGGTGAGATCCTCTTCGATCAGGTCGGGAATGGACTGAAGTCCGGTCCGAATAATCTCAAGCTTGATGGGATCGATTTCGGCCAGGGCCGGCACTTTTTCGACTATTGATTCCATGGCTTCAATCTCCCGTCTTATTGACATTTACCTCGATGCGAATTTCACCAAGCCGCCCGATCTCGAACCTGTCATCAGGCCCAAGCACCGTCGTGGATCCATACTCCTCAATGACTGCGGGGCCGTCTCCCTTGAACCCAACGGGTAGATCGGCTCGTGCATAGACGCTTGTCTCCAGTAGCGCGTCACGCTCCGAAAAATAAGCGTTCCGTACCCGACGCACAGGCTCGGTTCCCTCTGGCGCGACTCGCGCCATCTTCGTGATGTCTGGTTTCGGCGTCTGCGCGGTCGCGCCTGCACGCACCGCTACGACCTCTGCGGCCGAATCGTCCATCGCATGGCCGTACCGGTCGCGATAGACGTCGAGGAACCGGCGACGCAACACATCTGCAGCGTCCGTTTCCAGAGGAACGCGGACGGTGTGATACTGCCCCACGAAGCGCATCTCCAGCGTCCGTTCGAACTCAACAACGACATCACCGAAATCTCGGCTGATTTCGCCCGCCAAGCCGCTTTCTATTTCCGAGAAGATCCGTTGAATACCGAGCATCGCCTCGGCGTCGAGAACACGCCGGAAGGTTCGCGTTTCATCGCGCCGGATATCCGCGAGCAACATACCAATTGCCGAGAAATTACCTGCCTCGGAAGGAATGATTACAAGCGGTATCGCGAGCTCACGGGCGAGGTCGACTGAATGAAGTGGACCGCCACCGCCATATGCAAGTAGTGCAAAATCACCTGGATTGCGACCACGTTGTACAGTAATTCGTTTGATCGCCTCACCCATCACAACGGAGGCAATCGATAGAATTCCCGAGGCCAGTTTCAGGATACCTTCTCTTCCCTCATAGCCCAACGGACCAGCTAGCCGGCTCGAGATCGCGCCTTCAGCCGCGTGGACATCCAACGCCATTTCACCACCCTGGAACCTGGCCGGATCAAGCCGCCCAAGGATCAAGTTGGCGTCGGTGACTGTCGGTTCGGTTCCTCCGCGCTTGTAGGCAACCGGCCCCGGGTTGGAACCCGCGCTGCGCGGGCCAACATGCAGTTGGCGCTGCTCGTCGAGCCAGGCGATTGACCCACCGCCCGTCCCGACTTCAACGATGCTTACCACGGGTGCCCGAATTGGAATCCCTCTGCCGTAGCCACCCGCGTAATAGACCGACTCCACGTCAAAGTCACCATCCGTGACAAGAGCACATTTCGCCGTTGTGCCGCCCATGTCGAAGGCAATGATATTTTCGATATTCAGCGCCTTTGCGTACGCACTTGCGCCGATACAACCCCCGACTGGCCCCGATTCCACCAGAAGGATCGGAGCAGCCGCCGAGTGTTGAGGCGAAAGCACTCCGCCATTGGAGCCCATCATAAAAAATTTGCCTTGAAAATCGCGCTTCCCGAGGGCATCGGCAAGTGCTGCCACGTAGCCGCCAATTCGCGGGCCAGCGTAGGCGTTTGCTGCGGCTGTCGACGTCCGTTCGTATTCAGACCACTCACGGTTCAGTTCGACGCTGGCGCTAATGTATGTATCGGGCAATAGTTCGCGAAGCCAGCCCGCGACAAAGAGCTCGTGATCGGGCGCAGCGTACGAATTGATGAAGGCGATAGCGACGGCTTCCGCGCCCAATGCACGAATAGTTTCAGCCAGCGTCTCAAGTTCTGCGCGATCCGGTGCAACGAGCACATTGCCAGCGCCGTCGACCCGCTCGTCTAGTTCGAAGCGTCGCTCTCGTGGGACGAGGGGTGCGTCATAGCGAAAGAACAGATTGAACGGTTCGGTACGGTTGCCACGGCCAAACTCGAGAACGTCAGCGAATCCTTTCGTGGTGATCAACGCGATCTCAGGACCCGAGCGTTCGAGAAGAGTATTTATGACGTGAGTAGTGCCATGCTTAAACAGTGTGGCATCAGCGATCCTGAGACCGACCTTTTCGACGCATGCCATGATCCCTATTATCGGGTTCTCGTGAGTAGTGAGATGCTTGGTATACCGGACGTCTTCTTCGTCCGTGTTGAACGACACGAGGTCCGTAAACGTGCCCCCTGTATCGATGGCGATGAACTGATTCATAGAGCGTTCCCTTGTATTCATAGAGTTGCTAACTCCAAGATGCATCGTTTTCGGCGTCGCTCTCACCGATACCGAGGTCCTGAAACAGGAATTTCCAATTTGTTAGTAATACGAAGCGTCATATCAAAAATCAAGAAGGCAAATTTCAGTGTTACCTCCCTCTTTATCTGTCGAAGAAACCGTCGTTGCAAAGACCGTTTAAAAGCGGGTTCGCAAACCGAGCTGCGCCGCCATGTTCGAGCTGGAGCCCGCAGAGGGTGCAGCCTGCAACACAAACTGGGGAAGTCCTTTGCCCGATACCTGCAGAAACGACGCTGTCAGATAAACGTCGGTCCGTTTCGAGAGTAGGTAATCGAATACCGCGGTTGCATTGCGCAATTGGGTAGGCCCAAGTTTGCTATACCAGAAACCCGCTGTTACGAAAGTCGCCGGTGTGACGCGAAAAACCTCACTAGCCTCGTAAATAGGCATCGTCACGCCTCCACTCGCCGTGACAATCTTGGTGTTCGTGTATATCAATCTGGTTGAAAACGCACCGATGGTGTAGCCGCCTCCTACAACAATGTTTCGGACATCTTCCGCAATTACCGGTCCGGGGGCGGCCCCCACATAGAGCGGCGTGCCCGTCTGTACAAGCGGGTTCAAAGTGACGGATTTGGTATCCGTATATACGGCGGCGACAGTCAGGCCACCGTTCACATACATTGTGCTAAATGAATAAAGACGCCCGCTCCCCGAAGCAGAAGATCGATCGGTGAACCCATACATGGCGCCAAGACTCAATCCGCGAAACGTCGGCCCTGCCCATTTCACCGAGTTGTTTACGCGCAGCGTACCCGCGAGGTGATCGTAATCTCCGGGGTGCACCGCATACGTTCCCGCTTGAGAACTCAGTGACAAAGCGGCCACGTTATCCCACGTAAATTCGTACTGCCTTCCAAAACTCAACGTGCCTAATGAATTGCTCTTCAATCCAACAAATGCTGTTCGCCCGAAGATCAACCCCGCATACGTAAGTGCACCAGTATTCAGTGCGAACCCATTCTCCAGAGTGAAAACCGCCGACGTGCCACCGCCCAGGTCCTCTTTTCCAGTGAATCCGAACCGGTTCGGCTGAAGTTCACCGTCGACCAGGCTGAGTAGATGATTGCCACCTGAATTCTTGACGTATGACAGGCCGTCATCCATCACGCCATACAATGTGATGCTACTTTGCGCATAGGTCGTTGAGTTCATAGCCATAATAACAATAAAAACAGTCAGATACCTTTTCACGGCGCGCCTCCTAAACCATTAATTATTTATAATTTTCAAGGGGTCTATGCCCCGTTATTTTTGTATTGCTTTTATATGGTCGCTTTTATCTGCCGCTTTACACGGTGTGCAACTGGTTTCAGGAACATAAAAGCAGCGAGGACGACGACCCCGCTCAGCGAAAGGATCAGAAATGCCGGTCGGACCGCATCGACCGTCGCCTTTGGCGTAATGTAGTTGCTACCACCTGCGACTATCGCGATGACGAGGGGTCCAAGAAGTTTTCCCGTGGCGTGTCCGATCTGATACAAGGCCATACCGTGAGAAGCGAGATTGACGGGAAACGCTTCCGCGGCCAGGGGATATAGATTTGCGAAGCCGCCTTCCACAAAAATGGCGCCAACAACGAGAAGAATGTAAAAGAGCGATATTCCTCCGACGGTCTGCGTGGTCGCAAGCGCCTCCGAGACGAGAAAGACTATGATCCCCACCCCCATCAATTGACCGCTGCGAATTCTGCCAATCCGGGCTGTTAAAGCGGCCATGAGAACACGTCCCAAGCACCCCGCCAGTACGACGGCGATGAACATGCGTGCCCCGGTGGCCGGGTCAACATGCAACATCATGGGCAGCAGCGTTGGCGTCCACTGCGCAATAGCCCAGTAGGCAGTCGCGCCCCCGGCCCACGAAAGCACGACCAGCCAGCAAGCTCTCTGATGACGCAGCATGGCGCGATACGATGGTGGAGTCCAGCCGACTTCTACGCCCGAGACGAGTGGAAGCGAATCCTCCTCAACCTTCAACATGTAGGCAACGCTCGCGCGCGCTGCGTCGATTTCCCCTTTTGCGAGCAACCAGCGCGCAGACTCAGGAACGATTCGCCAAGCAAGGACGGCAATGAAAGCAGTTAGCACGCCGCCAATCGCAGTGATGCCCCGCCAACCGATCGTAGGCGCGAGTACTCCGAAAAGGATCGGGACCACCAGTGCACCTACCGTGATCGGGGCTGTCATCGCGCCAGTCAAAAAGGTGCGCTGCCGCAGCGGCGTAGCTTCGATGAAAAGTGGTCCTGCCGCGGTGCCGGCCACTCCGATGGCAAATCCTGCTCCGAATCGAAGCGCGGCGATCATGACCCAGTCTCCCTCACGGACAAGGGCAACCGCACCTGTTAGGACGGACAACGCGGCAAGTCCTGCGATAAGCGGCAGACGTCGACCGATTCGTCCGCAGATCTGCCCGGAAAAAATGCTGCCGAGTACGCCACCAATGCTTGCAGACAGCAGCAGGATCGCCCCGACACCAAAAGTAAGGTGCCATTTGCCACTCACTGCCGCCAAAATGAAGCCGATCAACACAAAATCGAAAACCTCCACTGTGAAGGTGGCTATGACGGTAGACGACACCATCCAATATCGCCGGTTTAGTGGCGCACCATCCAGCGCCTCGCTCAGTGAGCTGTAGTGGCCTCGCTCCGAATTGCTACTCATATTCGGCGTCTCCTGGTAATTGGATTTGCGTTCAGGACCAGTGTGAGTATTGGGTGTCCATCTCCTACGCATCGCGCTTACATATTTCCGTAATCTTCTGGAATATGCCTGCGCGCGTTAAGTTCCAACGCAACATCGTCCCGATGTTCTATCGTAGGCTTGGTGCTACCCGAGTTCCACGCATCGGTTACACGACGGTCGTCCTCGGTCGCGTCGGACGTCGCAGCATTCGAAATTCCGCAGCAAGGGTTGGTCAACAACTCATCATTCATTTAGTTCACTTAAATAGAGAGAAAAAATCGAATCTACTTATCAAGTGCGCTCATGCAGCAATCGGGGGAGCGCGCATCGTCGGCGCGGCCGGCTTCGGTGGGTAGACGTTCCACGATCCGCCGACTTGCCGGAAGAAAACAATAGTCAAAAGCCCTTCCGGTCGAAGCGCCACAGCGCGCACATAGCGAGTTCGATCGGAAGGCAGACGGTTGAATTCACTCAGATGGACCGTCGTCGCAGCACCAAGTTTTAGCCACTTCTCGAGCAGCATCCGCAGGGACTTTTCGCCGGAATACACTACTTCCCCCCCTTTTCCAGTCGCTTGTGCGGGCCCGATACGTTTTCGCGGGCCGTCAAACGTTCATATCCCGAGTCACTCGCTGTTCAATTCCGCCCGTCTCGCGACACCCGTGGATATATCAGCATGGGCAGTTGCCGATGATTCATAATTGCGCCTGCCGGTGTACGTAATCTGATCTTATTTTATAACTCTATAAATACCCATCAACCCACGTTAACCCTTGCGCTCAGCCTAGTATCGGGTTATGGGTCCAACATCTGGCTTCGCTCGTCGGACATCATGCCGGGAGCTGCGTCCCACAACGGGAGACTCCGGGCCCTGACATTTTCCGTTCTTGTATGATCCTCGCGATAACCAACGGAGATATCCAGCATGGCAGCACGAAAGGGCAATGAACCGACAACTGTCGAGCGCCCATCTACCGTCAAGCGTCCGCAGGTCCGTTCTGCCGGGCGCCCTTCCGCAAAATCGACCAGGCAGCAACCCGCGACCCGGGAGCGCATCCTGTCAGAGGCGCTCAAGCGCTTCAGCGAAGTGGGCTTCGAGGCAGCTTCAACCGTCGAAATTGCCCGCCGGGCCGGCGTGGCTCAGCCGTTGGTGCATTACTACTTCAAACGGAAGATCGACCTTTGGAAAGCGGCAGTGGATTTCGGATTTGCGGACGTCCAACGCAACCTTGCGACAGTTGACACTGATCTGAAAGATCTAGATGCGCTTAGCCGATTGAAAATTTTCGTTCGACGCTTCGTGGCCTTCACCGCAGCACGTCCGGACGTCGGGATGATCATTCAGATGGAGGGGCAAAACAATACATCACGACTGAGATGGCTCTCGAAAAAACACTTGCGGTTCAGCTACGGACTCATTGACGGGCTGATCAACGCAGCTCAACGCGAAGGGACGCTCAAATCGACCGCGCCCCCCTATCACATCGCACAGATCATCGTCGGAGCCAGTTATCTCTTTCTGTCCGGCAGCGAACGATTGCACCAGATATACGGAATCGACAGCCGGTCTCCAGAGATGCTGGCACGCCACGCCGACCTTGTTATCGAAGCATTGTTCTCTGGTCTTTGCACCTCCCAGCGATCACAACCCGAGCTAATGGAAAATCCCGATATTCATAATAATTGATTGATCTATAAATTACGGACTGTGGCGAGGTAGGATGAGCGAGCACGCCGGAAGCTCGGCGCGATTGAGCCGTGCGTGCTCGCACATCGTGTGACCGAAGGGCTGATACCGGCTGACAGCTGACCTACCATCTCGGGTCATGACCAAAACCGTGACGAGGCCCTGCAACTGCGCGGCTATTCAGCATCCGGCCAAAGGCCGATTTGGCGAGCAATGCAAAGGACCGTTAGGTATGAAGATCTGTGTGTTTTCCGTCGATGGGCGGCGAAGATTCGGTTACATCGACGGCGACAGAGTCCTCGATTTCGGCGCTGACATTCCTGACGATTGTGGCGACGTCACGATGCTGTTAGGCGAGCACTCGGCTGGCTTGAAAAGGTTCAGGGACCGCGTGGGCCTTGCGCAAACTGCCTACGCCTTGAAGGATGTTCAACTGCATCAACCGTCCCGCCGGCCTCAAAAGTATCTCGCCGTCGGGCTGAATTTTCGTGATCATCTCCGGGAGGCAAAGGCCGCGGGAATGAAAATACCGAACGTCCCAGTCATCTTCAACAAGCAGGTCAGCTGCTTGACAGGGCCCTACGACCCGATTGTGCTCCCTGTCGTATCTGAGCAGCTTGACTATGAAGGTGAGATGGTGATGGTCATAGGCACACGATGCAAAAATGTCACCAAGGAAGAAGCGCCGCGGATGATAGCGGGCTATATGATCGGCAATGATGTCAGTGTGCGCGACTGGCAGTTCGCTTCGCCAACGGCGACGATGGGCAAATCATTCGATACTCACGGCCCGATCGGTCCTTGGCTCACGACAGCCGACGAAGTGGGCGATCCCCTCGGCCTCGAAATCCGCACCTGGGTCAACGGAGAACTTCGCCAGAGCGGGAACACTAGGGACATGATCTGGAACTGCTTTGAGCTGGTCGAATTTATCTCAAAGGTTTGTACCCTTGAGCCCGGCGATCTCATCGCAACGGGCACACCATCTGGTATAGGTTTTTCCCGGATCCCCCCGCAGTATCTCAAGGAAGGAGATGTAGTGCGAATCGAGATAGAGAAGCTCGGAAATATCGAAAACAAGGTGATGTCTTAAACGATCAGAAACGAGCCTGATGAAGCGCTTCAACGATATTTACTTCGCATATCTAAATAAGCTGGGGTCTCCTTGATTTCGTTTCATTCTACCGGGGTAGCAGCGCTTCGGCGCCATGCGGCTTTGCGAAACGGCCCTATTAAAATACTTCATTAAATCAAGCACTTCCTGTATGGTCTCTTTGCTATTGCGGAAGCGCCTTAACGGCTACGGCTCGAAGCCAGGGATATGGTGAGTAATAGGAGTAATGGAACACAAAACCCGTTTAAGCATTTCAGCGCGGTTCAACTACTGGGAAGGTCACCGGGCAGCGAACGCTTCGCGGATCTGTTTGGCGCGTTTCACTTCGTCGCAATGCAAGTAGATCGACGTCGTCGAGATCGAAGCGTGACGGAGATTGTCGCGTACCGTTGTCAGTTCGGCACCGCGTGCCAGTGCGTGAGTCGCGTGCGTATGGCGCATCCAGTGAGGACTCGCGCGGCGGAGTTTTTCCGCCAACGTTGGTCTGTCGGATTCGATGACCCCGGCTGCCTGCACAAAAAAACGGCGCATGACCTCCCATAGCCGTACGCCGCTGATGCTTGCTGTACTGTCATGTTCAAGGCTGGCAGTGAGCGGTGTTTTCGGATTCCATCGGGCTGGCGAGACCGGCAGTCCACGTTCGATCAGATAGCGGTCCAGCGGGGCGCTGGCCATCGGCGGAAGCGCGACCATGCCCGCTTTGCTGCCCTTACCGATCAGATGCAACCAGTGATCGCCCTGAGCATCGCTCTTAACGCCGCCGAGGCTTGCGCCGACCAATTCGCTCGCTCACAGGCCCGTTGTGTATGCCAGATCCAGTTCAAAGCGAAGGCGTTGCGCGGCTGGTGCCCGCCATTCGTAAGACCACTCCAAACCATCAGCAATGGTGCGCAGCAGCTGCCACTCGCCTTCAGTGAAGGCGTGCGAAGTGTCTAGTGCTTGCGACCGGCTGCTACCTCGCACCTTGACGCCGACAAACGGGTTGGCCAACAGATATCGCTGCTCCATCAGCCAGCCGAACATCGCACCGAGCACCGACAGCGCATTCGTAACCGAGCGGGCCGACAGCCCGCCGGAAAACGGCCGCCAGACCGGCGAGTTGCGCGGCCGCCCCGGACCTACCCAGCGCTCGCGCGGCGTTGGCCGGCGCAAGAAGCTCCGGTAGGCGATCGCGTCCTCCGTCGTAAGCGAGGACAATGCGCGGCCACGTTCGACGATCGCCCACAGGATCAGGCGTTCGGCTTCCTTGCGGTAAGCGCGCTGGTTCTGTCGCGGTAAGCCGGTTGAGTCGTACAAAGGCGATATGATAAGGATAGCTTACGTCGCCAGCGAGTAGAACAGGGAGGCAGCAGATGGCTTGATTTTGCCAGTGTGTTTCATCTGCCCCTTGGTGATCATATGTATGATCTCAATGCCACTCAGAATGACACGTGCGCAGCGGAAGTTCTTGAACCCGAGCATCGGTCGGATGATGCGTTTGATGGCCCGATGGTCCTGCTCAACCACGTTGTTAGATACTTGACCTGACGAATCTTGATGGGTGTGTCGCGCCCGGCGTTCACCGCGTGAAGCGCGGCCAGATTGGCTCCGCTTTTGTCGATCGTCACCGTCTCGGGTACGCCGTTTTGCTGGATCGATTTTTCGAAATATTGCTGGGCAGCGGCCTTGTCCCGCCTAGCTCGCAGAAGAAAATCGACCGTGTTGTTTTCCTTGTCCATGGCCCGGTAGAGGTACCTCCATTCGCCCCGAACCTTCACATAGGTTTCGTCCATCCTCCAGCTCTTGCCGACCGCGCGCTTGCATCGGCGGAACGCCTTCTCAAGCACGGGGCAGAAGCTTGATGGCCCAGCGGTGCACTGTGGAATGATCGACCGCAATTCCAGGTTTCGCAAAACCGTGGCTGTTGCTTGGCGCAACGCCAGTCAATGGTGGCTCATCGCCCGGGCGACCCGGTCATCGGCAAACAGGCGGTGGGGCAAAGGGAGGGCCCAATCAGAGCCGTGGTTTTTCGCCAGTCAGGTTACTGGGCTCGCTCCCCTTGCACCACCGTTTACCCAAAGCAGCGCGCTATCTCAAATGGCTTGTGCTCCCGCAGCATGTGATAGCAGGCGCGTGCCAGCTTGTGCGCCAGCGCCTTGATCGCGACAATCCTGTTCCTTGCGCGCTTCTTGCGCTCGTAAAAGCGCCTGGCTTCCGGGCACGTGCGAATGGCAAAGTTC
>Ga0255336_101542_pt1 | contig 15892 bp, 14 predicted proteins | sample MeOH1_35cm_T3_17_FD_189102 | JGI IMG/M metagenome (GOLD analysis project Ga0255336, IMG submission 189102) | Sandy soil microbial communities from University of British Columbia, Vancouver, Canada - MeOH1_35cm_T3_179 | ecosystem: Engineered > Artificial ecosystem > Sand microcosm > Unclassified ...
GAAATTTTTGCCAAGATAGATGCCGGTAAGGCCATCCTTGCCACGCCGGCAGAAGGCACGACGGGTGCTTTCAGCGGTTATGCGACCTTGGCGCTCGGCTCCGCCTTGGCGCTTTTCCTCTATCCGCATTCCATGACGGCCATTCTGTCGTCCAGCAGCCGCCGGGTGATCCAGCGCAATTCGGCAATCCTGCCGGCCTATTCACTGGTCCTTGGCCTGCTGGCGCTCCTGGGTTTCATGGCGGTGGCCGCGGGCGTTGGCCAGATGCCGGAATTTACCGATGGCTTCACGCGTTATGGCGCGAACTTCGCCGTGCCGGCACTTTTCCTGGCGATGTTCCCGTCCTGGTTCGTCGGCGTTGCCTTTGCGGCGATCGCCATCGGCGCCCTGGTGCCGGCCGCCATCATGTCGATTGCCTGCGCCAATCTCTATACGCGGAACATCTATAAGGAATTCGTCAATCCGGGCTGCAGCGACATCCAGGAATCCAGCCAGGCCAAGCTGATGTCGCTGCTGGTCAAAGTGGGTGCCTTGTTCTTCATCATCTTCCTGCCGCAGCAATATGCCATTCAGCTGCAGCTGCTGGGTGGCATCTGGATCATTCAGACCCTGCCGTCGATCCTGCTCGGCCTCTATACACGCTGGTTCAATTCCTGGGCCTTGCTGATCGGCTGGGCGGTGGGCCTTGTCCTCGGCACCTGGATGGAAGCCAGCCTCGGCTTCAAGGGGGCCGTCTATCCGTTCCACCTGTTCGGCTACACGGTGCCCTGTTACATCGCTCTGGCCACTGTCGTGCTGAATATCGTCATCTCCGGCGTGCTGACCGTGATCTTCAATGCGATTGCATCGGATCGCCATCGCGATGCAACGGTGGCAGCCGATTACGTCTGAGCGGTTCTAGCGTGAATGGGAAAGGGCATGGTCCAGCTGCTGGACTATGCTTTTTTCGTTGCTGGTCCTTCTGGTCGAATGGGGTTGAGCTGCGGGAGGTAATCGTCATGAAGATAAGTGGCGCGACTCGATTGGAATCTCGTTAGCCCATCGTTGACATCTGTTAGCGATCATGTGCGGTCGGGACCAGCAATATTCTTGGTGTATTCCCGAGGAGATGAACCTGTATCAGTTCCGGTTAATTCGTCGGCGCTGTCGGTGCGTCGGATCCAGCATTTGAATTATCATTGGTGTCAGAGCCGCCGCTGAGGGCAGCCGGTGCGCCATTACTGCCGCCTTTTATGCCGGTTGGTCCTTCGCCAGGGATGATCGTGCAGTGATAGGCGCAGGCATAGTCATTCTGCGTAATGTCGCCTTTGCGCGGCCCATAGACCGATACCAGTCCGACATCGCCCTCGGTGACAATGACGACCTGATTGACGATTACCTTTTGATTGGCATCGAAAATCATCAAACGGGTACGGCCGGGCTGCTTGCCAATAACAATCAAATGATCGGGCGATTGCATCGATACGTCTGCTATATCCGGATTTCCAACAACGACGTCCGTGGCTGGAACTTTCAGAACCACCGTGCGCGCGCCATTGAGATCGACGGCTAGGACGGAGTCGGCATGAGCTGTTGCTGGCGACAATACTCGAACGGCGAGTAGGGCTATTGCCAACGCCAGCCATCGGGCCCGGATGATAAAGAGTTTATTCATCATAATGATCCAGATTGTGCGGAAGGCATTTGCAATGCTGCCGAACAGGTTAGGTCCATTCGGTAAATGCCACGTTAAGAGTTGAGCGATGGGTGGGGAATGCGGCGACATTCGTGCCAGATGACGATCCTGACTGCGGCATCGGCCTTGCTTGTCGGCTGCGGCAGCGTTCAGACGACATCAGTTCAGTCTTATGATATGGCATATCGGCTCGGGCAGAGCAATTCGGCGGCATCGTCGCTGCCCGATGCTCCAACGCCTGATCTTGAACCGACCATACGTCAGGCAGCAGCGGATGCCGAGGCTAACTATAAATATGGCGATGCAGCAGCGCATTATGCAGCGCTCTTGCAGAAACATCCAGAAGAGCAGGATCTCATTCTCGGTCTCGCTCGAAATCTCCGCTTCTCTGGGGCACCACAACAGGCCGCCCAGATGCTGAATGTGCATTTGGCAAAATCCGGTTTGCAGCCGAAACTGCTCATCGAACTCGGCAAGGATTATATCGCTGCGGATCAGACAAACTTGGCGGTCACTGCTTTGGGTCAAGCCCAATCTTTGGCGCCCGACGCCTGGGACGTCTATTCTGCGCTGGGTGTAGCACTGGATTATCAGAGCAACTATCAGCAGGCACAAGATGCCTACCGGTCGGGCCTCAAATTGGCGCCAAACAACATTGATCTGCTAAACAATTACGCTTTATCCCTGGCGCAGTCTGGCAAACTGGACGCCGCCATTGCGATACTGCAGTCAGCGGTCAACCAGCCGAGTGTTTCGGCACAACCGCGCCAAAATCTGGCACTTCTTTTGGCCCTGAAAGGCGATCATGACGGTGCCGCTCGACTGATCCGGACGGATTTGCCAGATGATATGGCGACGAACAACATCCGATATTACCAGGGGTTAACCGTCCAATAATTTGGTCCCTATCGGTGTCTCATGACATCGATGATCTGAATGACCGCCGGGCCACCGATCACGATGAAAAGGACCGGCAGGAAGAATAGGATCATGGGGACGGTCAGCTTAGGGGGCAGGGCTGCCGCCTTCTTTTCCGCTGCCGCCATGCGTGTCTCCCGACTTTCCTTGGCCAGAACACGCAGGCCGACAGCGACCGGCGTGCCGTATTTCTCGGATTGTTGCAGAGTCGTGCTGAGGGACTTGAAAGCTGGCAGGCCAGTGCGCTCGGCGAGATTGTCGAACGCCTGCCGGCGGTCCGTCAGAAAGGCCAGCTCAGCAGTGGCAAGGCCAAATTCCTCGGCAATTTCTGGCGCTCCATCTATCATCTGCTCAGTTACCTTGGCGAAAGCTGCTTCGATCGACATACCTGACTCGACGCAGATGACAATCAGGTCCAGGGCATCCGGATAGGCACGCTGTAATTTCTGCTGACGTTTGGTGATGGCATTGCGCAATAGAATAAGCGGCAAATAGTTTCCGACCGCTGTTGCGAGGAGAACGGCTCCTAGCCGCATCACGACGGGCTTTTCCACCAAGGCCGTGGACGCATAAAACAAAGAAACGATCAAAAGTATGAGCGGCATGGCGACGCGGGTGAAGACGAAATTGACGACGGCCTTCTGGCCGCGACGGCCAGCGCGGGCCAATTGGAGGCGCAGGTCCTTTGCCTGCAGCAATTCCTGCAGTTTGAAGCCCCGAATGGTCAGGTGCTTCCACTTCGATCCGCCGTCAATCTGAAGCTTGCCGCGCGTTTGGAACGCCTCACGGCGTTGCCGAGCCAGTTCGCGCCGGCGGTCGGTGATCGACTTCAACCGGCTTTCGAAGCGCTCGCCGCGCAGAAAGGGCAGACAGACCGCGATGATCGATGCAAAAGCGGCCAGCGCCGCGCAGATAATGATGAGTTGCTCAAGATCGAAGCGCATTTACTGATCTCAGAAATCGAAACGTATCATTTTTGCCATGACGGCCATACCCAAACTCATCCAAACGATGCCGAGGACGATCATCCACTTGCCGATATCCGTTGTCACCAGTAGGCCGACATATTTAGGCGAGATTAGGCTGAGCGCTAGAGCGACGACTATCGGCAATGAACCGACGATAGCCGCCGAGGCTTTCGCCTCGCTCGAAAACGCCTGAATCTTATCGCGCATCCGCTTGCGCGACCTGATGACGTCGGACAACTTCTCCAGCGTCTCCGCCAGATTGCCACCGGTCGATTGCTGCATCACCAGGACAATCGAAAAGAAACGAACCTCCGTCGTCGGGACGCGCGCATAGAGCTTATTGAGGCATTCGTCGAGGGTGATGCCTAGCTGAATGCCCTCCGTGATGGCGCGGAATTCCATACCGATCGGGTCCGGCATCTCTCGGGCCGTGATGGTAAGACATTCGCCGACGGTGAGGCCAGTGCGAACACCGCGCACCACAATGTCGATGGCATCCGCGAAGAGTGCCGTAAAGCGCTTCAGACGTCGTTTAATACGCGTCTGAAGATAGAACTTAGGTATACCGAGCATTCCCACGATAGCGACCAATGGCACACCGATCTTCGGCAGTCCGGTAATGATATAGAGCACAACCAGTATTAAGCCACTCGCTACGGCCATGACGATGAAGCGGCTCGGCGCGAATTGCAGGCCGGCCTGTATCAGCTCCTCATTTAGGCGGAAACGGCGTTTGCTTTTTTTTAGACGTTCGACCTCGCGCAGTTTCGCTTCGACGCCACGGCGCCGTTCCGATCCGTTTCTATCCGGGCGACGCAATGTTGCATTTGCGGCGCCCGGCGATCCGACCACGCTGACAATGCGCTTTTGCAATCGTGCCCGCGGGCCGTAAAGAGATCCAAATAGGATGACGCCCGAACTCAGCAACAGCAGGATCAGGCCAACCAGTATGGCCAGCATCAGTGGAGGAAGCCGACCAATGATCTCAAGCATTGTCGCTCTCCATGATTTCGGCCAGTTCGCGCTCGCGGCCGAAATAGCGTGCTTGATCCCACATGGCTGGACGCAAGCCAGTGAAGCGATGACGGCCAATCAAGCGGCCAGCGGCGTCTTCACCGGTAATTTCATATAGAAACAGATCCTGCAACGTAACGACTTCGCCCTCCATGCCAATGACCTCGGTAACATGGGTGATTTTGCGCGAGCCATCACGCAAGCGAGCCGCCTGAATGATGAGTTGAATAGCGCCGGCGATGTGCTCCCGGACAGTTTTGGCTGGCAGATTGTAACCGCCCATGGCGATCATATTTTCCATGCGCGAAATGCATTCGCGCGGATTGTTTGCGTGGATCGTTCCCATGGAGCCGTCATGGCCGGTGTTCATCGCTTGAAGCAGATCAAAGGCTTCGGGGCCGCGGACCTCACCGACGATGATCCGTTCCGGCCGCATACGGAGGCAGTTACGAACGAGATCGCGCATATTGACCTGGCCGACGCCTTCCAGGTTCGGTGGCCGGGTCTCCAATCTGACCACATGGGGTTGCTGTAGCTGCAATTCAGCCGCATCTTCGCATGTGACGATACGCTCGCCCGGATCAATAAATTGCGTGAGACAGTTGAGCAGCGTCGTTTTGCCGGATCCCGTGCCGCCGGATACAACCGTATTCAGGCGGCAATGTCCAATGATCTGCAGAAGTTTGGCGCCTTCCGGCGAGATCGAACCGAATTGAACTAGCTTGTCCAGCGTCAGCCGGTCTCGTTTGAACTTACGGATTGTGAGGGTCGCACCATCCAGAGACAGCGGCGGCACAATGACGTTGACGCGAGATCCATCTGCGAGACGAGCATCGCAGATCGGGCTTGCTTCATCGACGCGGCGGCCGACCGCCGAGACGATCCGCTGACAGATATTCATCAGTTGCTGATTGTCGCGAAATTTGACGTCGGTCTGTTCGATCTTGCCGTTGACTTCGATATAGACCCGATTGGGTCCATTCACCATGATGTCGGCAATGTCATCCCGGGCGATCAGAGGTTCCAGTGGCCCCAGGCCGAGCACGTCATTGCAAATATCCGTGATCAGCAGTTGCTGTTCCGCGGCACTGATGGTGATGTTCCGTACGCCAATGATATCGGAGATGACGTCATTGATCGCCTCACGCATCGAAACAGCATCTAGCTTCGCCAGCTCTGACAGATCGACAGTTGAGATCAAATCGTTAAAGACGCTGCTTTTGATTTCGGCCAATCGTCCGTCCAACTCAGCGGCACGTACGCTGGTTATTTTGACGGTGCTGACGGACGGCTGAACCGAAGATGGCGCTGCCGGCATAGGGGCCATGGCTGGCTGAGCTGTTTGTCCGAGCGGGTGGCTGCGCTTGCCAAACATTGTCTGTCAGGCCCTCGCAGCTCTTGCGCCTTGCCGGCTTCGCCAGGGCGTAAGTTTCAACAGATTACGTGAAGGTTGGGGCCGGCCCGACAACGCAACGGCGAGCTGCTGAAAGGCAATAGCCGCCTTGTGCTTCTTATTTTTCTCAGCGATCATTTTGCCGTCATTGACCGCTTCGACGAAAGTTACCGGGTCGAAAGGGACCTGGATCAGTGGTTTTGTCGACAGTGCGTTTAGGGCATCTTTGATTGTCAACCGGCTCCGTCTCGCCATGTCCGCTTTGTTGATAACGAGGCGGGGATCGCGCCCCTCGCCGCGTTTCGCTCGCAACCAATCGAGGAGATGGCGGGCATCCCGCAGATTGGCGAGATCCAATGCCGCCGTTACCACAGTTTCGTCGGATGGAATCAGCAACTCTTCTGTCCAGGGATGCCACTGGTGAGGTAGATCAATGACAACGATATCAGCCATCTGACGTGCCAGATCAATCAGCTTTTCGATGGCCATATTGCTGATTGTCACTGAATTTCGCGTTGGGCCGCTTGTCGACAGGATTTGAAGATTCTCATCATGTGCAACCATGAAGCGCTGCAGCAGAATGGGATCAAGCCGCTCGGGATCAACGAGTGCATCAATCAGCGGTTGACGCGGCTCTTCATTGAACGCAAGGGCGGCGGTGCCGAAATTGAGGTCGAGATCCAGCAGAATGACACGCATTTCCATCTGCCCGGCCAGGTTCCAGGCAACATTATGGGCCACTGTGCTACTGCCCGTGCCTCCGCGCGCACCAACAAATGTGAATGTCTTTCCCTTAGATATGGCATGGGGATCATGCGTGACGCGTTCGATTGCGCCAATCAGGTCATTAATCCCGCATGGACTGAGCAGATACTCAGCTACACCCATTGAGATAAGACGGCGATAAAAAGTGATGTCGTTGACTGCACCAATGACGATCAGCTTGCGTCCAGGCTCGACGACATCTGACAGCGCTTCGAGGCGCTGGTTCAATGCCGCCGCGTCGCCGTCATCTTCCACGATGATGACTTGCGGCGAGGCATTTTCAGCGAAATATCGGACCGCCGCCTGGAGCCCGCCGATACGCTGATGCGCTGTTGCACGAAAAAAAGCCGGCACATTCTTAATGCCCAGTGCCGCTTCCGCCGTCTCCGACGTCAAGGTGAACGCATCTATGGTCAATCGTTGAGTCATATTGCGCTCCGTCTACTGACCGCCGCCCGAAGATTGCGTCGTACCGATGGTATAGTTGACGTCTGCCCTGATGTCGTTAGCACCGGGTATGGACTTGCCCTGCTGGTAGTTGTCGACAATTTTCCAGGCACGGCCGCCGTCGCGCCCACTGCTGTCTTCGGGCTTGATCAAATCGCGCGGATTGGCGGCCATTGCATCGATGTTTTTCTGAACCGCGCAACCGAAATTATCCGTATTGGCGCTGTCATGGTCGTTCTCGACACTGCTGGTCCAATTGCCGCATTCGCGGCTCTCAGTCACATAGATCGGGAAGGTAAGCTGGGGTCCTGCGGTGACCGGCGATTCTATGACATAGAGGTGGATATCGGCCGCGGCGACGCCCCTTTTTTGCAACCAAATAGCGGTTTCCTGCGCCTGTTGCCGCGCGAGGGGATCAGAGGCGGTTGGAGCTGTCACGTTGACGGAAATAGGCGCCTCGCCTTGACGCTGATAGGCTGTTAGAAATTCATCGATCCGAGTACGATCTGCCGGTACCGGAATGGCCTGTTGCAGAGGCGCCATATCCAGGTAAGCCGTCTGTCGTTTTGCGGTTGTGGGATAAGCGAAATGCGGATCATATTTCGCGTAGGGTTCCGGCTCGCCGCTGCATCCGACCAAAGTGGCGACGATGGCAATCAGGACCACCGATACAAGACTTGATCGCATCGTCGGACTCCTATTTCACGATGTAGCCGAGCGGGCCCTGAAGCGATTGTGGCGCATTCGGTCCCGTTGTCGGACGTTTGGAGTAGATGTTCTGCAGATGCCCCAGGAAGTACCGATCAAGATCAGTCGAGGGTGCAAAACCGTCGGTTGGCGTCGCGAGCTGATGCGGATTTACCGGTTTCACCAGGACAACGGAAACCAGGATGACTAACTCGGTTTCATTACGCTGGAAAGACGTGGACCTGAATAGTGCCCCCAAGATAGGCAAGTCCATTAAACCCGGCGTGCCGTTGACGGCGCTGGTGATATCGTTTTGCAGCAGACCCGCAATCATCATGCCACCGCCGCTCGGCAGTTCAACGGTGCTGTTGGCTCGGCGCGTGGTAAAGCTCTTGATGTTGACCGTGCTATCCCCGAATGGCACGACCAGGGCATTGTCATTTGAAAGTGCACTAACTTCAGTTGACACCTTCAGATTGATACGCCCCGCATCGAGAACGACGGGAATAAAGGCGAGGCTGACGCCGAAAGGCTTATACTGAACCGATACAATTGTGTCGTTCTGGGTTGTCTGGCCGGGCGTCAAGACGGGGTATTCGCCGCCGGCCAAGAGGCTCGCCGTTTCCCCTGAGACCGCCAAAAGATTGGGTTCGGCCAATGTGCGGACAAGACCTTGCTTCTCAAGCAATCGGACTGTGGAATCGAAATCCGACGATGTCACCGCAAAGGCGCCCGCGATCTGGTCGGTCAAGCCGATGGCTGACGTGGCAAAACCGAAGGCGAGGGGACCTAGCGTCTGCGGACTGAGCAGGTTGTCGACTCCCATTTCCTTCAGGACTGTCTTTTGAATCTCCGCGACTTTCACTCTCAGCAAGACCTGCTGCTCATTGGCAACGCGAATCATACTGACAACCTTTTCATCCTTGTCGACGAAGCGTCGCGCGATGCCGTGCGCCTGCGCCGCGACGCCGTCTGAACTTGCCGTCCCCGAGAGGACGATGGAATCGCCCATACCTTTTGCCGTGATCTGCTCTCCGGGTAGCAAAGCCGCTATATTGCTTTGCACGCCGTCTGCGTCTGGCTGCACCACGATATCGATCTTACGAATCAGCTCACCGTTGGCATCAACCAGGAAGACATTCGTGTCGCCCACTTTCTTGCCGATCAGATAGATCTGGGTCTGTGACCGAACCACGATATCGGCGATATCAGGATTGCCGATGATAACGTCTCTAACCGCTTTAGCGAGAACTATTCCCTTGGTCTTACTTAACGGCAGGACCAGCAAATCCGGCGCGGAGACTGACGGTGCAGGCATGACGGGAACCGGTATTTCGATCTTCTTCGGTGCTGCGGCAACTGGTGCAGGTACTATAGATGAGGCCGCCGTAGCGAGAGTCGAGGAGGCAAGGAGATCCGGTATGGGCGATTGCGTGTTCTGCGAAGGTTTGGAGATGAGACGCACCGGCGGGGGGCTTCCGGGAAGTGACGAAGCTGCCACTGGCGGTACAGGAGCCGACATGACGGCCGGTATCTCCGTATCATTGAATGGCACGCTCTGAGGATGACCGTCGGCGTCAGTATCGCTTGATGTTGCCGCAGCGGCCGTCGTCATCGCTCTCCCTTTGACCGTGATATGGTCGGTAGGCTGGAGAGCCGGGACTTTGCGCAATGTGGCAACTTTGCGCGGTGCCGCAGACACATCGGACTCAGGTCGGTCGCGCAGCGGCGCTTGTATCGCCGGCACGTCAGGCGCACCGACAGACGGTGCGCTGACCGTTGGGGCGCTTATCAGCATGGACGAGGATGTACTTAAGCCGGGTTGATGCAGATCAGCTGACGAACTATCGCCCGGTATCGCCTGTTGCGCACCTGCGTTGATTGAAACGATGGAGCCAATGCATGTTGCCAGCATAAATGTGAGCAGGAAATTCTTATGATTCACGGTCAGAAACTCTGCTCTGAAACAGCGCCGCCGCGGTTAATGCGAACCCTATCGCCGGCTGCCCCACTGCTCCGACGCGTGCCGGCCAGTGCCGCCAAACCCTTGCTTACTTCTTTGTCCGGTGTGAAGAGCATGGGATCGTCATAGGAATCATCCGGCTGCTCTGCTTTGCCCGCATTGGTATTGGCGTCCTCCGCGACCATGCTGCGCAAGATCAGGCTAAGTGAACCGAGCTGCTGAGCTGCCAGCAATCGTTCAGCGTCGGCTGGCGACACTTCCAAGGTCGCCGTTTTGCCGATCATGGCTGGTCCGTCCTTTTCATTATGGGCAAGCTGCTGGTCAATCGCCAGCACCCGCACATCACGCAGAACGGTCTCGGTCGACCAGTTGACGATGATGTCGCCCTTCTTGTGGTCGTTGTCACCGACGGCCTGACGCACATTGGAGGCGAGCAGGACATCGACATGATCGCCCGGCGAAATGAAGCCGGCGGCGGCGTTTTCCGTGTTGATCGGAATGCTGATGGCCCGCGTTCCTGCCGGCAGGATCGCGGCAACCACGCTGTTGTCGCCAGGTTGAATGATGGCTTCCAGTCCGATCGGCTCACCAGCCAGTATCTGCCGTTTGGCGATCGATCCGACGACCACAACGCCCGTATTTGTTGCCGGTTCGTCGGTACTCTTCTTGACGATCGGCGTCGTCACGCCGCCGGCGGTTGCCGTATTCGCCGTTGCGGCGCCTGGCTCAGCCGATGCCCTGGCGATTTCGCTTTCCTCGATGAATCGGTCTTCGATCGCACTCTTCGGCCATTCAGCCCAGCGGATGTCGTCCTGGCTCAGTTTTGTGCCCGTATCGATGAGGCGTGCGGCGACAAGCACCTGCACCATGCCCGCGGGCTTGGCCGGTGCGGCGACCTGCTGCACGGTCACGGGACGCATTCTCGTGTCGAGCCACACCTTCGCCAGAAAGGCAGCGACACCGGCCATGACGACGGCAAACAGCACGAAGACAATGACGATGGGTCGCATATGGACGTCCCGTTTTTATGAGGCCCAAGGGCATGCCGACGCGTGCCGGGCAATCCCTGCATTTTCAGTATTAACCTAAACAGGACATAGTGAAGGATTGGTAAAGGGGGCTAGTTCGCAAACAATTCAGACGTGATCTTCATGAGGTCAGTCTGACGAATACAGAAATCCAGCCCGCCGACAGCGATGGCGACGCCATAGGGAAGACGATGATCGATTTGCGCCCCGCTACTTGTCATGCGACGCTGCAGTAGGACGGCGATCGCTAGAACAGCGCCAGCGATTGTGGTGACGGCGAGAAAACGGGGAAGGTCGCTGAAGCCGGTCCAGAGCGCCATGGCAGCAAGCAGCTTTGCGTCGCCACCGCCGAACAACCCTTTGGCAAAAAGGAAAAATCCAAGGATCAGGATTATGACGCCCGCAGCAAGATGTAGGGCGATGTCTGATGGATTCAGTGGTTCCGCAAAAAGATTAGTGGCAAACGTCGCTACGACGCCTGCCACTAACCAATTTGGAATCATGTACCGCCGCACATCTGACACCGCAGCCGACAGTAACGAAAGAGCTAACAAAGACATTGAAAGTGTCGGCAATACGGAAATGTCTAAGCTGCTTTTTTCATGCGGCTGCTAATAAACGATTTCAACCACCGGCACCACCACCGCCGGCAGCCGTGGTCAACGCGTTGCTGATCGTTGTAAAAATCTGAGTCATGCTTTGGCCCATGGTCGTCAGAATGGTGATAATGACCACCGAAACAAGGCCGGCAATCAATCCATATTCAATGGCGGTAACGCCGGCTTTGTCGAGACTAAATCTACGCATCATTTTCAACATCTGGCTTCTCCTGAACTTGCTGGTGTCAAATTTGAACAACCAGCTCATGTTTCGGATTCGATCCAATCCGGACTTCGGTTGACCGAATGTCATCTATTGAATATTATAATTATTTATCAGCCTCAAGTAAAAAAGAACCTTTATCTCAAGTTTTCATTTACGAATCAAGTAAAAACGGCAGTAAAATTTTGAAAACAGAAGTATAATATTTCTTTTTTACCTTACATCCTTATGTGACCGGCGAAGCTTATGAACCTTGCCGAAGGGCTGATCTGACGATTCTTAGATCGTAACGGTTGATAAATGGTGAATCCGCTCAGTAGGAGTGCAGTCGATGGTCTGTAATTAACGGTCTATTAACTGTAAAAAAATAATGAAGTTAAATATATATGAGGATATTCGGTGTAGATTGGGTGTCGTTACTTCATCGACCTTAGTTGCCTCAGTCCGATAGGCGCGTGTCAGAATGGCAGCAATTCTTTCCAACTTAAGGGGTATCTCGCGGCGCTTTCGGCTGGATGCGCGTGGCGTTACCGCCATTGAATTCGCCTTCGTTGCGCCAGTGCTATTTCTGCTCACGATGGGAACCATCGAAGTTGGCCTGATGATGTTCAACATGTCGACGATCGAAGGCGGTCTGCGCGAAGCGGCCCGGTTCTCCGTCACCGGGCAGGAAGCCACCGACGGACAGCGTCAGGCGCAGATCATCCAGGTGCTGAAGCAATATGCCATCGGCCCGGTGGACCTGGATGACGCGACCGTGACAATGAAGATCTATGACAGCTTCAATGACGTCAACCAGCCGGAGCCCTTCACCGATACCAATGGCAACGGGCAGTACGACCAGGGCGAGCCCTATGAAGATCTCAACAATAACGGCAAATGGGATCAGGATCGGGGCACGGATGGTGCGGGTGCCGGCGGACAGGTGGTCCGCTATGAGGTCGATTATACGTGGAACATTCTGACGCCGATTATGCGGCAATTCTTTGGCACCAACGGGCAGTTTCCCATGTCTGCCTCAATCGTTGTGCGCAATGAACCTTGTCCCTTTGGCACCGTATGCAATGCCTCACAAACTGGGTGGTCCGTGTCACAGACCGGGAATTAGCGCCATGAAACCGCAATGGGTTTTCAGACTGGGGCGTTGTCTGCGTGACAAGCGTGGCGTCGCGGCGGTTGAATTTGCCCTCCTGGCACCATTTCTGACACTGCTTGCCTTGGGGGCGTTTGAAGTGCCACGAGCTATTTTGATCTATCAGAAAGTCGGCCGGGCAACGACAACGGTTGGCGACCTGGTTTCACAGCAGGCGATGGGCATCACGGAAAGTCAGTTGAGCGATCTCTTCCTGGCAGCCTCGGAGACGATGCAACCATTCAAGTTGGATTCAACGACCGGCGCCGTCGTCGTCAGTTCGGTCACGCGGCCCAGCAGTAGCGCAGCACCGACAATCGCCTGGCAACGGACCGATGGTAATTCGACGGTCTATGTCAGCCATATCGGCAAACAAGGCGACGTGCCGGTTTTGCCTCAGGGTTTCACAGTGGCTGTCGGGGACAATGTGATCATCTGCGAGACGATCTACGACTACAAACCAGTATTCGGCAGTGTCATCTATTCCGGCATGCAATATTACGATATCGCCTATTTCAGGCCGCGTGCCGATACGCTGGATACGATCAGCCCCTAAGAACCGAGCTGACCGGCTCCGGATTACTGCGTCAAGCGCAGATTGGAAAGATCGGCGGCGATCTTCTGGAATGCGGCTTGAAGTTGTGTGTTATCCGGTGCGTTAAAGTAATAGGGTTCGTCCGGGCCTGAGGCGACCTGTTTCAACAGGTCAGTCGTGTTCTGGTTCGGGTTGCTGTATTGAATGACATAGATTCGGGTTGCTGCCGGACCCTTGATCTGCGCGGCAAGTTTCAGCAGGCGGTTATCCAGGTTGTTCTGCTTGCCGGATGGCCAATAGTCTTCCGACGGCAAAGTACCGTGGGCAACATTGCCGTTGGTGCCTGCCGTGGTGCCATTACCGAAGCGCCCCTTATAGGCATCGCCATTGCCGCCGTTGTTTTCGCCATCGGTCAGGAGGACGATGGCTCGCCGCCGCGGAAAGGGCAGCGGATCCGGCGCCGCCTCATTGAAGGGATCTTCCGGCATCAACACCTCATAAGCCCAGAAAAGGCCTTGCACGATATCCGTACTGCCATTGGGAGACTGCAGCGCATTGATCGCCGTCAGCATCTTGCTCTTCTGTGTTTGCAATGCGGTGATGCCGACATTCAGGCAATCGCTGCAATCGTTGCTGCTGGCGCCACCGAAAGCTGGCACGGCCGCGTACCATTTGTAGTAACTGCTGGTTGTGCCGGGGGTGCCGTTGGTGTTGGCGATACCGGCATTGTTCAGGTAGGTCGTGATGGCCTTCGGCACGGAATTGGTGGTTGTGTCATTCCAATAGGCTTGGTAACAGGATTTGCTCTGATTGCTCCAGGTCGTCCCATTCACTGTCCCACCTGTGGTGCTATTCCACGAACCGCTCATGGATTCGCCTTCCAGCGTCGGGATCGCCTCCCAGCCCATCCATTGTTTCTGCGCAGAGCCGGTGCCTAAACTCGCTTGGCCAAGCATTAGATCACCGTCGGTATTGTTATCGGCGTCGCCGATATAACGGGCATAGACACAACCTTTCCAGGCGCCGTTACCATTCGCGGTCGGGTTGTTGAGCAAGGGAACAGGGGAGTTTGCCGCAAACCAGAGGTTGCTCTGTTGCTGGCCTGTGATTGGATTAGTGAAAGTCGTCACTGGTCGTGATACGAGGCTACTTACGGACTTACCATCCGTCGTCACATTGACCTTGGCATTCCAAGGAACCAAGCCGATATTCAGAAGATTATACGTTTTGCTACTGACGGTTATTGTCGGCGATGTGCTGTCGGACCCGAACAACGTATTGACCAGTTGAGTGGCGGAATCCCGTACGCCTTGGATCTTAGTGCATGGCTGACACATCGATCCCGACATATCGATGGAGAGGACCACATCCAGGGCGCTAAGCGCGCGGGTGACTTGCGTCGAGGCGGCGGCCGTCAACGTATCGATCCCGAACAACCCGCCAAAGACAGTGCTGATTGTAGCAGTTGCCGAGAGCGTGACGGTATTTGTCCCCGGCGTAATGACAGGTCCCTGAACCGTCGATCCAAGATAGCCGTTCGGAAAATTGGCATTGAAATACATTTCGATATCGCTGTCGCGATTATTGGTCAGCATGACCTTGCCGCCGGCCAATGCGGCAGCATCGAGCGCTTGGGAAAGTTTCGCCTTCAGCAAGAAGCCACGTGCTGCATCGACACCGATACCCACCGATCCGACCAGGATTACCGCTGCCGCCGCTGTATAGATGGCGACGCTGCCGCGTTCGTTGCGAGCCAGGAACGCGACTGCGCGTCGGACACGAGCGAAAGTCGATCTGATCGAGACCGCCATCTGGGCCACCTCTGACAGGGCGCGATTACTTAAACAGCGCGCAGAAACATGATCGACTTCTAGTAGAGAACAAAAATGAATGAACGGTTAACAGATTGATTTGTTTGGATATTTCATCTATATTTAGGGGAAAGTGCACATCATATTGTGTTCCGTCAGGATTCAATTACTTTACTTTTACTTAACCATACTTATTTGTTTGATTAACTACACTTTCACCCGCTCATTCTTCGGATCATAAAGCGGCTGCAAACTGACCTTGGCGGGATAGCGCTTACAGGCGATTTCCAACTCGTAGCTGCCGCTCAGCACGTCTTCCGGCGTCACGCCGTCTTGCGGGTTGCGCACATAGCCGATGCCGATATTGGTGTTGAGCGTGTAGCCGAAACCGCCGGAGGCCAGCCAACCGACCTGCTTGCCGTCGCGGAAGATGGTCTCGCGGCCGAGCAGGACGATCGAGGGATCGTCGATGGTGAAACAGGCCAGCAGTTTCGGCAGTTTCCTGGCGGCGAGATTGGTGAGCGCCTCGCGGCCGAGGAAGGGGATGTTCTTCTTCAGTTTAACCGCCCAGGCCAGGCCGGCCTCCAGCGGGGAATGGTCCGGTGAGATGTCGCTCGACCAGGCGCGGTAGAATTTTTCCAGGCGCAGGCTCTCGATGGCGCGATAGCCGGCATTGGCGATGCCATGCGGTGCGCCGGCATGCATCAGCGCGTCATAGACGGTTGCCAAGGCAT
>Ga0255336_101543_pt1 | contig 15891 bp, 13 predicted proteins | sample MeOH1_35cm_T3_17_FD_189102 | JGI IMG/M metagenome (GOLD analysis project Ga0255336, IMG submission 189102) | Sandy soil microbial communities from University of British Columbia, Vancouver, Canada - MeOH1_35cm_T3_179 | ecosystem: Engineered > Artificial ecosystem > Sand microcosm > Unclassified ...
GTCAATCAATTCCTTCGGAATCGACGGCAACGCCGTCTGGGCCCCGGTGGCCGTCTTCGGTTTGCGTGGCATACATGCTCCTTGAGCTACATGTTATGCCTTACACACAAAATTTATGACAGGCCCCCGATGTCCGAATTCGCATCCCCACCATGTCGAACACAACAGGCCGATCTCATTTCGTGGTCGCCCTGTCGGCCACCTCCTGTCGCGACGAAGAAGCATTGGACATCAAGCCTCAGTATTGCCATTGATTAAATGAGTGCGCGGGGGATTACAGTAAGCCAGCGCCCCCAGCTCAACGTCGTTCCTCAACTGGGCTCACGCGACATTGCTTCGGATCCTTATCGACCGCCTGTTTCCCGAACGAGATAGATTTCAGAAACAAACGCACAGGCCGCCGCAGCGCTGGGTGCGGCACAGGTTCTCGGTGAGTCGCGATTGTCCGCCGGCAAGGCTCCCCACACCAGGGTGTATCCGGCCCCGCTGTCGTTCGGTGCCCCCCTGACGGCCAACTGATTTGGCCCATAGGGTGCGGAAAACTTGGGGAACGCCACCGGCCGGTGAACCGCGACAGGTACGCTGACCTGGCGGACGTCAAGCGTCTCAGGGTCGAACGTGTACAACTGAGCGCCGTATTGCGTACTGTGAACAGTCTCGGTCAACAAACGATCTTCTGCCTGAATGCCTGAAAATGAAATCTCCGCAAGGATTGACCGGGTGCCTCCGAAGTTCCACCGATATTGCCAATTCGTGAAGGGAGAAATCCGCCATCCGTTTTCCCTTCGAACTGCGTGATAGATTTGCGAAAACCCCTGCGCGTCATATCGTTGGAACGAGATGACAGGTCGATCGCCAAGATCAAAGCCTAACCGTAAGTTGTTGAATAACCCCGCACCGGCGGGGACAATGTCGACACCCGCATCACTTCTGGGGCCGATAGGCAGCGCCAGTTGCTTTCCGTTTGCGTTAAACCAATGCACCAGGTCGCGGGACCATGCATACGACACATCGAAATTTGTCCTCGCATCCGGAGATGCTCGCCAAACCCAGGCGACATGAAACCTGCCGGACTTGTCTCGCATAAACTGAGTTGGATATGCGTTCACACTCCTACGCCCGTCTTCGCTCGAAAAGAGCGGGCTGGACATTAATCTCGCCCACGTCTTTCCGTCGAAACTGTCGACGATGTAGTCACCATTTCCGCTCCCTCCGTCCCGATAAATGAATGCAAGCTGTCCGTTCTGCATCTGCAGAAACACAGGGTACGTGACCATCTCTTCATTCGTTCCCACCAAACCGCCTTCAAGCTGTAGCGAAGAGACAACCCCCGGTGCTTGCATACGTGCATACACTAATGGCGTTGCGTGCTCATTTCCAGAGACGTGCAAGATCCCATGCGAGTCGTAAGCCAACGCGATGTAGTTGTGCGAGTCCCAACCCGTATAGCGGCTATCGATACGCTTTCTCTTCACATCCCCCGATTGCAAATCCACTTCCGCTATCGTTAGATAGCGATCGGCGTCGTAGTACCCCACGTACGCCTTCGTACCGCCAATCACTGCGTCGAAACCGACACGCGTGCCGGCCCACACCCGGTCAACCAGCAACGGCTTATCGGACCAGCTCGGTGAGCCGAACGCGGGAAACACATCTAAAAAGATCACAAGAACAAAGGAAACAGATATGAATAAACGCGCCCTTGCTCGCTTCGACCAACCCGCCACAGGCATATATCGCTCCTTCATTCTGACTAGGAACGGACGCTCACTGCCTTTTCCCAGGTTGATACGCGACCGCCTCCTGCGTACTTCAGGATTGCAACAGCGGCCGCAGCGTTCACTAGACAAAAATAGAACGGGACTGCGATTATCTTTGTTCTTCTAACGTTCCACGGATTCAAAAATCCGACTATTGCAGACAGATAGATCGCCGCCTGCACAGCCAGCGCAGCGATCGCCACTTCCACTTGCTGTCGCAGCAATAACAGGCTCAGAGCAAATAAAATAATCTGCAAATATAGAGCAAACCACCTCATAAGTTTATGCGAAACGAAAACGAACAGCCTCAAACCAACCATTTCGCGAACATGTCTTTTGAAGCCGACCAGCCCTCTGGTCACGATGCGCACTTTTCTCTGGTATTCGTCAAAAGCACTCGACGCTGAGTTCTCGTACGAAATCGCATCCTCCTGAAACACGACGCCCCAGCCATCGTTTCCTATCTGCATCGGGGTTTGAAAGTCGTTGGCGATATCGTTTTGAAGGGGTTTAAACAGATGCCTTCGGATCGCGAAGATTGGGCCATTTCCGACCAACACCAATCCCAATCTGTTCTGGGCTCTTTTAATGAGGTTTTCAAAATTCCAGTACAAGCCGTCAGACTTCGCGGTCCCTGACCTGCCCTTCGAGATCCGGCACTCCTTTCCTACCACACAACCTACCCGATCAGAATGAAACCCGCCGACTAGTGCTTTCACCGCTTGCCGATCGAACATCGCATTGGCGTCGGTAAACACCACAATTTCGCCAGCCGCAAGGCCCATGACCTCATTAAGACAGTGATTCTTTCCGCCCCTGGTCTCTGTATGCCACAGACGAACGCGTGCATCTTCGAAAGACTCGACTATGCTCTGAGTTTGGTCCGATGATCCATCAGACGCCACAATAATTTCCAGCCTTGAAGGCGGATAATCAAGGGACAGGGAATTTATAATTTTCTCCCTAATCACCAGATCCTCGTTATATGCCGATATTATCAAACTGACTTTCGGCAAATCTTCATCATTCATATAACTAACAAATTGATGTTTGCCTATGACACGCGCGAAGAACACTACAAATACCGGGAAAAACACATACGGATAGAGAAAAATAAACAGAACAATAGCAAATAAGACGGTTATCATTTTTCAACACCCCGGAAAATTAGTCAGTCTTTTAAAATTTAATTTTTTATTTCCAACGCCAAGCGCCACCAGGCTATATCCCAATCCGCCAACTACACTTCCGATTGCAAATCCCGGTAAACCCAGCCATTTGAACAGGCAAGCCGCCACCCCCAGGTCCAAGAGGAAGTAGCTAGCCGCAAGTATGCTAACCATCAAAAGAATCTGTTTTTCGCACTCCAGCAGTTTGTGACTGACAAGCGCGATCTGCCAAAAAAATGCCGATACGCATAGAACGACGAATATCGATTTATCCACATGCAGAAATATTTTCCCCAGCGGCAGCACATAGAAAATCGCACAATATAGGATCGCCGCGAACCCCGCTGCAAGCAACAGTTGCATCGACACCGCCGATTTCATTAACGAATCGATTTTTTCGAAGTTTTTGTCGGCGTATGCCTTAAAAAGAGCCGGTTGCATTGATATCGTTATGGGCAGCAGGACGAAGGTAAACGACCGAAATACAATGTCATACTGGTATGCGTACTCCCCCATCTCGACGCCGCCGCCGAGCCACTTCAGGACTACTCGATCAATAAACGGAATTGCTAGTGAAATGGATAACCAGACTGAAATAGGCCATCCATATCGAAAAATCTCTTTTACTTTTTCAAGTATTTCCGCATAAAGCGGTTTTTCGGAGGATAGATATTTCCTTATCGAAATCCATGCGACGCAGACATCGACCAACATCGCGGCCGACAGTCCCAGAATCAATCCGCCAATACCGTTGTTTATGAAGGTGCCTAGTCCGATCGTAAGCACGGTTATGCAAATCGCTCTAAAGGCCTCCAGCCCGAAGTACAGACTGCTTTTGAATCTTGCCTGATGCATCGCAATCGCTATCAGATGTAACCCCTGAGTGCACACCACGGTAGCGACGGAGAGCGCCACGGTTGCTTGTGTTCGAAAGCACAAAACGACGAGCGCAACCAGGATCACCAGAATCGAGCTGATGCCCCAACTCATCAAGAACGCTTGAGGCGCCCTGCGCAGGAGATCGTCAACCCCATTGCTAAACCTCGACACGGCCTGGCCGATCCAGCCGAAAAAGAACGCTGCCGCTGAAAGACAAAGTGTGAACAAAACCGAGAACTCGCCGTAAATTAGCGAGCCAAACCGCTTTTCTATCGTCAGAGCTATAACAAGCATGGCTGCTGCCGGACATGCTCTCGCGAAGACGTACAGAGGCAACGTTCTGATATTCACAGAGCTCCTCGACGTACGGTGAAAATCCTCCGGGGCCTTCGTACGAAAAATTTCAGATAGATGGCGAATAGTACGAGGGCGCCGATGTGTGCCGTGTAGGCGTAAAAGCTTGCAATCGGCGTCCACAGGAAAAATGCATACACTGCGACGAGTGAACTTGCCGAAGCCGCATTCCCTTTAAGACACTTCGACAAGGATGTCGAGCCGAAAAAGCCCAGCACCGCCATAAAAAACATTCCACCTATCAACGTAAGATCCTGAACGAGCCCCCGGTACGCGGTATAGATATTCCCCCACGATTGGCTACCAAGATTCACATATTGATCGTAGAGCCCCGTCTTCCTGGACTGAATACCGAACTGATCGAACAGGCCAACGAGCGTGTAATAGCCTCCGGTCGCTGACCAGTCAAATTGAAATGTATCTACCCAAATGCTAAATCCGGCTATGCTTCCAAATGGCCACTGTCTCAAATGCAGCAATATCTCTTTCAGTCGCCCCATATCGGTAATTCCACCACGCATAAATTGGAGGGACACGAACATCAAGGTGATAAACGCTATGCCAAGGACCAACACGACAGCGGTCCGTTTTGTGATCAACACCAGGTTAAGTCGCCCTCCCCCAAGGAGACTCCCACTCAAGTTCGCGCACACCCAGAATGTAAGATTGAAAAGCACGGCCGCTCTGGTCGTCAAAATCAAGGCGATCAGAAGAGACGGCATGATTGGAAGAAAATACTCAAAAGTCCGGTACTTTTTTCTATCCACTGAAAAATTGAACCCGCCAACGGCAGATGCGAAGAAGATCATCATCTGACTGATTCGTGCCAGAAACGGAATTTGAAACTGCTCCTCATATCTCGCCAGCGACATGGCGTGACTGACCTGCAGGATCCCGCTTATGGACAGCAGCGATGACAACCCGAAGCCTTGCGCCTTCAATGTTGAATAGATGGCGAGCAGTCCAAAAAAAAGCGCGCCGTAAACAATCAACCTGAAATGCGAAAAATCAGGATTGAAGTGACGGACCCCGACATTTCCGCTATCGCTGACAAGATAGTAGAAAGTTGCTCCCAATATCGCCGACACCTGCATTCCGATAATCAGCAGATATGCGATAGGAGAATAGTAATAGTCGGGTGCAAATACGGTCGTCAGTAGCAGTACGAAGAACCATAACTGGCACAATATGACTACCGGATGGTACGCGCTTCTCAATACCTTACGACCAAGGTACCAGATCCCATACTGGAGAGGTAAGATAAGGTATGCCATGTTAGAAGTAGCTGTTACGGCAAAAGAGATGTGAGCGCTGCAGATAACGAACTATTGCTCTGCTTGGAAAAAGCCCCGTGGTGGCGTGTTCGCGATGTGCCACGCGAAGCGCCGGACTAAATAAAGTCTTCAATCCCATGGCAGCACATTGCTCCGCCACAAATATTTCCTCACAGAACAGAAATTCCAAGTAACGTAACTGTCCGCCTCGCGCGAAGTACCTGTTGAGCAGAACCATAAAGGAACCGTGAGCCGCGTAGACGAACTCATCTTTTTCTGCAGCTGGCTTACGGACCAGCTTTGCTTTGAGTACGTTCTTCACTTTCGACAACAGGCGATGTACTACGCCAAACGGATAAACGGAATAAACGGCGCTTAAATAGGTGAATTTCCCGCGCGACGGTTTCTTTCGGTATAAGGGATTCTGATTTGCCTTCGTTCTCGAAGACTCGATGGTTGGCGCAATGAGGCCAACAAGGCTCTCGTTCTGCATGCACGCTTCGCCGGAATGTCGGCTAACCAGGCTGCACAGATCGTCGAAAAAATGGCGATCTCCGAACTCGATATCGGTGTTCGAGAGAATTACACACGAAAACGGAGTTCCCCGAAATTGCGTTTGAGATTTCTTTAGCGCCGCATTCAAGCCACCGAAATATCCGAGATTCCTGTTCTCGCTCACTACGCAAACGCGTTCACCGAGCGTCATTACGTCTCCTTGGAACCGGGCCCGGTCGGCTTCGCTTCCAACAGTGTTGTCCGCAATGACCACGCTCACCCGCCTCCGCTGATCGATAGCGAATATGGACTTCACGAAGGCAAGCGTCTCCGCGTCGTTCTGATAGTTCACACAGAGGAGAAGAACGTTGTGTTCCATGTTCAGCTGTTCCATTCAGGCGCACCTTCCTGCCGACGCTCTTTCAAGCCACAGAGCAATCGAACGTCGGGTATAAGGCACGGGTAGCCAGCGAGCCAGCGACGCCGCGGCTGTCCAATTAGCTCGTTCATTTTTTTCCGGCGTTCTTGCCAGGCTCGTAGTTGTATGCGAAATATCTGTAGCCGCCATATTTCGATCCATATCCATATCGTCCACGATTGGGATTCACGCAGTTCAGCAACACGCCCGGGACGCGCGCACCCACTTGCTGCAATCGCTTCACCGATTCGAGAATCTCCCCCACTTTGCTGACACCGGCCCGCGTCACCAACATCACTGCACCCGCGTGCCGCGCGAGCAATTCAGTATCCGCTGCAGCCAGTACCGGTGCGGTATCAACAATCACGAAGTCGTAGGTTTCCCTTGCAGATCGCAATACATCGGAAAGTTTTCCGCTCATCAGCACTTCAGACGGATTGGGCGGCAATGTCCCCGTGGTGAGAAGGTCGACGTTTTCACAGACGTTATGATGAATCGCTTCGAAAAGAGAGACGCCACCCGCAATAACATCGGTGAAGCCCCTTTCTCTCGGGATTCCAAACACATCATGCAATCGCCCTTTACGGATATCGCCGTCGATCAGAAGGACGCGTTTGTTTGCCATGCTGATCAGCGCGGCCATGTTGCTGGCAACGAAGGATTTACCAACACCCGGAGTGGGACCGGCAAACATGATTAGATTGTTGGGCGCATCGAGCATCGCGAACTGAAGCGCAGTGCGAAGACTTCGCATTGCCTCAATTGCAGCGTCATTCGGAGCAGCAACTGCGAGCAGCGCGGAGCCGCCTCGGGCGGCGGCCACCGCCCGGTCTATCTTCGGTGTAGATTTCGACAGCGCAATCGAAGCAAATACATTCAATCCGGTATGTCGTTCAATCTCGCTAGCTTCGCCAATGCCTCCGAATAGCAGATCACGTAGAATCGCCAGCGAAATCGCAAAGAACACACCTAGCAGCGCTGCCAAGGCGACAACCAAAGCTTTTCTAGGTTTAGCAGGCACCTCGGGAGCCAACGCCCGGTCCACCAGCCGCACATTGCCAGTCGCACCGGCTTCCACCAATTGAAGCTCTTGTGAACTGTTCAGCAGTGTCGTGTAAAGCTGAGTATCCACATTCACGTCGAGCATCAAACGGACCGCGTCTTGCTGAAGATCCGGCAACCCCTTGATGCGTCCAGCGATTTTCGCGTTTTGCTGCTGGAGAACCCGAATCTGTTGCTCCACACCCAGGACACCTGGATGCTCCGCTGTGTAGCGCTGTAACAGATCCCCACGCTTTGCCTGCAGCTCAACAATTTGCGCCTGATTCTGCGAGGATTCTTGCAGAGCCAAAAGTGCTTCCTGCGACAGATCGATGGTGCCGTGCTGATTTCTGAAGTTCGTATACCGCTCTTCAGCAACCTGCAACTGCTGTTTCAGTGTCGGCAGCTGTTTGTTCAGGAACGTCAACGACTGTGCCGCCTGTGCCGCTTTGCGCTGCACATTCTGGCGCACGTACTGCTCGCCGATCGCGTTCATGATTCTGGTGATTTGACGCAAGTCTTCTCCCTGCAGGGAGGCTGAGATGACATTCGACTGTTTATCCGATTGCTGGATCACCAGATCAGTCTGAAGCTGTTGAATCGTGTCCAGCTTAGAATACCGGTAGAGGATAAACGTGGTTCCAGGCCGCGCGTGCACACTCGCCACCTTGATCCGCATGTTTCCCGCAGCCGTACGATAGGTTTCCTCTTTACCAATCGAGCCTTCTACAGCGTCGTCGAGGTCACTGCCGGTCAGTGAAAAGCGATTGCCGGGAAGAACGGTCAGCTTGAACTTGTCGCCCTCGTACACTTGCGGGACATCGAACACGTCCATTTCGACACTTTCATCTCCCCATGCGTAGCCGCCAAAGCCCAGTAGTCCAGGATTCGACAATCCATGCCCGCGATCCGAATGAAACTTCGAAATCCAGAAACCGATTATGGGAAGGTAGTGAGGCCGCGCGTCGATGTAGAGTTTTAGATCCTCCACCGCGGTCTCGACAACAAGCCTCGACTGCATGATCAGTGTCTCGTCCGCACCGGTAGACTGCACATCGAATAGCGATGAAACGTCTCCCAACACACCCTTTGAAAGCGCGCCCTGCGGCGTGTCTTCGATCTGCACCAGGATGTCCGCCTGATACTTTGGCCGTGCCAGAAACGCGTACATCGATCCCATGACGACAAACGCCAGAATTGTCGCGACGATCAATCGCTTACTTTCGAACAGCACGTCAAGAAGCGGATAAGAATAGTTCTCCGCCTGCTGGATCTCGATTTGCGGTGGCACACTAAGATTTGTCATTTTAGATTTCGAACTTAACTTGATTCTTAAACGGATTCGTGTCGTCGACTACAGCGCAACCGATCCCGTGCTGTCCTCGGGTTCAACCGGAAATCGGCGGTCAACATTTGTACGTTTTCTTCTGGAGAGAATCCGAGCCGAAAATTCCAACGTTCTATTGCCAGACGTGCGCCACGCGCTCCAACTTGCTTCGCCACGCGTTGACACCGAACTCCGCCGCCTCAAGTGCCAATTCGAATGCTCGTCGTCCGCGTTTATAGGGATCCGGGACATCTGATCCGTCGGCTTCGCATAATCGGAATACTTTCCCTCGAGCAAATGGAAACCTGGCCTCCAGAGCTCGTTTCTGCTCCATCTCCATGACCAGAACAAGATCGAATTCCTTACACATCCAGCTTTCCAGCTGTCTCGCTCGATGATCGGCAATATCCACCCGACGATCAGCCATGATTTCAATTGCGATCGGATCCGGCGCACGTCCCATCAATGCAGCGAGGCCAGCCGACATGACATTCAACTCGGGGAAAAACGCTTTAAGCAGCCCCTCCACCATCGGACTGCGGCAGATGTTTCCCGTGCAGACCACCAGAACCGAGTTGATCATTGGCGCTCCTTGATACAGCCGATCGGCGAGCGCACACCTGCGCTCGAACGGCCGATCCCGTGATATTCGAGGCCCAACTCATCCATCGATTCCGGTTCGTACAAGTTGCGACCATCGAAAATGACCGGATTCCTCAGAGAGTCAAGAAGGCGATTGAAATCGGGGCTCTTGAACTCCTTCCATTCAGTCACAACGATCAGCGCATCCGCGTTGCTGGCAGCTTCCATCTTGTCGGTGACAAACGACAAACGTGTCCCTGCGCCGCGAATATCTGCGAGGTCGCCGGTGATCGTTCGGCGGGCCTCTCCTAGTGCAACCGGATCGTACGCGGCCACAGTCGCCCCTTTTTCCAGCAATGTTTTGATCAGGGTGCGGCTTGGCGCCTCACGCATATCGTCGGTGTCTGGTTTGAACGCGAGTCCCCAAACAGCGAAATGCCGTCCCCTCAGATCGCTGCCGAAACGGCGCATCACCTTACCTGCAAGGATCTTCTTTTGAGCCTCGTTGACGGACTCCACAGAACGAAGGATTTGCAGTTGATAGTCAACCTCGTCTGCCGTGCGAATCAATGCCTGCACGTCTTTCGGAAAGCAAGATCCACCGTAGCCACAACCGGAGTAGAGAAAGTCGTAGCCTATGCGCGGATCGGAGCCGACACCGCGGCGCACGGCTTCGACGTCCGCGCCAACCCGGTCTGCCAGATTCGCAATTTCGTTCATAAACGAGATTCGCGCCGCGAGCATCGCGTTAGCCGCGTACTTCGTGAATTCGGCCGAACGCACGTCCATGTATAGCGTGCGTTCATGATTGCGGTTGAAGGGCTTGTAGAGCTTCCTCATCTGCTCCCGAGCGAGCATCCCGTCCTCATTGTCATCGCTCCCGATCACGATACGATCCGGGCGCATGAAGTCCTCAACCGCGGCGCCTTCCTTGAGAAATTCCGGGTTCGATACCACCGAGAAGCGATGCTGGACAGCTCGCCCGTCCAGAACCTCATTCATGACGCGTCTAACGCACTCCGCTGTTCCGACAGGAACTGTCGATTTGTCCACCACCACCTTGAAGCCGGTCATGAACCTTGCAATGTTGCGCGCCGCGCCGATGACGTACTGAAGGTCGGCTGAACCAGCCTCGTCGGGCGGAGTGCCCACAGCAATAAATTGCAGATCACCGTGCTCGACACTTGCTTCCACGTCTGTCGAAAACTTCAGGCGTCCGGACGCGACGGTCCGCGCAATAACCTCCCCAAGTCCCGGCTCATGGATCGGGACTTCTCCCCGATTCAAAATCGCGATCTTCGTCTCGTCGACATCGAGACAGAACACGTCATTGCCGATTTCGGCGAGGCACGCGCCCGTCACCAGACCGACATACCCGGTTCCGATAATGGTTATTTTCATGTGTCAGCTTTTCCTTTCATTTCCAACGAGGCCAGGCAGAGCCGTTCCGAGCACTTTCTATTTGGTAACAATCGCTGCCGTCAGGCCCGCGTTGATGGCCGGCATCAGCAAGCTAAGCACCCGGTTCAAGCGAACCAGTCCGTTACCGTCCACGTAGACGATATCTTTCGGCTGCAGTTGGAATTCATTCGCCAGTACCATTGAGACCGGTGACGCGGCGTCGAGGTGATAAATTTTCGGAGCAGTTCCACGTGACCCGCGGATGACATAAAGCTGAGCTGCGTCCGCACTCGCCGAGTTGATACTGCCCGCTTGTGACAGTGCTTCGCTAAGCGTCAGACGGCCATTTTTAAGCGGCAGTGCCGTCGCGGGCCTGGTCACTTCCCCCATGACGAAAACTCCGTTGTCGTCACGCGCCACCACTCGCAGCAAATCGCCGTTCTTCAATACGATCCGTGACGGATTCTCCCCACGCTCGAGCATTCGCGTTAGATCGATCGGATACGACGTGCCATCTCTAACCAGGACGATGCGGCTCTGGTCGGCCGCCGGCGTAAGTCCGCCCCCGGCGCTAATGGCTTCGTACAAAGTCATCGGAATGTCCGTGATCGGCACAGCGCCTGGCGTACGCACTTCTCCGTCAACAAACACCTGCTTCGCGCGGAATGATCCAACCCGAACCGTGACCTGCGGATCCTTGAAATAGCGCGACAAACCTTTCGCTACGACGGCCTGCACTTGCTCCGGCCGCAAGCCTGCGACGTGAATCGAGCCGACATACGGAAACTGCACGTTGCCGCTCTGATCGACCACGATACCGGAAGCCGGGTCTGACGTGCGCACGGCGGTTGCTGGCTGAGCACCCAGCGCCGCCGCGAATTCCGGATGGTCCCAGACGGTGATCTGAAGTACGTCACCCACGCCAAGCGTGTAACCGTCTCCCCTCACATTCATCAGATTCTGCGCCGCGTCCGCTGGAGCATTCGCAGCTTCGTCTCGAAGTTTGTTCAACAGTTCGAAGTTGACGTCGATAATCGGTATTTGCAATTGCGGAGCGGGCTGACTCGATGTGGCATCTGCAACAGGAAGGGTTGCAGGAGATCTCATCCTCATGCCCGGCGCAGCAGCACAGGCTGACAAAGCTAGACATGCCGAACAGCAAAGAAGCTTCAGTCCAGTTGAATTGAATTCGAGCAAGCTTCCGACTCGAAGTTTCCCCAGTTTGGCCATTTGATTTAGTCCTGTTTTTTTACATTCGGTCCGACGCGATCACTCCACCTGTCCCCGCTATTCGCTGGTCGGAGCATCGTTTAAATCACTACCCCTACGACCTCAAAGTCGTTTCTTCGATATATCCAGAAGAGCCAGGATCTGATTTGCTCAGATTCGCGCCGCTGGTAATCGCAAACACCGCTGCCTTTTCCCCGTAGACGACGCGACGAATTCGCCGGCTGGATTCGACCATCCGAGAGTGAATGGCTGTACCTTCTAAAGCACCAAATATGCCAACGTTATCTTCTGGTCCGAATTGGAAAACCAAAGGCAGGAGGCCCGCCAACACTGTGTCGGCGCGACCTCTCGCGATACATGAACTAGGACTGTTTGCTTCGCGAGCCCGTAGCACTCGCGATGTAACGTGACATGTGGCGTAACGCCGGTTGTTCGGGGTTCAGTCGTGGGAGACGGTACCGAGCACCAAAGGGCTACGTTGCGGTTCCACCGGTTTCGCCCGTCCCCCCTGTGCCACCCGTTGCCCCTTTACTCCCACCTGAAATCGGCGCCGCGGCCCCGGCCGCCACGGCAGCAGCGGCCAACGCCGGGGCCGGCTGCCCATCACTCGTAATCGCACCGGCAGCCATCAGCGCATCGAGATCGGCGTCCGCGCCCGGCGCCCCAGGCGTAAACGAAACCGTCAGGAACGACGACGCCGACAGCGTGATCCCATACCTGGTCTTGATCAATTGCACCACTGCCGATTCAGCGTTCGCAATTACCGTGCTGTTCGTCAATGCACTCTGAATCGTTGCGTTAGAAGATATGCCCGACAGCAACCCGCTCACCGTCGTGCCCAACTGCCCGGCCAGATAGCTCAGCAGCAACTCCGTCAGCGGTGTCACATTGAACGTGCCCGCCCCGGCCGCGAACGAATGAATCGCAATCGCGCCGCTCGATGCCGTAATCGCGCAGGGACCGTCGAATTTGAAAGTCGCCGAATAAGCCCCGTTCGCGTTCGACGTCGCACTGCCATTACCGTTCTTGCAAGTCAGCACGACGCCCGCATTCGCCAGCGCCGCCCCCACGGCAGCCGTGCCGCTCACCGTAGCGCCCGGCGAACCGCCGCTATCGCCACCCCCCCCCGCAGGCAACCAACGCGCTGGCCGCAAGAACCATCGATCCAAACTGCAGCGTGCGCAGCGTGGCACCGTTAAGAAGCTTCATCGCTACCTCCAAAGAAAGTCATTCACAATTGACTGGCACAACTGCCGGTGCGCCGCTAACACTCTTCAAGCTGTTTCCGCAGCCCCCACGCGCAAACGCGGCGTGCGTCGATATCCCGCTTGCGCTCGGTGACGGCTTCGCTTTCTTCTCATCGCTTTCTGGCCGTCCATAGCGCAGATACGCATCGCGCATTCGATAAAGCTGCGTGGAGAAATACTCTCCGCTGAAGCGCCCCTGATTCAACAGGAATTGCTGGGTGCTATAGGGGAAGCTCATGTTCTCCGCCGCATTCGCCGACAGATAGTTCGTCGATCCGACGCGCGTACGGAAATTAAGTCCAAACTGTTCCGAGCCGTACACCTGACTGATGCCGGGCTTCATGCCCTGGCGCAGCGTGAGGGGGAAGCTGATCGCGGCGCCCACAAAAGTACCCTGGCCGCTATGCTCGCCATGCACGCTCACTGATACGTCGTCGAACCAGCGCGTAAGCGTCGCAACCGGACCTTTGTCGCCGCCAACAAAGCGCGCTACGCCTGCCTCGATCCACAGCTTCCAGGACGGCTGCACCCATCGGTACGTCAGTTGTGCGTTCTTCTCGCTCGGCAAGGTGTCGTGCCCGAGCTCATGATGCAAATAGGCGAGGAGCAAGCGAATCAAATCAGGCCGGCCGGGCACGAATACCGTCGTTTCGTTTTGCACGCCGACATAGGAGTAGTCGAATTTGCCCGCCGATATGACGTTGAAAACCCTCGGCATGACCCAGAAACTTTGTGCAATTGCCACGGCATTCAGGCCGCCACGCAAGCGGTAGTCGCTAAAGATGCGGCCGTCGTCCATATTCTTCGTGTTATAGAGCGGCGCGATGTAGCTGGCGTATAGCTCCGCGCCACGCCAAAGCGGCACAAACCCCTGGATGTTGGCGCCGAGCGATACATCAAAGACGCCATACTCCGTTCCGTACAGGTAGCTGACGACCGGCTCCATCTGAATCCGTGTCAGCCCGTGCGTATGCTCATTGCCGTGCCATGCAATCGAATCCGGGTCATAAGCCGGACTCGTGTTCATCGTCAGCGAGGCACTGGCAGCCGATGGCGCACCACCGGCGATAAACTGCGCAAAAGCGGCGCGGTCAACAACGACTTCTCCCAACGGCTCGTTGGCCTTCTTGATGACCACGTGAATTTTCTCGGTGCCTCGCGGTGCATTCACGCTTGCCACGCCGAGGACAATGCCAAGCGCGTCGGCTTCATTCTGGTTGTAACGATGGTTTTCGTATTCGACCACCAGATCACGGCCACTCATCCCGGCGCGCACGCGCTCGAGACCGGCCGCAAAAAGTTGCGCTGCAATTTCGTCGAGAGCGGATGTGTCGAGCGCTTCCGGCCTGGCAGGAGCCTGCGCATCCGATGATTTCGTGGGCACCACTTCACCAAGCATTACCGACGCATACGATTGCAGCGGCGGCACGTACACAATCGGCGCACCGGCGAGAGCGTTCGCGCCGCTCACCGAGTTCCTTGCATCGACCGACTGCAGACTGTCGAGGCGGATCGGCTCGCGCTCGTCAGTTCCTCCCGCTTGCACTTGTGGCCCCGCGCACAATCCATCGGCACAACGTTGCGCACCGAATCGCTTGCCCAGCGGAATCTGTATGCCCACCGAAAACGACGTTCGCGGCGAGACACCGTTCGTCGACCGGATCGCGCGCGTCAATGTGCCAATCACATTCGCGTCGGCCAGCCAGCTAATCCGTGGCGACTGATATCGGATGCCCGCATAAGGCGTTTTCGAGTCGTCTTCCGCCAATAGCGACAAACCGGTATTCCAGAGCGAAAGCTGTGCGCCGCCGAAGAATCCGTCGAGCCGATCTCCTTGTCCGTAGCCCGCGGTCAACGTCATCGGTCCAAATGTCTGTGACACCACACCATATTTCGACCGGAAGAAATGCGTCTGGCCGCCAATGTCCGTCACGCCAAACGCGATACCCGGTTGATACTTGAAGAACTTCGGAACCTCGACTTTGACGTCGCCCATCAGGTGACGGAAAACAAAGTGATCGGCATTCGTGAAGGCCGCGTTCACATTCCCGGGATAATTCGCGAGGCCGCCGGACAACTCGATATACGGCAGCAACCCCACCGCGCCCCAGTACATCTGCGAGTTCGTCGCCCGTTTCCCGCATCTCGGATCGACATAGTTGTTGTATTGAGCTTCGACCATGCCTTCCGGAAGCGCGAACGCGTAGGGAATCACGAGCCCGCCGGCCTGACCGAGCGCGTTGAGCGCAGGTTCCGCCGTATATGCCGAAGCGGAAAATGCCAGTGATGTCGCCATCGCCAATGCCCTTGGAGCCGATAGTGGTGGTTGTCCGCGCAATGTTTTGGCCTTGTTTTGTTGTTGCGGATATATCAGTACGCGTTGCTATGAACGAAGCCCTTCGCAATCGTCGCAACGACAATTCTCATGTCGAGGCCAAATGACCAGTTGCGCAGGTAATACAGATCGTGTTCAACGCGCCCTTGCATCTTCTCGATCTGATCGGTCTCACCTCTGAACCCGTTGATCTGCGCCCATCCGGTAATGCCCGGTTTTATCCGGTAGCGGTGGATATAACCATTGACGACGTTCTGGTAGAGCTCGTCGTGTTCGAGCGCATGCGGCCGCGGGCCGACGACCGACATGTGGCCGCACAGCACATTGAAGAACTGCGGAAGCTCGTCGAGACTCGTACGCCTAAGAAATGCTCCGACTC
>Ga0255336_101546_pt1 | contig 15848 bp, 10 predicted proteins | sample MeOH1_35cm_T3_17_FD_189102 | JGI IMG/M metagenome (GOLD analysis project Ga0255336, IMG submission 189102) | Sandy soil microbial communities from University of British Columbia, Vancouver, Canada - MeOH1_35cm_T3_179 | ecosystem: Engineered > Artificial ecosystem > Sand microcosm > Unclassified ...
TCGGGCGACTACCTGAAGGCATCGAGTGGTGTGAACGCGGTGATCGGCTATAGCTTTACGCCATCCACCTCGAGCACGCAAAGCGATGTCCGTATCGGCATTCGGCACTCGTTCTAAGCGCTACCAAGCTGTACGGGCTTGCGTCAGCTTGCCGCGACGGTTTCCCGCAAGGGCGCCGTCGCGCATGGCGAGCTGCGGTCCTGGCGCGGGCTGGAACCGAAGCGGGTGCGGTAGGTGCGGGAGAAATGCGATGGTGATTCGAAGCCGCATGCCACGCACACGGTGGTGATGGACATGTCGGTTTGTTGCAGTAATTCGCGGGCGCGTGCAAGGCGCAGTCCGAGATAGAAGTGGGTGGGTGTGTCTTTCATTGCCGAGCAGAACAGGCGTTCCAACTGACGCCGTGTCACGCCGATTTCCTCTGCCAGCGCATCTGGCGACAGCGGTTCCTCCATGTGTTGTTCCATCACGCCGATCACCTGAATCAGCTTGCGATTGTGGATGCCGTAGCGCGCCGCGATCTGCATGCGCTGATGGTCCGAGCGTTGCCGGATGCGTCCGAGCACGAATTGCTCGGACACCTGGGCGGCGAGTTCGGCGCCGTGCCTGCGTCCGATCAGATCGAGCATCAGGTCGATGGATGCCGTGCCGCCGGCGCACGTGATGCGCCGCGCGTCGATTTCGAATAATTCCTGGCTGACCGTAAGCGATGGATAACGCTCTTGGAACGCCGATGCCGCTTCCCAGTGCAGCGTGACGCGCTCGTGCTGCAGCAGGCCTGCTTCGGCCAGCACGAAGCTTCCTGTATCTATACCGCCGAGCGTGGCGCCCTGGCGATCGAGCCGGCGCAGCCAGTCGCCGATTTCGCGTGTGTAGCGGCTTAGCGGATTGAAGCCTGCGACTACGATTACGTTGGTGGCTGTGTGGACGTCGGCCAGGGCGCTTTCTGCGTTGAGCGAGATGCCGTTGCTGGCGCAGACCGGGCCGCCGTCGACGCTTAGGATGTGCCAGCGGTAGAGTTCGCCGCGAAAGCGGTTGGCGACGCGTAGCGGTTCGATTGCCGACATGAAGCCGATGGACGAAAACTCGGGCAGCAGCAGGAAGTGGAAGTCTTCGGTGGCGGGCATTACGAGGTTGGGGCGATTTGCAATCGGACTGACAAGCTAGCAAGCTGAAATTGCGGGCGCAATGGGGCCAAATCCTGAGGCTTTCGTTCGCCCCCGCCCGGGTGCGAACGGAAAACCGTCGCTAATAGTCAACTCCCGGTCGCAACCGGTCGCCTTCCCGTCATTATGCGGCGGTACTTTTACCCACGGTCGGATGTATCCGAACGCGTCAGTCTCTCACAGAAAACTACCGGAACAGGAAGCCATGACATCACTCCCGGCAACGAAAAAACTGCTTGCCTGTCTGTTTCTCGCCTTGACCTCGCTCGGTGCATCTGCCCAAAGCAAGGAAGACGCAACCTGCCACACCGTTCGATTCGTCGATATCGGCTGGACCGACATCACCTCGACCACTGCACTCGCGTCGGTCGTCTTCCAGGGCCTCGGCTACGACCCGAAAATCACTCAGGCCTCTGTGCCAATCTCACTGGCCGGCCTGAAAACCAAGCAAATCGACGTGTCGCTCGGCTACTGGTGGCCAGTCCAGGAAAAAGCAGTCCAGCCATTCCTCGAGGCCAAGCAGATCGAAAAGCTCGACCCGCCGAATCTCTCGGGCGCTAAAGCAACACTCGCCGTGCCGAGCTATGAATACGACGCCGGCCTGAAGACCTTCCAGGACATCGCGAAACACAAGGACGAGCTCGACGGCAAGATCTACGGCATCGAACCGGGCAGCAGCGCAAACGCCCAGATCCAAAAAATGATCGACACCAACCAGTTCGGCCTGGGCGGTTTCAAGCTGGTGCAATCGAGCGAAGCCGGCATGCTGGTGACGGTCGACCGGGCCGTCCGCGACAAGAAGTGGGTCGTGTTCCTGGGTTGGGAACCGCATCCGATGAACATCCAGATCAAGATGAATTACCTGTCCGGCGGCGACGCGGTCTTTGGCCCGAACTACGGCGAAGCACGTGTCTACACGCTGACGAACCCCGACTTCCTCACGCGCTGCCCGAACGCCGGCAAGCTGGTGTCGAACCTGCGGTTCACCACGCAACTGGAGAACCAGCTGATGATTCCGGTCATGAACAAGGAGCGTCCGGCGGATGCGGCAAAGGCTTATCTGAAGAAAAATCCGCAGGTGCTGGACGCGTGGCTCGCGGGCGTAAAGACGGTGGATGGCAAGGATGGCTTGCCGGCGGTTAAGCAATATCTTGGCCTCTGAGAAAGGACGGCACGACATGAACTATGAAGTGATCGTGACCTGTGCAGTAACGGGCGCGGGAGACACCACGAGCAAACACCCGGCAATCCCGGTCACGCCCAAGCAGATCGCGGAGGCCGCCATCGAGGCCGCGCGCGCGGGCGCAACGGTAGCGCATTGCCACGTCCGCGATCCCCGCACGGGCCGTGGCAGCCGCGACCCCGCGTTGTACCGCGAGGTGGTGGACCGCATTCGTTCGTCGGATGTGGACGTCATCATCAACTTGACGGCGGGCATGGGCGGCGACCTGGAAATTGGTGCCGGCGAAGCGCCGATGCAGTTTGGCGCCGGCACCGACTTGGTGGGTGGTTTGACCCGGCTGGCGCACGTCGAGGAGTTGTTGCCCGAGATCTGCACGCTGGATTGCGGCACGCTGAATTTCGGCGATGGCGACACGATCTACGTATCGACACCCGCGCAACTGCGAGCGGGCGCGAAGCGGATACAAGAGCTGGGCGTAAAGCCGGAACTTGAGATCTTCGATACAGGCCATTTGTGGTTTGCAAAGCAAATGCAAAAGGAGGGTTTGCTGGACGACGCGCCGTTGTTCCAGCTATGCATGGGTATCCCTTGGGGCGCACCGGCGGATGTGGGCACGCTCAAGTCGATGGTCGACAACATGCCGGCGGGCGCGCAGTGGGCGGGTTTTGGAATCGGCCGCATGCAGATGCCGATGGTGGCCCAGGCGATGTTGTTGGGCGGACACGTGCGAGTTGGTCTTGAAGACAATTTGTATCTCGACCGTGGCGTGCATGCGAGCAACGGGACGCTGGTACAGCGAGCGGTGGAAATCATCGGGCGTCTGGGCGGTCGTGCGTTGACGCCGGCGGAGGGCAGAAAGAAGCTGAACCTGCCGGCGCGCGGCGAGCGTTTGCTGGACCGCCGCAAGATAGAGCAGTTCGCGTAAAAGCGGGAAAGACGCAAAGACGTAAGCCCGCCGACGCAGGCCGTGCGAAGGCGGGAACGTCAAGTTCAAGACAAGCTAGAGCACCAAAGCACCAAGCAAGTAGAAAGCCAAATTACTAAGGAATCCAGTATATGCAAGTCAAGACGTTTGCAGCGTTGGGCGTAGGAGTAATCGGAAGTGGCTGGGTATCGCGAGCGTTAGCGCATGGACTTGACGTGGTCGCGTGGGACCCGGCGCCGGGCGCCGAGCAGCAACTGCGGGCGAACGTCGCGAACGCGTGGCCGGCACTCGAACGAGTGGGCCTGGCGAAGGGTGCATCGCAGGAAAGACTGCGCTTCGTCGCAACGATAGAGGAATGCGTAGCCGACGCCGATTTCGTGCAGGAAAGCGCTCCCGAGCGCGAAGATTTGAAACTGACGCTTCACGAGCGGGTATCGAAGGCGGCAAAACCGGACGCGATCATAGCGTCGTCGACATCGGGCTTGCTGCCTACCGATTTCTACGCGAGTGCGAAAGACGCGTCGCGCTGCATCGTGGGCCATCCGTTCAATCCGGTCTATTTGTTGCCACTGGTAGAAGTCCTGGGCGGCGAGAAGACCTCGGAAGAAACGCTGCAAGCAGCATCGGCGTTTTATGAATCGATCGGAATGCGGCCGCTGAGAGTTCGCAAGGAAGTCCCGGGTTTTATCGCGGACCGCTTGCTGGAAGCGCTCTGGCGAGAAGCGCTGCATCTGGTCAATGAAGGCGTGGCAACCACCGGCGAAATCGACGATGCCATTCGTTTTGGCGCGGGCATTCGCTGGTCGTTCATGGGCACGTTCCTGACCTATACGCTGGCGGGCGGCGATGCCGGCATGCGCCATTTCATGCAGCAATTCGGCCCGGCGCTAGAATTACCGTGGACCAAACTGGTCGCGCCCAAGCTGACGGACGAACTCATCGACCGCGTAGTGGAAGGCACGACGGACCAGCAAGGGGAGCATTCCATCAAGCAACTGGAACGTTACCGCGACGACTGCATCACGAGCGTGATGACTGCCATAGCTGAGGCGAAATCCCGCCACGGCATAGTGAATTAACGAAGGCCTGAGAGTGACGCAAAATCGCACTATCTACCGCGACACGGTGAAGCCCGAATGGGTCGACTACAACGGCCATCTCCGTGATGCGTTCTACATGCTGATCTTCAGCCTCTCGACCGATGCGTTCATGGACCGCATCGGTCTCGACGATGTTGCCCGCACGTCGCGGGGCCGTTCGTTGTTCACGCTCGAGGCGCACATCAACTATCTGCACGAGATCAAGGAAGGCGTCGCGGTTCGCGTAGAGGCATCGGTGCTCGCATTCGATGCCAAGCGCGTCCACGTGTACATGGAGATGTTCGAGGGCGAGGGAGCCGAGCCCATCTCGGCGAGCGAACAGATGCTGCTCCACGTCGATACAACCAACGGCGCGAAGTCCGCCGTCTTCGATACGGACATTGCCGGCCGCATTGAAGCGATGTTTCGTGACGCGCCGAAGGAAGCCCGTTATGCGGGCCGCGTGATCGGCTTGCCGTCGGGGCCGCGGGCTTCGACTGCGTCTACTTCAGCATCCGCCGGCACCAAACCGGCATGAGCGCGCCACGTCCGCAACAGCAACGCGTTCGTCACCACACTTACGCTTGAAAACGCCATCGCTGCGCCGGCGAGCATCGGATTGAGCAGCCCGAATGCGGCAAGTGGAATGCCGATCAAGTTGTACACGAAGGCCCAGAAGAGGTTCTGCTGGATCTTGCGATACGTGCGCCGCGCGATATCGATGGCATCTGCCACCAGCGCCGGATCGCCGCGCATCAGCGTGATGCCGGCGGCTTCCATTGCTACGTCGGTGCCGGTCGCCATCGCGATGCCGATATCGGCCGCGGCGAGCGCAGGCGCGTCGTTGATGCCGTCTCCGGCCATCGCAACCGCACCTTGCGCCGAAGCCTTCAGCTCCGCGATCACGCGCGCCTTGTCGGCGGGGAGCATCTGCGCGTGCACCGCATTGGGCGCTATGCCGAGCGATTTTGCGACGCTGGCCGCGCTGCCGGCGTTATCGCCAGTAAGCAAGACGCTCTTGATGCCCATTGCGCTCAGTCGCGCGATCGCGGCGCGCGCGCCGGGTTTCAGCGAATCGCCGAAAGCGAGCAGGGCGAGGACGCGCGGGCGGCCGGGCGTTTGCGGCGCGGCACTGTCTTGGCCGTTGGCGACACCTAAGTCACGACCAACGCTGCCCAAATCCACCAGCCACGAAACCGTATTCCCAAGCTGCTCCAGTTCGGCCGCCCGTATTGCCAGCCGCTCCGGTGCGACCAGCCGCAGTTCGTCGAGCCAACGGTCGCTGGCTATCGCCAGATGACGCTCGCCCACTCGCGCCTCGACTCCGCGTCCGGCAACCGCTTTCGCGTCGCTCGCGCCAATGACCTGAATCCGCGCTTCATCGGCGGCCGCAACGACTGCGCGTGCCAACGGATGATCGCTGAGCCGCTGGACGGCTGCCGCCAGCTCCAAAGCCTCGCTACGATCCACGCCAACGGCCGCCTCGAAGGCATTCATTGAAGGCTTGCCGACGGTGAGTGTGCCGGTTTTATCGAAGGCGACGATCCTGATGCGATGTGCCATTTCCAGCGCCTGCGGGTCCTTGATCAGCACGCCGTGCCGTGCCGCGACACCCGTTCCGGCCATGATCGCCGCTGGAGTGGCCAAGCCGAGCGCGCACGGGCACGCGATCACGAGCACCGCGACCGCGTTCAGCACGGCCGTTTCCGCGCCCGCGCCCATTAACAGCCAGCCGACCAGCGTCGCAAGCGCGATCACAAGAATCACTGGCACGAATATCGCCGATACCCGGTCGACCAGCCGCTGAATCGGCGCCTTCTCCGCCTGCGCCGATTCGACCAGCCGGATGATCCGCGCGAGCGTGGTCTCGGCGCCGGTTGCTGTCGTTTCGACGGCAATCGCACCCTCACCGTTGATCGATCCCGCCGTCACGCGCGCCCCGGTCTCTTTCGCCACCGGCAAGCTTTCGCCGGTGATCAGCGATTCATCCACATGCGTACGGCCTTCGCGAATCACGCCGTCCACCGGCATACGTTCGCCCGGCCGGACGATCGCCAGATCGCCGTTGCGCACCTCCGCCAGCGCGATCTCGCGTTCGATGCCGGTCGCCGCATCGCGAATCCGCGCACGGTCGGGACGCAACGCGTCGAGTGCGCGGATGGCGTCGGTGGTTTGCCGCTTGGCACGCGCCTCGAGCCATTTGCCGAAGCGCACGAGCGTGATTACCACCGCCGCCGCCTCGAAATAAAGATGTGCCGACTCGCCCGGATGTGCGAACAGTTCGTAGACGCTCAAGCCCCACGCCGCCGACGTTCCGAGCGCCACGAGCAGATCCATGTTGCCTTCGCCCGCGCGCACCGCCTTGAAGCCGCCGACATAAAAACGCGCGCCGAGAACGAATTGCACGATGCTTGCGAGCGCCAGCGACACCCAGACGCCGAGCTGAAGATCCAGGCCGAGCATGGGCAAAACCAGGGGCAGCGTCAGCAGTGCCGACACGATCACCGCCACGAGTTCGCTCCTATGCGCGGGCGCGGCGACAGGCGCCGCTTCCGGTTCGATGAACGTTGCCCCGTAACCGGCCTTGGTCACGGCGGCGAGGAGTTGGTCGCGCGACACGGAGGGTTCGGCGTGGATGGTTGCTTTCTCGGTGGCAAGATTCACCGAGACCTGTTCCACGCCCGGCACCTTTGCGAGCGCCTTTTCAACGCGCCGAACGCACGACGCGCACGTCATCCCGCCGATGGCAAATTCAGCGGTCGTCGACGCGGCGGCGGTATTGGCAGTAGGAACGGACGTAACAGACATAGGGAAGCTTCCTGGTTCAGTGCGAGCAATGAAATTCAGCTCGATGTAACCAGTATCGACATTCCAATGATTGGAAGGTCAAGGCGTATTTTCAATAGGAGGTGGCGCGTTGAACATCGCGTCGGCAAGCGCCGTTGCGGCGTCCGTTTCTCGCGCGCGCACGCCGTTCACTGCGCCGAGCCGGTCGGCTGCCGCTTTGTTCTGGCTCAGTTTCGCCTTGCCGACCAGCCGCGTGACCTCGATTTCGATCCCGACGATGGCTTGCAGCATCGTCTGGATGAAATCTGCCGGTGCATCGCCCATTTTCCAGGGCACCGCTTCTCCAGCTTCCATTTTCCGCGTGAGCCGCGCGACGACGCCGCGCACGAATGCTTCGTCGTCGCGGAGGGTGATCAGGCCATGTGCGTGCACGACCAGATAGTTATAAGTAGGCACCTGCCGATGCGCTTCGTGCTTGCTCGGATAAAAAGTCGGCGATATATAACCGGACGGTCCCTGGAAAATAACCAACGCGTCAGAACCGCTCTCAATCTCCAGACAAATAGGATTTGCCCGGGCAACATGCGCACGCAGAATGCCGTGTTCGCCTTGGCTCGCATCGAACTCGAATGGCACGTGATTCGCGTCGAGGCCGTTTGCGCCATGCGTGACAAGGGCTGCGAGCGGATGCTCAGCCATTAGTCGATGTAAAACCTCGGCGCGATTTTCTTCGAAATGGGAGGGCAGATACATCGACGGCTCGCGGGTGGGTTATAAAGAACAGGCTAAAAAGGTGACAAAAAAACATGTTACGCGATGCACCCGCGGGTCGAAACTTTTCCGGAAGCCCGGCCGGCGTGTTCAGGCGGCGTTACGCGCTCCTTGCCTATCCTCATTGGATAAGATAAAACCCGGTTTCAAGATAGATTAAGCGCCGCGACGCAGAGTCGCAGAAGACCGGGAGACGAGGACCGGCCGCGCACTCGACGAACGAAGTGAAAGCCTTAAACAGATCCTTAAATCGAATGAAAAATAATCGACGCTGGGCAGTTTCGTTGTACGCGGCGCTGTGGGTGGCCGCTGGTTTGAGTAGTCTGGTAATACTTGGCGGGTGCGCAACGCAAGCGCCCGTTGTCACGAGCGGGGATGGCTGGCGCAAGGATCAGGTCGCGGACGCTTATGTCTTCGGATACCCGCTGGTGGCCTCGGATATAGCACGGGAGAAAGCGACGGGCGGCGACGCCTCGAAGCCCGGCCAGGCGCCGGTGAACACGCTGCGGCACGCCACCGCGTTGCCGCCGGTGGGCGCGTCGGGGCGGCCGAGCGTGGATACGCTTGAGTCGACTGCTTGGCTGGATGTATCGAGCGGACCGGTGCTGGTTTCGCTTCCCAACGCGCCGCGCGGCCGTTATTACGATGCCCGCGCCTTCGATGCCTGGACCAACGTGATCTTTTCCAGCGTTCCCCACGCGGCGGACCGGACTGCGCCGGCGAAAAAGCTCAATGCGAAGGCGGCGCGCGCGGCCAGGCTGGCGGCGGAGCAGGCCAACGTGCTTGCGTTCGTCCCGGCGGGTTATACGGGAACGCTCCCCGACGGCGTGACGCGCGTCGAGACTCCGACTCGCTATGTATGGCTTTCGATTCGTGTGCGTGTGAGCGGCCAGCGCGACGTGCGTGAAGCTCGCAAGTTGCAGACGGCGATGAGCATCGACGCACCTTCCGCCGATAAAACCAGCGCCACCACGGCCGGTAGCGCCTGGCCGAACGTCACGGCCAGCACGCCGACGGTTGTGACGGGTGGCGACAAACCCGATTCACTCGATGCCACCGCGTTTTTCACGCGTCTCGCGAAAGCGATGCAGGATAACCCGCCTGCTCCGAACGATCCTCACGCTGTCAGTTTGCTGGCCGATCTGGGCGTGAAGGCGGGCGAGCCGGTACAGTTCCGCCCGGCGGATGCCGATTTGCTCGCGACCGGTCTCGCCGATGGCCGCACGCGGGTGGACACGGTGCCGTCGAATGCGATCAGCCGTAACGGCTGGGTCTGGTTCGGCGATGGCGCGGGCAGCTACGACACCGACTACACGCTGCGGGCGTTTTTGGCGCGGCGTCAGCCGGGTACGGGCACGAAGGACGACGAGGTAAAGCCGGTTGCGTTCTCCGACAGCGACGGTCACGCGCTTAATGGTGCGAATGAGTATGTGCTGCATTTCGCGCCGAACCAGTTGCCGCCGGTGCGCGGGTTCTGGACGCTGACTGCCTACACGAAGGAAGGTGCGTTGCTCGACGACAAGACGTTGCGGCTTTCGCTGAGCGACCGGGACCGGTTGAGGAAGAACCGCGATGGTTCCATCGATATATCCGTGTCGGCTGCGGCGCCTGCGAAGGCGCGTGCGTCGAATTGGTTGCCGGTGCCGGATGGGGATTTTCAGTTGATGATGCGGCTTTATGCGCCGAAGCCTGAGGCTTCTGATGGCACGTGGGCGCCGCCGGCGATCGAGCGGCAGTAAGGGTTTATTCGCACAGGGTTTTTCGCTCGCGCCGGTGGACACGAGTGCGAACGAAAGCCCCCTTCTCGAGTTCAAATTGCCCCCGCCGCGTCGTATACTCAGGCCTCCTGTTTCCCAAAGGCTGTGCGTGGCTCGTGCCGGCGTGCGCAGCCGCGCTACGAGGCACGCATGGCAAGCCTGAACAAGACTTCCCTGACATCCGCCGGGCGTAGCCTGATTCAAGGGGTGAACTCGGTAGCGCAAGCCCGACGCACCCGGCGTGTCGTAATCGGACTCCTGCTGGCCGTCATCGTAATCGGCCTGCTCGGCTTTTTCGCCGCCCCACCACTGATCCGCCATGTCGCGGAACAGCAGCTCTCCGCACAACTCGACCGTCCAGCCAGCATCGAACGGATCGCGCTCAATCCCTATACGCTCAGTCTCGAAGCTGATCGCGTGCATATCGGCGAGGCACCAGCGAATCTGTCCGCAGGCACAAAAAGCGGAGATTTCGTCGACATAGAACGGCTGATCGTCCACCCTTCATGGTCGTCACTGTTTCGTCTCGCGCCAGTCATCAACGAAGTCAAGATCGATTCGCCACGCTTTCATATCGTGCGCCTCGACGCGCAACGCTTTAACTTCTCTGATCTCGTCGAAAAGTTCTCGAGGCCCTCAGCCAATCCGTCGAGTAAACCCGCGCGATTCTCCGTATCGAATATTCGCCTGGAAAACGGCCGGATCGACTTCGACGACCGATTGCTGAAAACGCAGCATGTCATCGATCGCTGGTCGATCGGGATTCCATTCATCGCCAATCTCCCGTCCACCACGGAATTGTTCGTGACGCCATCGCTGCAGGCGCGTATCGACGGTTCGCCGTTGTCCATCACCGGCCGCACCAAGCCGTTTGCGGAGTCGCGCGAGTCGGAAATTGCCCTGCAGCTCGACGGCCTCGACGTGCCGCAAATGCTCTCATACGCACCGGCTTCGCTGCCGGTCGCCGTGAAGAGCGGGCGTTTGTCGACGAATCTGGATGTGAGCTTTGCACTCGCCGCCGACGCGCCCGTGGTTCGCATCAAAGGCACAGCGGATCTCGCGGATCTGGCCGTGACAGACAAGCAGGACACACCGCTTTTCGCCGCGCAAACGTTGCATGTGAATGCGGTGAACCTGGAGCCGCTGCGCAATGTGTATCGGCTGGACGATGTGCGGTTGACGCAGCCGCACGTGAAGCTTTCCCGCGATAAAACCGGCGCATTCAACTTCGAAAAACTGAGTGCCACAACGCCGGCCCCAGCGCCCGCATCCACGCCTGCCAGTGACGCAAAAGCGGCCACGCCCGCAGACGCCGCAGCACAACCGCTCGACCTCGCGATCAGGCATCTCGCGATCGAACAGGGCCGTATCGTCTTCGACGACCGTCTGATGGCACAATCCGCCACGCTCGGATTAACGAACCTGGATGTGACGCTCGACGACTTCTCCACGCTCGGCAAACCTCCGGCGCGCTATACGCTGAAAACGGCTTTCGATCACGGCGGCGGCCTCGACGCATCGGGCGGATTTACGCTGCCGGGCAAGAATGCGGACGCGAAACTCGCGCTGAGCGATTTGCCGCTGGCGCCGTTGCAACCGTACGTGGCGAACGCGGTGGCCGCGGGTATCACCGATGGTTCGCTCGGCGCAAATTTGCCGCTGCAGGTGGACTGGTCGAAGCCCGAGCCGTCCATTCAGGTCGGCGCAGGCGACGTCTCGCTCAAGTCACTGAAGCTCGTACCGAACGCAAATACCGCGCCGATTACCCTGGGTTCGGCGCAAGCGAAGATCCAGAAAATTGATGTCGCCGGGCATACCGCAGCGCTGGATAGCGTCGTGCTCAACGGCCTTTCCATCGATGCAAAACGCCTGAAGGACGGCAGCATCGATCTCGCGGCGCTCGCCGGTCCGCATGAAACGGCGCCGGAGGCCAGCGCTACGCGCAAGGTCGAAAAGGCCAACGCGGCGGGTTCGGCATGGCGTTATCAGATCGCGCAGGTTTCGCTCAACGACAGCAGCGCCGACTTCACCGACGAAAGCACGGCGCGTCCGGTCAAGCTGCACATTGCGCCATTGCAATTGGGCGTCAAGCACCTCACCGACGACCTGACAAAACCGCTGCCCATCGAGGGCAAGCTGACGATGAACGGCAAAGGCGCGCTGGCCGTGGCCGGTACGTTGACCGCGAAACCGCTGAGCCTCGCACTCCATGTCGACGCAAGCGCGCTCGACGCCTCGGCCTTTGAGCCGTATTTCGGCGGCACCCTGAACGCGACAGTCTCGAGCGCGCTGCTGACCGCGAATGGCGACGCGTCGTTCTCGGGCGAAGGACGCACGCTGAAAGCCGGGTACAAGGGCGACGTGTCGTTGTCGAACGTGCGCCTGATCGATAAAGTGAATTCGGAGTCGCTGGCCGGCTGGAACCTGCTCGGCCTGACAAAACTGAACGCCCGCTACGACGAAAAAGGCGCCGATGTGGAAGCCGCGCGCGTCACGTTCGCGAACTTCTACGGCCGCGTGTTGCTCGACCCGCAAGGCAAGCTGAATCTCCGCGATATCGTGGTTCAGGACAAGACGCCTGCATCAACGCAAGCCGCCGCATCGACGGCTGCGTCCGCACCAACCGCACCAACCGCAGTACCCGTCGCTCCGAAAACCGCGTCGTCATCGGCGAATCTCCGCTTTGGCCAGCTTGTGCTGCAAAACGGCCGCGTGACCTACACCGACAACTTCGTCAAACCCAACTTCACCGCGAACCTCGTCGCGATCACGGGCACGATCGGCGCATTCGGCACGCACTCGACCACGCCCGCACCCGTCGATGTCGCCGCGAAACTGTCCGCGAACGGACCGGTATCGATCAAGGGGGTGGTGAATCCGCTGATCGCGAAACCGTCGCTGGATCTGACCGCCAGCGCCCACGACGTCGAGTTGCCGAACATCTCGCCGTATTCGACAAAATATGCGGGTTATCCAATCACGAAGGGCAAACTCAACGTCGATCTGCACTACATGCTCGCCGACGACCAGCTCACCGCGAACAATCATCTTTTCATCGATCAGCTCACGTTTGGCGATCACGTCGACAACACCACGGCAACCAAATTGCCGGTGCGGCTCGCGGTGTCGCTGCTGAAGAATTCGCGCGGCGAGATCGACGTCAACATCCCCATTTCCGGCTCGCTCTCGAACCCTGAATTCTCGATCGGCGCGCTGGTGTGGACAGCAATCCTTCACCTTGTCGAGCGCGCGGTGACTGCGCCGTTCTCGCTGCTGGCGAATGCGTTCGGCGGCAAGAACCCCGAGGAACTCGGCTACGTGGAATTCGATCCGGGCTCGGCCGCGCTCAGCGACGCGGCGAAAGAGAAACTCGACACCATCGCGAAGGCGCTGGCCGACAAACCGTCCGTCACGCTGGAGATATCGGCGCGGGTGGACCCGGCGCTGGATGGGCCTGGTTTGCGTACGGCGTACGTCGACCGGCAAGTGCGGCGGGCAAAGATGCAGGACTCAGGCGCAGACAATCCGAACATCGATCCGTCGAGCATTCCGATTTCCGATGCTGAATACAGCAAGTTCTTAACTAAAGCGTATAAAAACGCAGACTTCAAGAAACCGCGCAACCTGATCGGTTTGACGAAGTCCGTGCCCGATGCCGACATGAAAGCCGCACTCGCGGAACATGCGCCGGTGGACGAGGGCGCGCTCGGTACGCTTGCGCAGCGGCGCGCGTCGGCGGTGAAACAATATTTCGAAGACAAGATCGACAGCAAGCGGATCTTCATCGTCGCACCGCATCTCAACGCGGATGGCATCAAGGACAAGGGTGCGCCAACGCGGGTGGACTTCGGGCTGAAGTGAACGGATTTAGGCACGTGCTGAAGACGGCGCGTGCCGATTAAAACGCGTCGTGGGAACGGCCTAGTACATCGGCATTTCCGCCAATCCGCGCTACACTCATCTCATTAATGCAGCGTCGCATGGCGACGCGCATGACGGCAACGCGGAGTCGCTCGGAGTAGCTTCCAACCGCTTCCCGGAATCCACCGCGCTTCACCGCAAAGCCGTCAAACGAGCCGTATAAAGTAAGCGCTTCTCGCGATGCGCCAGGCGTCGTTCAGGCTTCCCGCACCCGAATTAGCGCTGCACAAACCTGCAGGAGAATCCCATGCTGTTGCATGAACTGGCTGACCGGTATGGCCCGGCAATCGTCTTTTTCAACGTGATGGGTTCAGCCCTTGGCTTGCCCGTTCCTGCAATGCCGACGCTGATTGTGGTCGGTGCATCGGTGGCGATGATGGGCTTCCACGGCCAGCCCGTGATGCCCCATCTCGCGCTGATGCTCGGCATCGCGGTACTGGGCGGCGTGCTGGGCGATCTGGTCTGGTTCCAGGGCGGCCGGCGTTACGGCGACCGCACGCTCAAGACAATCTGCAAACTGTCGCTGTCGCGCGATACCTGCGTGAAGAAAACCGAACGCTTTTTCGGCCGCTGGGGTGTGCGCGTGTTGCTCGTCGCGAAATTCATTCCGGGTTTGTCGCTGGTTTCCGTGCCGCTTGCCGGCGCCATGGGCGTGCGCACGCGCTCGTTCGTCGCGCACGATGGAGTTGGCGTGGGGTTATGGGCCGCAGTAGGGCTGACCGTGGGCGTGATCTTCGCGGCCGAACTCGACCTGGTGTTCGCGATGATCGCGCAGCTTGGGCGGCAGGCGCTCCTGGTCGTGGCGGTCGCGCTGGCGTGTTACGTGGCCTACCGCTACTGGCGCCGGAAGATGCTGATGAAGACGCTGGAAACGGCGCGCATTACCGTCGACGAGCTCTATGCGTTGATGGAGAACGAGCCGCTGCCCGCCATCTTCGATATCCGCTCAGCCGAGAAACGTGTACTCGATCCGTTCGTGATTCCGGGCTCCGTTTTCGCCGATGAACGCGAGCTGCAGAGGATCGTGGAAAGTTATCAACCGGATCAGAAGATCGTCATTTATTGCTCGTGTCCGAACGAAGTATCGGCGGCGTGGATGGCCAAGGCGCTCCGCAACGCTGGTTTCAAGGACGTCGTGCCGCTGACCGGCGGGCTGGATGCCTGGCGTCTCGCCGGCCTCGACCTGAAACCGCTGACCGACTTCGGCGGCGCGCGCGAGGATCTGGGCGAAATGGCCGCCATGTGTCCGTGGCCCGTGAGAGCGCCGGCCGCCGGCAAAGGCGCGCTGCATGACGCCGTCTACCTGCATGGAGATCGACACGCATGAGTACCACGCACGAAGGGACGAACGGCGGGCGTGCGGACTGGCGGGGTAATCCGCCGCCGCCCGCACCGGAAGACCTCAACTCGATCGCGACCGGCGCGGCCGGGGCAGCCCAGCAGGAAGCCACCGCCGACGCGCCTTTCTCGCCACTCGAAAGCCGCGGTCACCAGATGCATCCGCTGCTTAGCGCTGAGGAAATCGAGCGCATGCGGCGCTTTGGCACCGTGAAGCACTGGCGCGCGGGCGAGATGATGTTCGAAACCGGCGTGCCCGGGCCTGGCATGTTCGTGCTGCTGCAGGGCCGGGTGCGGGTCACGCGCCGCGATGGGCTCGGGCACGTGAATGTAGTGGTCGAGCAGGAACCGGGACATTTCGTGGCGGAAGTCGGCCAGTTGTCGGGCAAACCTGCGCTCGTCGATGGTCACGCGATAGACGACGTCGAAGCCATCCTGATCGTGCCGGACCGGCTGCGCGCGCTGCTGGTGGCGGAGGCGGAACTCGGCGAGCGCATCATGCGTTCGCTTATCCTGCGCCGCGTCGGGTTGATCGAAAAAGGCAGCGGGCCGATCCTGGTAGGGCAGTCGGATGACGGACGGCTGGTATCGCTGGAAGGTTTCTTGCGCCGCAACGGTTATCCGCACACGGTCATCGACGCGTGCACGGACCCCGATGCAATCGCGTTGCTCGAACGGATCTCGGCGTCGAAGGCGGATTTTCCGCTCGTGATCTGCCCGGACGGTACGGTCATGCGCGCGCCCGATGAGAACCAGCTCGCGTCGCAACTCGGCTGGCTGCCGGAATTCGATCCCGCGCATATCTACGATGTCGCCGTCGTCGGCGCCGGGCCAGCCGGATTGGCGACGGCCGTTTATGCGGCGTCCGAAGGTTTGTCGGTGGCGGTGTTCGATTGCCGCGCGCCGGGCGGTCAAGCGGGT
>Ga0255336_101548_pt1 | contig 15821 bp, 10 predicted proteins | sample MeOH1_35cm_T3_17_FD_189102 | JGI IMG/M metagenome (GOLD analysis project Ga0255336, IMG submission 189102) | Sandy soil microbial communities from University of British Columbia, Vancouver, Canada - MeOH1_35cm_T3_179 | ecosystem: Engineered > Artificial ecosystem > Sand microcosm > Unclassified ...
CGACCTTTGGGTTATGAGCCCAACGAGCTACCAGGCTGCTCCACCCCGCAATCTGATAGTAGCAATCGAGTGGAGTACCGTCAAACTGCTGGCAAGCAAAGATGTGGAAATTCCTGTATGCAGGCCCCTTCCGATCAATGAATACGGGCTGTTGAACGCGAACTAATAATTGCCTAGTTTCCGTAACTGCGCAGGGGACCGATTCAGATCATCAATCCCAATTTTGAAGAGCCGGTGCGTCACGTTTGGCAAACTCTGGCTGAGTGGCAGCATCATAAAGCCCTGTTCGACTCGAGGCTGAGCCGCCTATGGAAGGGCTTGAGTCGATGGGCCGTTGCTACTACGCTAGCGAAAGTGGAAATGCTATCAGTTAGACCACGCCGGATTTCTCGATTGGTTAAAATCGCGGTTCTCTCAGCTATCTACACCTGTTCACTCTTCGCGCAGGCGGTTCCGGTGACCGTCGAAAAAGTGGACCCGTCCACTTGGCTGACCGATTCTTCATCGGGTGTGATGTTGCGCATCTCAGGGCAGGGAATGGACAGAGTAGTGGGAGTGAAGATCAGACACAAGGGGATTCACGTGACGCGTGTGGAGTCGCCGGATCGCGATCACCTGCTCGTGTGGCTTCGAATATCACCCGACGCCGCAGGCGGGGTAATGATGCTGCAGCTTTCCACCCGCTATATGACTACCTTCGCCGCGGTTCCAAGTTTTACAGAGAAGGCTGCCACCTCTCTCAGTGCGGACAAATGAATTCGCAGTGAGAGCGATTGGCAAGCGCTCTCCTCCATCGGGACTGCTTCAATTCCAGTAGAGCAGTGTGATTCGATAAGCTACGAAGGCGGCGACGTAAGCCACCGTGGTCATGTAGAGGAATTGCAGGATCGGCCATTTCCAACTGTTTGTTTCCCTCTGCACCACCGCCATTGTGGACATGCACTGCATCGCGAAGGCGAAGAACACAAGCAGGGCGATGGCGCCAGCCGGGCTCAGATCGCTCTTGAGGGCTTCCTGCAGCGCCATGGCGTGCGATTCAGGATCGACTCCATGCAATGTTCCCATGGTGGCGATAATGACTTCGCGCGCTGCAAACGAACTCAGCAGGCCTACCCCAATCTTCCAATTAAATCCGAGCGGGCGAATTGCGGGCTCGATAAAGTGTCCGATTTTCGAGATGGCGCTGTCGGCAATTGCCGGAGGCTGTCCGTTGTGCATTGGCAGGTAGGTGAGCGCCCAAAGCAGAATGCTAACGCCTAGAATGACTGTCCCCGCGCGGAACAAGAATGCTTTTGCCCTGTCCATCAACCGTAAGCTGAGCGACTTCCACAGCGGCCAGCGGTAGGGCGGCAATTCCATGATGAATGCAACATCGCGACTGCGAAGGATGGAACTCTTCAAAGCCCTGGCGGTTGCAACTGCCATGGCGAATCCAAGCACATACAAGCTCAGCATGGCGATTGCACGAGTTCCCACCATGGGGCCCAGAACAGGACGGTTGGGGATGAATGCCGCAATCACCATTGTGTAAACCGGCAGCCGCGCCGAGCAGGTCATGAACGGAGCAATCAGTATGGTGGCGATGCGGTCGCGCTTGTTCTCAATCGTGCGTGTGGCCATGATCGCAGGCACCGCGCATCCATACGCGGAAAGCAGGGGGATGAACGATTTTCCGTTCAACCCGACCTTCGCCATCACCTTGTCGGAGATAACCGCTGCCCGGGCAAGATAGCCGGAATCCTCAAGTATGCCGATTACAAGAAAGAGAAGCAGAATCTGCGGCAGGAAGACCAGCACTGAACCGGCGCCCTTCCACACACCGTTTACCACCAGGGAATTCAGCAGCCCAGAAGGAAGAGCGTTCGCGAGCTGAATCCCGACATGGTCGAGCACTTTTTGCAGTAGATCGCTCGCCGGTTGTCCCACTGAAAAGATAGTTTGGAACACAGCGACGATGACGACCGAAAAAATCACCCCGCCCCACAGTTTATGGAGGAAAATCGAGTCGAGACGCCGGGTCCATTCCGGAGTTGCCCCACGGCGGTAGTCGGCCTTGGAACCCATGCGCACCGCCCATTCGCGGCAGTGTCTTGGGTCGCCAAAGATCGGTAGTTCGAGTGGCTCTGGGGTTTGCGGGGTTGCGACCAGGAAGTTTGCCACTGCTTGAAGACCGTCGCCCGTCGCAGCACTGACCAGCGCAACCGGGGTGCCAAGTTGCCGGGCAAGAGGAAGTACATCGATCCGCCCGCCTTGCTTGTGGAGTTCGTCTGCCATATTGAGCAGCACGAGCGTGGGCAGGCCAAGGGCAATCACGCGTCCGGCGAGCACAAGATGGCGATTCAAATTGTTGGAATCGAGAACAAGGATGATTGCGTCCGGGCGTTCCGCGCCGGGCATTTCCCCGTTCAGTACATCGATCGTAACTTTTTCGTCTTCTGACTTCGGGTTCAGGCTGTAAACGCCCGGAAGGTCAATCAGCGAAACTTCTTCACCGGAGCTCAGACGGAAACTTCCCGTGTGATGCTCAACGGTGACGCCGGGAAAATTGCCTACTCTCTGGCGCAATCCGGTCAGACGATTGAAGAGTGTGGTCTTGCCCGCGTTGGGTGGACCTACAACGGCGACAGTTTTGTAAACCGCAGAGCCGCTTGCCTTCGATTTTAGAAGAGTTCCTGGGATTGATACGGGAACACTCACTGCTTACCTCATCTCTGCTTCAGCATCGCGCAAGGGACGCACACCGATGCATCGGGAGAGGTCACGACGCAGGGCCACTTCGGTTCCATCAACGCGATAAACGCGCGGATTACCACCGGGGCCGCTGCGAGCCACCAGCACTTCCAGGCCCGGCACAAAACCAAGATTCATCAGATGCTCGGCTGTGGTTTGAGGCATGTCAAAGTCTTCCAGAATTCCACTCTCGCCCACGGCGAGGTCGCAGAGCGTCGGGTTCTTGTCTTTACGTAAAACTTTCATGAAGTTGAAAACCATTTTCAATACCAAGTTTATTCTAACTCTGTTTGTTTGATCTTCAACGGACCAAAGTCACATTTGTTTGTGACAGGTGAACACAACGCGGCAACTCCTTCCACGTCAATGACTTGTATCGCAGCATATCGTTGGCTGCTCGCATAGTGGATCTTTTTTGCGGAGGCGCTTGTAAAAAAGATCCGCCGTTGTCAATGATTGGGTGCATTTCAAATGTACTACCGTTCGTGGTTTATAGAGAAGCCAAGCTATGTGCTGGAAGTGTGAGGTGCCTGCAACTTCAATCTGTGCAGGCTCATCCAAACGCATGGTTTAGGCGCCTGGCATTTGGCGCCTGCCCATAGGTTCGCGATTATCGGGGTGATAAATGGAAAATCCGCTTCAAATCAAGCGAATCCATCACGTGGAGTTTTGGGTTGGCAACGCGAGGCAGGCGTCATTTTACTACCGAAATGCGTTCGGATTCTCGCAGTTAGCCTATCGAGGACAGGAGACCGGGAGCCGAGATGTGGCGTCGTACCTGCTCAACCAGGGCAAAGCAAACTTCGTTATGAGCACGCCCCTGACAGCATCCCATCCCTCAGCGGAGCACATCAAGCGCCACGGGGACGGAATTCGCGACATCGCGCTAGAGGTGGCCGACGCTGACCTTGCATTTGAGCAGGCAATGTCGCGCGGTGCTGAAGCTGCCGAAGCTCCGCACGACCTGAAGGATGAACACGGAACGGTGCGGCGCGCGGCGATTCGCACGTATGGCGACACCATCCATTCGCTCATCTCTCTACGTGGCTATGGTGGCCCATTCCTACCAGGTTATACGGAGCAGCAAATCGCCGGGGAAGAGGCTGGTGTTTTGCGCATCGATCACATGGTCGGCAATGTTGAGCTGGGGCAGATGAATCGCTGGGCGGAGTTCTACTCTAAGATATTTGGATTTCACCGCTTCATCAGCTTTGATGACAAAGATATTTCGACCGAATACAGCGCTCTGATGTCCATCGTGATGTCTGACGATTCCTACTCAGTGAAGTTTCCCATCAACGAGCCCGCACCTGGACGCCGCAGGAGTCAGATCGATGAATATCTCGAAGCCTATCAAGGTGCGGGAGTACAGCACATTGCACTACAAGTGAAGGATGTAATCGCCACGGTCGATAGACTCCAGCGCAATGGAGTGCAGTTCCTTCGCGTTCCAGACAGTTATTACGACATCTTGCGCGACCGGATCGGCAAGCTTGACGAGCCATTGGAGGAGATCAAGCGCCTGGGAATTCTGGTGGACAAAGATCAGGATGGCTATCTGCTGCAGATTTTCAGCCGACCCGTCGAGGATCGCCCCACAGTCTTCTTCGAAATCATTCAGCGTAAAGGCAGCCGAGGCTTCGGCAAGGGAAACTTCAAAGCGCTGTTTGAAGCAATTGAGTTGGAGCAGGCACGACGGGGCAATCTGTAGATCCATCTTACAGACAGCAAAAGCAGAGTACGCGAGGACAACCGAATCGGAGATGCGATGGCAAACGATGTAATGACCAGTAACTCGACAGCGAGTGATGCGCAAGCGCAGTCCCTTCAGGAACAGAAGTTCAGCTATCAATCGGGGTTCGCTAATGAGTTCGCGACTGAGGCAGTTTCGGGTGCATTGCCCGTGGGTCAGAACGCACCGCAGCAGGTTCCATTCGGACTCTACGCGGAGCAACTCAGCGGAACCGCATTCACCGCGCCCCGTGCATTGAATCGCCGCACGTGGGTTTATCGCATACGTCCCAGCGTAATGCACAAGCCATATCACCAGATTTCCAATGGGCTGCTGCGCTCAACGCCATTTGACGAAGTACCTGCGCCACCAAATCAAATGCGCTGGAATCCAGTGCCGATGCCGAGCGCGCCCACGGATTTTCTTACCGGACTTCGAACTCTCGCCGGCAATGGCGACCTCAGAACCCACAGCGGCGTAGCAATCCACATTTATGCGGCGAACCAAGGCATGGAAGGGCTATATACCTACAATGCAGATGGCGAGATGCTGATAGTGCCACAAACAGGACGGTTGTTGATTCACACGGAGCTTGGTCGAATTGCGCTTGCGCCCAGCGAAATCGCGGTGATACCGAGAGGCATCAAGTTCCGGGTGGAACTGCTGGAGGGGGAGGCGCGCGGATACGTCTGCGAGAACTATGGCGCAAGCTTTCGACTTCCAGACCTGGGGCCGATCGGGGCGAACGGTCTCGCGAACTCACGTGATTTTCAAACGCCGGTTGCGGCTTTTGAGGACATCGAGCGCGGAGCACGCGTGATCTGCAAGTTTCAGGGAAACCTGTGGGAGAGCGAATACGATCACTCGCCGCTGGATGTGGTCGCCTGGCACGGTAACTACGCGCCCTACAAGTACGATCTGGCTCGCTTCTGCGCTATCAACACGGTGAGCTTCGATCATCCAGATCCCTCGATCTTTACCGTGCTCACCTCGCCCTCTGATACCCCCGGCGTGGCGAACTGCGATTTCGCAATCTTTCCTCCGCGCTGGATGGTGGCTGAACACACCTTCCGGCCACCGTGGTTCCACCGCAATTTCATGAACGAGTTCATGGGGCTGATTCGCGGTCAATACGATGCGAAGGCTGAGGGTTTTGTCCCCGGAGGAGCAAGCCTGCACAACTGCATGAGCGGTCACGGTCCGGATGCGACAAGCTACGAGAAGGCATCCACCGGTGAGTTGCAGCCGCAATACCTGGCGGATACCATGGCCTTCATGTTTGAGACCCGCTTCGTCTTCCGTCCTACACGCTTTGCCGTGGAGACCGCGGAATTGCAGCACGAGTACTACACCTGCTGGCAAAACTTGAAACGCAACTTTCCGCGGAGTTAGGTAATTATGTCCACATCGGTTCGCAGCACGACCGCCTCGCTACGCGTGTTTCTCGAAAGACTGATTGATTACGCCGGCCTGTTTCCACCAGCATCTGTGGACATGCTCACGAGCGTCAACAACTATGCACGTTATCGTGGCATGCCGGAGAGTTGGGCACTTGGGCGCTTCGTGCTCCCCGTAGCGCGTCTGGATGAATTCCTGAAAGCGCAGGAGAATGTTGCAACCGATCCGTGGCGGCTCAGCGGCATCGTCTCAGCCAATGTTCACGCGGAATTGGCTGCGGTTGGCGAGTTCAACCGAAAAGCTCCGGGTGCGGTGATCGAATCTGTGGAGGTGCGGGTCAACAGCCAAAGTGAGATCGAACTCGTGCGCAAGGACCTCCCCTATGACACAACCGTGTTCTTCGAGATAGCTCCGGAGCGGGCAGGCGAGTTGCTCCCGACTTTGCTTCCAGTACATGGCGAGTGCGCTAAACTCCGAACCGGCGGGATTTCGCAAGAGGCATTCCCGGCAGTTGAAAAGATTACGGAGTTTGTGGCCCGATGCGCGGAAACCAGAGTGCCATTCAAGACCAGCGCGGGCCTTCATCATCCTCTGTGCTGTGTACGCCCACTTACCTATGAGCCAAAGGCACAAAAAGGGCGCATGCATGGATTTCTCAACCTCTTCACCGCCGCGGCAATTGCCTGGTCGGCAATGCGCTCTGGCCGGAGGGTTCCGCGTCGCGTGTTGGCCACCTGCCTGGCCGACGGTGAGCGCGCCAACTGGCACTTCGGTGAGGACGCGTTAACATGGAGCGGTGAGGAAGAGCCAATACGGATCGAACTGGACGCGCTCCGCGCGATGCGCTCGGAGTTCGCGTTGAGTTTTGGTTCCTGCTCCTTTGAGGAGCCTTTCACCGACATGCGCGAGTTCAATTTCCTATGACTACAGAACGCAATGCCACTCACGATCCGGAGGCGCGATCTTTCGTTGAGTCGGCCAATGTTTCCGGATGCGACTTTCCGATCCAGAACCTTCCTTTCGGTGCATTTACTAACGGACAGAATGTTAGCTCAAGTCTCTGCATTGCAATAGGCGACCAGGTTCTCGATCTCGAAGCGGCTGCGGAGCGCCTGTTGCTCGACGGAGTAGATGACGCCACTTGTGAGGTATGCAAGGACTCGTGCCTGAATGCTTTGATGGGGTTAGGTCCGGCGCGATGGAGTGCGTTGCGGCGCTCATTGTTCCAACTGTTGCGCGCAGATTCACCACGACGTGCGGAGGTTCAGGAGTGTTTGCATCCGGCGCAGGACGTCACGTTGGTGATGCCAGTCGATATCGGCAACTACACCGACTTCTATGCGTCCATTCACCATGCCAGCAATGTTGGCGCGCTCTTTCGCCCCGACAATCCGTTGCTGCCAAACTATAAGTGGGTGCCTATCGGATACCATGGCAGAGCTTCAAGCGTCGTGATCAGCGGCACCGGTGTGCGCCGTCCTAGAGGACAACTGAAGCTTGCAGACCAGCCAGAATTTGCGCCTTCTCGCCGCCTCGACTATGAGGTGGAAATCGGAGCACTGGTCGGAGTAGGGAACGAGATGGGCGAGACGATCCCGATTGCGCAAGCCCGCGATCACATCTTCGGCTTCTGCCTGGTGAACGACTGGTCCGCGCGCGACATTCAGTCATGGGAGTATCAGCCGCTAGGTCCGTTCCTGGCGAAGAGTTTTGCCACGACCATTTCGCCCTGGGTGGTCACCGCAGAAGCGCTCGCGCCGTTTCGTGTCCCGGCCTCGCCCCGACCTGCAGAGGACCCGCAACCGCTACCATACCTTGCCGATCCTTACGATCAGAAACATGGCGGAGTTGATCTGACGGTCGAGGTTTTCCTGCGAACAGAATCCATGCGAAAGTCAGCTAGTCCGCCCTGTCGTATCAGTCGAGGCAATCTTCGCGATATGTATTGGACCTTTGCGCAAATGTTTACGCACCACACCTCGAATGGTTGCGATCTGCGCCCGGGCGATCTTCTCGCCAGCGGTACCATATCCGGCCCAGATCCGATAGCGCGGGGCTGCCTCCTGGAGAGCACACGTGGAGGCGCAGAGCCCATTCAGCTTCCGGATGGCACTCAGAGAACTTTCCTTGAAGACGGAGACGAAGTCATGCTGCGCGCTTTCTGCGACAGTTCTGGCGCCGTCCGCGTCGGATTCGGTGAATGCCGTGGGACCGTGCTGTCCGCTCGTTGAAGCACATCCCGTGCAATGTTTTCTTAAAGCAATGGAGAACGCAAACCAAGCGTTATATTCATTGAGAATCGCTTGCCATGCATGATAGAACGGTGCTGTAGCTCCGGATGAATCATGTACCTCCGTCGCATCCGAGCTTCGCCGTGGAGGCAACGTGTCTGGGTATAGCGAGTGCTTTGAGCAAGCGGTAGCGGCGGCGATCTCCGGCGCAACGGTTTTGACGTCAAACACGCGCTCCGCACGCGCCATTCGCGCAGCGGCAGAGCAGCGTCTCCTCCTCTCAAGCGCTGCGTGGCTTACCCCTGATGTAATCCCGTTTGGAGCTTTCGTCGAGCGACTGTATTCGGAAGCAGTGGTTGTGGGCGCGCTGGCAGTTCAGGCGCTGCAGCGGGAGCAGGAGCTACAGTTGTGGCGACAAGTGATTGAGCGCTCGGCAAGTGGACGGGAGCTATTGTTGCCTGATTCCGCCGCAGCGCTTGCCGCTGAGTCCTTTCGTACTGCCGCCGAATATGAGATAGCGCTCGACTCGCCTCAAATGAGCGCTTCCAGCGACACTCGCGCGTTCTCTGGTTGGACCGGGGAGTTTCAGCGCCAGCTTGTTTCGCATCAGTGGACTTGCTCGGCGCTCGTGATGCAGGAACTGACTCCGTGTTTTCCGGTCTTGCGGCTTCCTGCGGAGATGTACGTGTTCCTTGCGGAGACCACACCGGCGCAATGCAGATTCATGGACGCTCTGTCTGCGTCGGGCGTGCAGATCTCTGTCGCTCCGGAATATTCGAACAAACCCGAACATCGTGCAGTCCGTCATGAGTTCGATGGTGTCGCAGATGAATTGCGCACCGCTGCTCAGTGGGCACGGCAGCAACTGGAGGCCTCGCCGGAATTGCGCATTGGAGTGATTCTCTTCGATCTCAATCGGAAGCTTCCGCAGGTGGAGCACGCATTTCGGTCGGTGCTTCATCCTGAGCATTTGTTTGGGCAGACCACGCCTTCAGCATTCGAAATTGCGCTGCCGAGTCCACTTGCGGAGTATCCCGTTGTCGGTTGCGCCGTGCAATTGCTTTCGCTATTCGCAGCGCCCGTTAGCTTTCATTCGTTCTGCTTCATGCTGTCCTCTCCTTATCTGGACGCAGAGCCAGGGGCCGTTGCAAAGTTCATCGCACAAGTGAGAAGGAATGCCCGTCGGGAGGTCAGCGTAGAGGATTTGGCGAAGTGGCTTCATGAGTCGAGCGAACTTCCACGGCTGCACGCAGCGATGGAAGCCCTTCCCAAGCATTCCGCTTCCTCCACTGAACAAACAGTCGCATACTGGGCGGATATATCGCGGCAAATTCTGGAAGCCTTTGGGTGGCCGGGGCGTGTTCGGTTGACCAGTGAAGAGTTCCAGTGTACACAGAGCTGGCAAGACCTTCTCGTCTCGGTTTCCTCATTGGAGTTGCTCGATTGGCGCACTGACTTCAGCGGCTTTGTGCGCAGAATTCAAGATGCAGCAGCCACTCAGAGCTTCAAGCCGGAGACGCTCAACGCTCCCGTGCAGATCATGGATGCCGCAGAGTCAGAGGGGTCGGTGTTCGATGCGTTGTGGATTGGGTCGTGCACTGACGATCTGTGGCCCGACTCGCCAAGGCACTCGCCGCTGATTCCCATTGCACTGCTGAAAGAGGCGGGAGTCGCACTCGTAGGAACATCGCAAGCGGAAGCGCGGGTTCAGCGAATTACCTCGCGGCTCCTGCAATCGGCGCCCCAGGTTTCCCTTAGCATGGCGCGCCGAACCGATGATGAACGCGAGCAGCGCTGGAGTCCGCTATTTGCCTCTTATCCGTCCGCCTTTGAAACTATTGCAACGGCACCAATGCTGGCGGAGCGATTCGAGGCTGCAAACCTCGACCCTGTCTCCGACTCCACCGCTCCGGCCCTTCAGCCTGGGGAGTCCGTGCGAGGCGGCACATGGCTGCTGCAGGACCAATCCAACTGTCCATTTCGCGCATTTGCCGTACGCAGGCTTCTTGCGAAGGAAGCACAGGGTCCGAATGAAGCGTTGGCTCCCACCGAGAGAGGCAAGGTCATTGAGCTTGCCCTGCAACTGATTTGGGAGCAACTGAAAGACAGTGAAGGATTGCGTCGACCTGATCGCGCTGTCATCGTCGAGGCTGCCGTGGACGAAGCCATGTCGCGTGAGTTGCCGCCGAGTAACGATCCATGGACGAAGCGCTTTCGCACCCTGGAACGTCAGCGAACCATTGAGGTGCTTACAGAGTGGCTCACGCTGGAATCCGCGCGCAAGCCCTTCCATGTAGTCGGCCATCAGCTTGAGGTAGAGCTGAATTTGGGCGGCCTAACTCTGCAGGGGCGCATTGACCGGCTCGATGAGATTGACGACGAACACGTAGTGCTCGATTACAAAACCGGCGGAGCCAATGCCGTGAGCGCCTGGCAGCTTCCGCGTCCGCGAATGCCGCAGTTGCCGTTCTACGCCGTTGCCATGCAGCAGCAGAAGTTCAATCTTGCGGGCGTTTCGTTCGCCATTGTTCGCAAAGGCGAGTGCGCGTTCAAGGGATATACGCGCGAAGGTAATCTGCTGCCATGCACTGACCCGGCCAAGCGCAACTTCGAGGGGATCGCTTTCGATGAATATGCCGGACGATGGGCCGAGGAGTTGGAGCGACTCGCCCAATCCTTTGTACAGGGTGCTGCTGCTGTCGATCCGAAGATTCCCATGGGAAGAAGCAACTCACCTTGCGAGCATTGTCATTTGACCGCGCTGTGCCGAGTCGGGGATCTTGCGAATGATGGCTTAGACGACGAACCTGGAGAGGAGAACCATGAGTAGTCCTACTCCTCGCGCCGTACCGTCTGACGCAAACATTCGCAAGGCGGTTCTGGACACCACCCAGTCATGGATGCTCCAGGCGCCCGCAGGCTCAGGAAAAACCGAATTGCTGATGCAGCGATTTCTTGCCTGCCTCGCGCGGGTGGAGCAGCCGGAATCCGTACTCGCCATCACTTTTACGCGCAAGGCTGCGGCAGAGATGCGCAGCCGCATTCTCGCCTCCCTTCAACGAGCCGAGCATCTCAGCGATGAAGACCTCTCGAATTGCCCGCCTCACGAGCAACAATCGCTGCAGTTGGCGCGCGCGGTCCTTCGCACTTCTGACGCTCTCGGCTGGAACATTCTCCAGCATCCGGCGCGGTTGCAGGTCCGAACGCTCGATTCCTTTTGCGAATCAGTAGCGGAGCGTGCACCTTTCAAGGGAATGCTCGGCGGCGGCGCAGAAGTCACAGAGGACGCGCGGCAACTCTACGAGTTGGCAGCGCAGCGCGTACTTGAACAGCTTGCGTCCACGGGTACGCTTGGCGACTCCGTAGCGGCACTGCTCGTACACATGGACAATGATGTGCGTGGCGTGCGCAATTTGCTGGCCGCCATGCTTGCCCAACGTGACGAGTGGCTGCATTTTCTCGGACGGTCGGATGCTTTTGATTCCTCACAGCGGGATACGCTCAGAAGCAAGCTCGAAGCAGCGCTGGTGCTTTCGGTGGAGGAAGATCTCGCATTGGTCCGCACCCATGTCACCTCGGCTTTGAACAGCGCGCAGGAACTGGAGTGTTTAGGGCTGATGCGCTACTCGGCGAGCCAGCTTTCGGATGGCTCGATGCGTCCTGCGCAGCAGATTGAGTCCATTGCGGCGAGTGCGGATGTGGTTCCAATTTTATTGCACACGCCCACACCGCGTGACATCAAAGCGTGGCCAGCGGCAACCGCTGCGAACCTGGATAATTGGCGCAGCATCTGTGAATTTCTTCTCATCGGGAGCAAGGCGGCTTTCCGCAAGTCAGTGGACAAGCGCCACGGCTTCCCGGTGAACACAGAGGAACAGAAGCAATGGAAAAAGATATGCCTTGAATTCTTCGGTGCGCTGTCGGCACTGCCGGATTCTGCGGCACTCTGCGATACGCTGAATCGAGTTCGACGGCTACCCGATCAGCATTATACCGAGACGCAATGGCAGTTCATGCGTGCAGTGTTGGAACTGCTGCCAATGGCGGCTGCCAATCTGAAAGTAGTTTTTGCGGAACAGGCGACCATCGATTTTCCCGAGTATGCGCAGCGCGCTTTGGACGCCATTGGCCAGGAAGGTGATCCAACCGAGTTGGGACTGCAACTCGGCTATCGAATTCGTCACATTCTCGTTGATGAGTTTCAAGACACAAACCGGGTCCAGGTCGAACTCCTCGCGCGTCTGCTGCGCACCTGGGAGCAGGATGAGCAGTGCAGCACCTTCTATGTTGGCGATCCGATGCAATCGATCTATGCATTCCGTCAGGCCGACGTTGCGATCTATCAGCAGGCGCGCACGGAAGGAATCGGGGACCATAAACATCAATTCCATCGGCTGAGTCAGAACTTTCGTTCTCAGCAAAGCCTGGTCGAATGGTTTAATCGCATATTCCCGCTGATTTTGCGCAACGATAGCGACCTTACCAATTCCGTCCGGTATGCGCCTGCGGAGCCTTCGCGTCCCGCTCTGGCGAGCCCCGCCGTACTCATCAAAGGATTTGCCAAATCGGATCGCGCGGGAGAGGCGAAGCACCTGGCGGAGTGCATCCGGCGGGAACTCGAAATACCTACGCCGCCGAACGAAAAGCCGACAACGATTGCAGTACTCGTGCGTTCACGAACGCACTTGCCCGAACTGGTGAAAGCCTTACATGACGGCCGCATAGATTATCGCGCGGTTAAGACAGATCGGCTCTCAGACCGTCCTTTGGTTCGCGATCTGGACGCGCTGCGCTCCGCCCTGACGAATCTTGCTGACCGGACGGCATGGCTGGCCATTTTGCGTGCGCCGTGGTGCGGACTTGCCTTGTCCGACTTGCTCGAACTGTGTCGCGGAGACGAGCGCTCGACTGTTTACGAATTGTTGCGGCAGCGCGTCACGCGTCTGTCGCCTCAGGCGCAAGCGGCGCTGGACCGCTGTGTCCCCGTGCTGGAGGATGCATTGGCAAGGCGCGGGCGTGGATCATTGAGGGCCCTTGTTGAGTCCGCGTGGTTGCGCCTGGGCGGTCCTGCGTGTCTGGAGGATCAGTCGCAGGGAATCCGCGATTCCGAAGCGTATTTTGCTCTGCTCGATGAGCAGTCGTCGGCTGGGACAGTGCGCGACTCAGAGACATTCGCTAGAAAGCTGCACGACCTGTTCGCACCTGCCGATAACCGGAGCAACATTCGCGTCGAGATCATGCCCATACATCAGGCGAAAGGTCTGGAGTGGGACGTGGTCTTTCTGCCTGCGCTGGAAAGACGTTCGCGGCAGGATGACAAGAGTCTTCTCTATTGGCGCTTACGTCACCGCGATGAGCAGGAGTTTCTCCTGCTCGGGCCAATGGAGGCTCCTGGAAAGCGCGATCGAAAGTCGGTGACGATCGAAGGATATCTGCGTGACATTGCCGGCGAGTGTTCGCGTGAGGAACTAAAGCGCCTTTTTTACGTTGCGGCCACTCGCGCAAGGAAGCGGTTGTACCTGTCGGCTGCGGTTCCCGATGGCGTCCCGCCCGATACCAACTCCATGCTGCGCCTGATCTGGGACATTCCCGAGATACACCAGCAGTTCGCGTTGCCATCCGTGCAGGAGAGTATTGCACCTGTCGACAAGAAAGAGGTGCCAGAGCTGTTGCTCCGCCGCCTGCCTTCATCTTTCAAGCCCCCCGAGCTTACGGAGAGATTACAGTGGCGCACCCAACCGCAGCCTGCGCTCGAAGAGGAGGAGCACCGTTTCGAGTGGGTTGGTGATCTTCTGCCGCGAGTAGGCGTTGTCGCGCATAGCTTTCTGCAGCGGATTGCTTACGAAGGGCCTGCGCTTTGGGACGCTGGACGTTTGGAGTCTGCGAGGCGTGCAATTTCTGCTGCGCTGCTACGCGCTGGTGTCCAACGCGGCGACCTGGAGCAGGGAATCACGCGTGTATCAGAGGCCCTGAGCCGGACTCTTTCCGACAAACGAGGGCGCTGGCTGCTTTCGCCGCACGAGGAACATCGCTGTGAGTTCGCGGTCTCGGCGGTGATCGACGGACAACTGCAACATGTGCGAATCGATCGCACATTTATCGAACACGGCACACGCTGGCTGATCGATTACAAAATCAGCGAACAGCTCGGAGGCGATCCACGAAGGTTTTTGCGTATGCAGGTCGAAAAATACAGTTCCGATATGCAGCGCTATGCTCGAGTAATGGAAGTGTTCGATCCGCGTCCTGTCCGGTGTGCGCTCTATTTCCCTCTGCTGGGAGAGTTTTGTCCGATTGAAATGGAGCTCCCGCCATGTTGAGGACTCTGAATCGAGCGAGCAACAATGAAAAGTCTGAGGCAACGGTTTAGACTCTTGTCAGTCGCATGAGCCAGATTCGCTTTGCAATTATCGTTCTTCTCACCTCCGTGGGACTTTGTTTCTGCACTCCCTCCCATGCCGTGGAAAAAGCACCCATTGCGGTTCGTCCCAGCAACAATGCGCTCGCCGCGCGCGGCTTCGATGAACTCTACAATATGGATTACGATCCTGCGATTCGCGATTTCGGCAAGCTTCAAAGTGAATACCCGAACGATCCATTTACCTCCAACTATCTGCTGGCCGCCGAGTTATTCAAGGAACTGAACCGGATCGGAGCACTCGACACGGAAACATATTCCGGCGAAAGTTTTCTCACCAGCAAAGCCCGACGGCCTCTTGACCTCGCGAGGCAGAAGCGAATTTTCGATCTTATTGCTCATGTCGAATCACTTTGCGCCGCACGGCTGCAGAAGAATCCGAATGATACTGACGCTCTGTATGCCCGGGGGGTAGCTCGAGGATTTCGCTCGACCTACATCGGAATGGCGCAGAAATCGTGGATGCCGGCGATTCGTTCAGCGCTTGCCTCCCGGCGCGACCATGAGCGTGTCCTGCAGTTGGACCCTGGTTACGTGGACGCCAAGATGGCTGTAGGAATCCACAACTACATCGTGGGTTCACTGAATTGGGCTGGGCGAGTTGCAGTGGCGCTGGTTGGCGTGACAGGCAATCGGCAGAAAGGCCTCGATTATCTGCGGGAGGTTGTCCGTTCTCATGGCACGTCAAGCAATGACGCTGCGCTTGCACTCAGTCTTTTTCTTCGGCGTGAGCAACGATATCCGGAGGCGCTGGAGTTGGTCTCCCGGATTTCTCACGAGTATCCAAGAAACTTTCTGGTTGTCGTCGAGTACGCGCATCTGCTCAACGCCGCTGGTCACGGACGCGAGGCCATTGCGCAATATAGCCTCATATTGGAGAAAGGAAAAGAAGGGAAGTATTCGACTTTCCAGCCTGAATTGGCAGCATGGGGATTGGGTGTCTCGTCACGCGGACAGCGCGACTTTGAGCAGGCGGCTAGCGCCTTCGATCTTGTCACAACCTGCAAAGATGCGGACCCTCGGCTGATTGACCGCGCTTATGTTGCAGCGGGCGAGATGTACGATCTCCTGGGCCATCGTGAGCAGGCGCTTGCGCGATATCGCAAAATGATTGGGTCAGGACGCGATGACGATTCCATAGCCGCTGCTCGCAAACATCTTCGCCATCCTTACCGTCTGAACGACTAGAGCATTTTCAGAGCTGATGTAATATTGTGATGGCGATTTTCGGCGACGCGATAGCTATGGCGCGAGCCTTTGATGATGATTTGCGGCGGAAGTTTTTGGCGGCCCACGAGCGCGGCGGAGTGGG
>Ga0255336_101549_pt1 | contig 15798 bp, 15 predicted proteins | sample MeOH1_35cm_T3_17_FD_189102 | JGI IMG/M metagenome (GOLD analysis project Ga0255336, IMG submission 189102) | Sandy soil microbial communities from University of British Columbia, Vancouver, Canada - MeOH1_35cm_T3_179 | ecosystem: Engineered > Artificial ecosystem > Sand microcosm > Unclassified ...
TTCAGGCCGAAGGGGTTGTCGTTGCTGATGTAGCGCACGTCCGTCGTGCCCAGCTTGCCACCGGGGCCGGCAAACCGGAAGCGCCATTGCCATTGCTGGGCGAGCACTTCCATCTGCAGCACGTTGGGCGGCGGCCGTATGTAGTCCGCGTAGACGAAGAGCCCCGGTGCCAGCAACGCTGCCACGCCGACAGAGGTCAGGCCGATCAGCCACCATTCCAGCCGCTTGTTGTGCGGCTCGTAAGCAGCGTGATGACCCCTGCGGTGGCGGTAGCGCACCAGTGCGATCACGATGAACAGGTTGATCGCGATGAAGAGCGCGCCGGTAATGACGATCGTGATCGTCAGCATGTCGTCCATGCGCACCCAGTTCGAGGCGATCGGCGTGATCCACCAGGGACTGGCAAAGTGAAACCCCACCGCCAATACGATGATCAGGATCAGGGCAATCGCAAGCGACATAGGTCACCTCGCTGCGCGTCACTCGCTGGAGCCGCTAACAAAAAAGCTCCTAGCGTCATTGTGCCGCCTTGCCGTACTTCGTACTGCCTGCGCCGGCACTTCTGCCAGGACCGCTTCGCTGAGCATTGTAAGCGGCTCTAAAGCAAAGGTAGTCCTCTCCTCTGCATCGTGCAAGACAGCGCCAGGGGGAAGCGCGCCCCATATACGGATCGCGCGAATGGAGGAGTCACTTGCCGCGATGCAATGCAAAACGGCCGCCTCCAGTATCGGTTGCCGAGGCGGCCGTCTCCCGAGGGCGCCGGGTGTTTAGGGTCTGTTCACGTGTGCGACGTGCGTACGACGACTTGCTGCAGGCGCGGATCACATCGCGACATATCCATGTCCTCGCGAATCACAGTGTCGCACTCGAACAGTTACCCGAGGCATCCTTGCTGCAAAGCAGCGACGTCGTGCACTCGCTCGAACGCGGCGTGGCGCTCGGCGGTGCGACCGGCGCGCTTCTCGGCCTCGTGGCACTGGTGTACCCTCCCGCGGAGCTCGCCATTGCGGGCGGCGCCGTCGTCGCATTGACGTTGGCAGGTGCTGGCTTCGGGGCCTGGACGGCCACGATGATCGGCGTCGACGAACCGAATGCGCGACTCGAGCGCTTTCGTGGCGCCATACGTGACGGCCAGCTCTTGATCATGGCGGACGTGCCTGGATCGCGCGAACATGAGATCGAGCAGATGGTCGCGCAGCATTTTCCGAAGGCCGATCTCGAAGGTGCGGAGCCCACGACACTGATCTTCCCCTGAGAAGCAGTCTAGACGAGGCCATCGGCGCCCCCTTTGGGTCGAATTGGGTCGGACGTCATGCGGCTCAGTTCGGCCGAGGGTGTGTCAAAACTCGAAATCCTTCGGTTTTCGGGTGTCACTTTACCCCTCCCGAAGGGCTACGAAGCCAACACAGCGCGTTCTGATGAGTCGACTTTCTCGCTGGCCAGTCGCGGCGCACGTTTTGACACAGTCTGGGCCAGGAAGGGACACTCGCAGTCCGTTGGCGAATGTCGGCTCACGGAGTCGGATAAGGACCAGTATAGGACCAAAGTCCAATTGCCTTCGACGGACGTGACTACAAATATTTGACATCAACAGCGAGGTCATTACCGCGCTGCCAAGGCGCATGCGGACCGGCGAAGCAGATATCGATACTCAGTAGTTTGGACAGCTGAGGCTAATGGCCGCTCTGTTCTACCTGAAGCACGCGTCAACGAAAGCGACGTGTCCATGTGCGCGGGTTGAGCGCAAGATCTGTGCATCCAATTCTTCTGAAGTGAAGTGACTGCTATGTGTGACCCACGGGCAGAACGGAGGGTAAGGCGATGATGAAGAGCGTATGTCCCCTGGTAATCATTTTTGCGTTGGCCGCCTGCGCTGTCACGACCCAGCAACCGCTTTCGGACCTCGAGAAGGCACCGAGATCTGGGTTTCTGAGCGATTATTCCCTGCTACAGCCCGGCAAGAAAGGCGAGCCGCGGCTTCGCTACGTCGATCCCAATGGAAACTGGAACTCGTACACGGGAATCTTCGTCGAGCCACTGGTCTTCATCAGTGATGCCCACGCAAATATCGACCCGAAGGACGAAAAGGTATTGTCGAGCTATTTTTACAATGCGCTGAAGACGCACTTGTCGGGTGTGCTTCCGATCGTCGAACAGCCCGGCCCGCACGTCCTGATCGTGCACGCCGCTCTGACCAACGTTACGACCGCTACGCCGGGACTACGCACCATTTCGGTGATAGTCCCCCAAGCCCGGGTGATCAATGCGGCGCAAAGTCTCGCAACGGACAGCTATGCCTTCGTCGGTTCGGCGCGGGGCGAATTCGAGTTCAAGGACGGCGGGAGCGGTCAAACTCTCGCTGAAGCAGTGGACGGTCGGTCCGGCGGAATGAGTATCAAGAATGCAGGTGTCTGGCAATGGGGAGATGCAGAGAACGTGATGGAATATTGGGCCGACTTGGCAGCCAAACGCCTGACCGAATTGCGGTCAGGCGCCTCTGCCTCGTAATGCGCCATGAGTTTGCCGACCGCTCCGTGCGGGCTGCGGGCGGTCCCGGCGGTTTAAAGATCGCAGTCCCCCTCCCGCCTGCCCTCCTCTTGGGTGGCTTGTTTTGATGCAACAGGCCGCCGGCCGGCGCGGAGCCAGTCTGCGCGGGGTTCGGGGCGATTTCAGGGCCGGCCGATTGATGCGTTGTGATGCGCACAGCCAGTCTTCAACACGATTCACTGCACCGCTGCCCGTCGCAGTTCGGCCAGGTCCGGTCATTCACCTAAGCCCACTTGCGGACATTTGATCGTCGGGTTCACCGCTGACAGCGGACCGTCGGCTGCTGATGACCAGCTTCGCTGATGAGTGAAGTACCAATCTTGGATCGACCCCGTCCGACCTCGGAAGTAGTGGCGCTATTTGGCTGTGTCGGTTCGAACCGTGATCGGTCTTGACATATGGCGTCCGGCGAATTCCGACCATCGGAGTGTCACGGTTAGTTCAGCTTCAGCGGAGTCGGCGGCTGCGGGAACTCGATACTGTTATCACGCAGGCGATTCCTCAAGGAAATTTCCTAGTGCGCGATGGCAACGACGCAATGATCTGGGACCGCCAGCGGGTGTCGGTCGAAATATCGCGCAAGGGCGGCGATAGCGTTCGACCGCCGAGCCTCCTTACCGAAGTCATGCATAAGCCGTTCGCCACGGCCTCGCATCTTGCCGTCTACGCTGGCCTTGCACCGATCTCTCGAGGTTCGCACTTGTCCATCCGGGACGAACGCTCGTCCGGACGGGGCAACAAGGTGCTCAAAGGAGTGCTGTTTCTGTCTGCCTTTGCCGCCTTGCGAGATCTGGTCTTCCGGGACTATTACACTCGCAAGAGCTGGGCGATCTAATTGGACGGACGGCGCGCGTAGCGGGCATATAGCGATGCCGCCCATCTCAACGGCGCACAACCAAACTCCCGCCGTACGCGAGCGCCGCCAGCGCGGTGATCCAGAAGCTCGTCGGGCAGTGGATGTAGAACGCGAGCGTCACGCCGTGCCAGGCCTGCGCGAGCGCGACCAGCGCGGCGTGGAGAAGGCCGGTCGAGAGCCGCGTCGACAGGTTTTGCGCCGCTGCCGCCGGACCCACCATCAGCGTGAACACGAGCAGCACGCCGACGATGTGCGTCCAGGCCGCCACCGCGAGCGCGGCGATCGTCAGGAACAGCATCGACACGAGGCGCAGCGACACGCCCTTTGCTTCGGCGAGCTCGGGCTGCAGCGAAGCGAATAAGAGCGGCCGCATGATCGCGCCGATGCCGGCGAGCAACGCGAGCGTCGGCGTGCTCACGCCGAGCACGTTGCCGTCGAGCAGTACGACCAGGCGGTGCGCGACGTGGCGAAGATCGGCAGCCGGCTGACGGCAATTGAGGCGCGCGAGCAAAAGCGCGTGTCAAAGACGATAATAGGGCCGTGTCGATACATTGGCGGAACCGCCCCCCGGACACCCCGCGCAATCCGTCAGGCACTTGGCATGCCAGCGTCGCCGCGTGGGCAGCGAAACGCCGCGCAAACCGTGCCGTCACCGCTCCGGCGATCTGCTGGGCCCTTCTCGGAATCGAGGTTTGCGATGAAGCACTTCTGCCGAAGCACCATTGTCCGTTCCGCGTTCGTCGCATCGCTGGCCATTGCGGCCGGCATCGGGTCGCTGTGCGCGCCTGAGCACGCGTGGTCCGCTCAAATCAACGACCAGACCGACCCGCAGACACTCATCCAAACCGTGACGCAGCAAATCTTGGACGAGGTGCGCCAGCAGGCCCTCACGCCGGACGACATCCCGCGCATCATGAATATCGTGAACCGGGACATCCTCCCATACGTCGACTTTCGCCGCACCACGCAGTACGCGATGGGCCGCTTCTGGCGCACCTCGACACCCGAGCAACAGGACCAGGTGGTCGAGCAGTTCAAGCAGTTGCTTATCCACACGTATTCCGGCGCGCTCGCGCTGGTGAACACGGATCAGAAATTCGAGTACCCGCCTTCGCCCGCCAAGTCGAGCGACACCGACACGGTGGTGCGCACGATCGCACCAGGCAAAAACGGCCAGGTGCAGATCGACTACCGGCTGTACAAATCATCGCAGGGTTGGCGCGTCTATGACATGAACGTACTCGGCGCGTGGCTGATCCAGACCTACCGTACGCAATTCAGCGACAAGATCCAGCAAAGCGGCGTCGACGGGCTGATCCAGTTTCTCACCGACCGCAACAAGCAACTTGCGTCAGGCAAGCAGTGACCGCGCGACTTGTGTCATTGCACTTAGCGGGTGGTGATTCCGGCGCATCCAAATCGTGACAGCATCGTCCGCGTGATCCCGATTTCAAGGGGTGACGTGCGTACCATCACGCAGCCGCACCGCACGCTTAACAGATCACGGGGCTCAAGCAGAAGGGCCAATGGCCGCTGTGCACCCCATTGCCGCCCTTACCTGAATGACGGATCGACGGACAGGGTCGTATCTTGCCGGTCGGCAACCGGCGCAAGTCGGCCAACGGTCGGTGGTTCATTGTTCTCGGACGACCGCTCGCATGGCAACTTCGGACGTTGACGATCGGTTCTGATCCCTGTCTGATGCGTTCTTTGCAGCAGCGAAATTGCCCGCAGCCATGTTCTTCGGGACCGGCTTAATGACGGGATCGGTCCCCCTGATTTTCGCGATCGGCGCAGCACGACTTGAAAAGCCGACTGCCAGCATCTAACGTTCTTCGCAGGATCCCGAGGAGACGGCCATGGCAAGAATCGAAGCAAAGCTGGCGGAAATGGGATTGACGTTGCCGCAGACGCTACAGATGCCTGCAAACGTAAACATGTCATTGCCTTTTGCATGGGTGCGCGTGAGCGGCACACGAGCTTTTGTCTCAGGACACGTGCCGCTCAACCTCGACGGGACGATTGCGCAACCGGTCGGTAAAGTCGGCGCGGAAGTTTCGCCAGACGAAGGCTACGCAGCAGCACGCCTTGTGGCGCTTGCACAGTTGGCGAGTCTTCAGAAGGCGCTCGGGGACCTGGATCGCATTACGGCCTGGGTACGCGTCTTTGCAATGGTCAACGTAGCGCCCGGTTTCGACCAGATGCCACGGATCGCAAATGGCTTCTCGGATCTGATCCTTGAACTATTCGGGCCGAACATTGGAATGCATGCCCGGTCAGCAGTCGGCGTCGCGCTCCCTCTAAACGTGCCCATCGAATGCGAAGCGGAGGTTGAGATTGACGGACGGCACCTGTAATCCAGGATTGCCGCCGAGACCCGGTCTCATAAGCACGTGTAGCTGCCATCGTCTCGGGTCGCCCCAAGGACGGACGGTCAGGCGCAGCATCTGGGTGGCTCAGAAGGGTCGACAAGGGGCAGTCGCGCATGCCGGAGCGCCGCCGCTCGCGAAGACCGCGGCGGGCTACAGAACAACGACGCCGGTTACAGCTGTGTTGCATGGCAGGCTTCTCTGAGATGCCGCCATAGTCAGTTTGATCAGGGTTGGGCCGCGTGCCGTTCGGCCGACGTCGTCACTTCTCCAGGGCGGCGCAGCATCTTGTCGACTTCACCCGCGTGCATCTCTTCGACATGGATCATCTGACGGGCGAACTCCTCGAGTGCAACGGAGCGGTCCTCGACCAGCGCGAGCAGTTCGCGATAAAGCCCCAACGCGAGATTCTCGGCTTGCAGCGACTCGCGGAGGATCGAAGAGATATCGAATGTGTGCGAGTCGAGGAGGGAACCGATCGCAAGCGACGGATAGGCGCCCAGAGTGGTGATCCATTCTCCGACCTGCTGTGCGTGCAACAGCGATTCATCGGCCTGCTCGCGCAGCCAGGATCTGATCGGAATGCGTCCGAATCCGAAAACAAGAAACGAATAGTGCGTATATCGAACGACGCCGGCCAACTCGGATTCGAGAATCCGGTTCAGCACCGCAACAACGTCTTCCTTACCTATCTCTGCCATTTGGTATCTCCTTTTTATGTCACTGCGACAGACGCAGTCCGCGTTTTCGCCGCTCGTATCACGCCATATGGTCTTGACGGATATTGATTAAATGTAGTCCCGCAAGGCGATCGCGCAAGGCGTTAGTTCGGGCGTACGCGGTTGCTCGGCCAGCGCGGAGGCGGCCGCCTCCGCGCTGGCCATTCTCGCTACGACGAAGCGTTGACCATTGAAATGGCCGTTACAACGGCCCGCCGAGCGCAGGGCAAGAAGAATTCTGAGGATTTGCCTTGTGGCACGCCGCGAGCTACGTTTCGGCCCTTGAGGCGGGATGGTCACCTGACAACGTTCGTAAGGAGGTCGCTGCGCGTGAACAATTGATTCGACCATGAGCACGGGCAACGGTCATGCAGCAGAAAACGCAGCGTCCGGTTCAGTTCGAGATCACCGAGCAGACCCGGGGTAGCGCGGAAGCGTGGATCAGGACCGCTAGACTGTCGCAGTCGGACTTTCTGTTCCCGAGCCGGGTTCACGGGTCGCCGCACCTTTTTCAACGCGTCAATACGCGCGCCTCGTGCATCAGTGGATCGCGTCGATTGGTCTCGACGAGACGGCGTACGGAACCCATACTATGCGTCGGACGGAGGCATCGCTGATCTACCGGCGCACAAAGAACCTGAGGGCCGTACAGCTGTTACTTGGCCATTCCAAACTTGAAAGCACAGTTCGATATCTCGGCATTGAGGTCGACGATGCTCTTGAGATGGCCGAACAGACGGGGGTCTGAACTACATACAGACTTGCCGGACGGCGATCGGTCGCTGTCCGGCCAGCTGCGGTCGTAGGCCGGCACTCGCGCTCGGACATTTGAACGTCGGCTTCCGCTCCAGTCAACGGACGGCGAAGCCGGGTTCCTGCTGGTCAGAGCAATTTGCAGGCCTCGTCAAAGTCTAGGCGTGGGCTGCGCGGGAACAGCCCTGCCGGATCGCCATAGCCCAGATTGCAGAGGAAATTCGACTTGATGTGGCTGTCGGGAAAGTACTCCTGCTGGAAGGTGCCCTCCTGTGCGCTCGCAGGAAAAAATTCATGGTCAACTATTGCATGATCGAACCCGGACATCGGACCACAATCCAGTCCGAGCGAGCGGGCAGCCAGGACGAAATAGGCCCCTTGTAGCGAGCTATTGCGCCGTGCCGTGACCTCGGCCAGTTCCGGTGTGTCGGCGAACCAGGCTCGCGCATCTGCGTGCGGGAAGAGTTTAGGCAGCTTGTCATAGAACTTGCCGTCATAAGCGATGATGGCTGTCACCGGTGCGCTCATCGTCTTGTCGATATTGCCTGGTGCCAATGCCGGCAGAAGTCGTTGCTTCGCATCCTGAGTGCGCAGGAATAGAATACGTGCTGGGCTGCAGTTTGCGCTCGTTGGACACCACTTGATCAGCTCGTAGAGTTCGCGCAATGTGTCATCACTGACCGGCTTAGGCAGCCAGCGATTGTGGGTTCGAGCCTGACGGAACAGCAGATCCATCCCTTCTTCATTCAATCGCTTGTCCATATTTGCCTCCCAGCGGAAACGGACGTTGCAAGTTGCCTTCCTGCATCACCAACCACGAATTCTTGGAGGGCGGTACGCCGTCCAAGCGTTTCGTGAACATCACGCAGCTGGTCATCGATGATCTGAGCGCAGCCCCGTTCGGGTGTTATAGACGTACCACGCGTCGTTCATGGAAAAATTTGCGCGGTCGGGTACCGGTGACGCTTCGGGGAGCGCCCTGCTGGACTGTAAGGAAGTCGGCATTTCCGAGCAGAGCGATTACCGCTGGCGCAAGGAATACGGCGTCCACCAGAAAGGGCTGCGACGTGGGCGTCATTGATATGATTGGTGACGGCGTGAATCCCGATCGACTAGGGGAACGGGTCTGGGTCTGGAACGGTCAATGGCAGCGCCCAATTGGCACTGCCGCGCAGTATGTCGTACTGCCTGAATTGCAGGCCGTGGAATTGCCGGCCGCAGTAGAGTTTGCTGCGGCAGCCTGCCTCGGCATTCCTGCCACGACGACCTTTCAGGCGATTCATATGTTAGACGACATCCCGGGAAAAACCGTGCTGGTCATTGGTGCGTCTTCCGCTGTGGGACACTATGCCACTCAGTTTGCCGCCATGGGTGGCGCCAAGGTGATAGGAACCGTATCCGCAGCCGACGATGCCTAGATGAATGGCCGCTGTACATTCGTAACTGCCGTTGATATGGCGTCGAGCCGAGCGGCCGAGAAGGGTCGATCAACGACAGTCGCGGACGGCCGCGTCCTCGCAAAAATGCGTTGGCCGCCCAGATTATTTCACTAACTGTGTCAGCAGTTTTTCACTTACCTGGCGCAGATTTCACTTTGTGTGGCATTCGACAACAACCTCTGTCGGGTGTCACCATTAATGAAAAATGCGTCGTTGAATTTAAGGCTATTTTTCAGGAAGAGTGGCATCGAGCGACCAGGACGTGCCATGGAAAGTGAAATATCCGTCGCTCACTGCCACAGTAAGTGAAAAAAACTGTCGTGTTTCTCATCGACGCGCTTGCAGTCGATAGCCGGTCGCAAGCAGGTGGCCTGCTTGCCAGCGGTCAGCGACGGGCAAGGACCGGCCAGTTGCCGTCATTCGACGACGCTGCTCTAATCGTTGACAATCGCGGTCGCTGGTCGATGATAAATGCCGGCCTTGCCAGCGACGCGAACCGCAAACGACAACCGCTTCTTCCTACGCTTCCCGCTTGCTGCGCCCATACAGCAGCAGCATCGCCGCGATCACCACGCCGTAGATGATCTGGCGCCCCGCCTCCGGCATCTGCGCGACCGAGAGGATCGATTGGAGCAGCGTGATGAGGATCGCGCCGGCCACTGTGCCGAGGTACGAACCCCGGCCGCCCAGAATCGACGTGCCGCCGAGCACGACCGCCGCGATCGCCGGCAACAGGTAAGCATCGCCCATCGACTGCGCCGCTTTCGACGCATAACCCGCGAGCAGCACGCCGCCGAACGCCGCGAACGCGCTGCACACGGCGAAAGCGGCCACTGTCACGAGCCGCGTATTGATGCCGGAAAGATACGCCGCGCGTTCGGTGTTGCCGATCGCGTATAGCGTGCGGCCGAAGGTCGTGCGCGACAGCAGGAACATCGTGGCGCCGCCGATCAGCACCCACAGCGCGACGGCATTCGGCACGCCCGGTACGAGCCAGCCCGCAGCGAGCCATCGCATCACGTGTGGCGCGGAATCCTGCGGCGACGATCCCCCCGTGTAGACGATCATGATGCCCTGCGCGACCGCATTGGTCGCGAGCGTCGCGATCATCGAAGGAATGCGCAGGAGCGCGACGAGGATACCGTTGACGATGCCGATCAGCACGCCGCAACCGATCCCGACCGGAATCGCGAGGATGTGCCCGAGTTCGCCGTGCCCCGCGACGGCGCACGCCATCATCGCGCCGACCGTGATCGTCCACGGCAGCGACAAGTCGATGTGTCCGAGCAGGATCACCATCATCAGGCCGGTCGCGATGATGCCGAGGAACGCGCCGACCTTCAGCTGCAGCAGGATGTATTCCGGCGACATGAAGTTCCGCGAAAACATCCCGCCGACGAGCAGCAGCGCGACGATGCACGCGAACGCGATAACGATCGGCGGATCGATTTTGCGCCTGAGCCTCGACACGAACGTGGTCCAGCTGGTTGCGGAAACGTCGCTCATTGGAACCACTCCAGACGGTTTCGCACCCTGAACAGCCCGCACGCGCCGATCGCGACAGCGAGCAGAAGAATCACGCCCTGGAACAGCGGCTGCCATAGCGCGTCGACGTTGAACACGAACAGCAGGTCGCCGATAGAGCGGAACGCGAATGCGCCGAAGATCGCGCCGATCGCGCTGCCCTTGCCGCCGAGCAGCGACACGCCGCCGATGACCACGGCGGCAATCGAAAACAGCGTATACGAGTTGGCGCTGCCGAGGCTCGCCTCGCCGGTGTACGTGAAGAACGTCAGAAAGAGGCCGCCAATCGCGGCGAGCAGGCCGGCCAGCGTATAGCTCGCGAACTTCGCGCGCATGATCGGCATGCCAGACAGGAAGGCCGCGGATTCGGACGAGCCGGTCGCGTACGCCGCGCGCCCGACCACCGAACGTTTGAAAGGAATCCAGACGATCACCACAGCCGCGAGCAGAATCAGCAGGCTCGCCGGCACGACGCCGGCAACCTTGCCGGTCAGTGCGTCGGCGAGGTCCTCGTTGGTCGATCCGCCGGGAACCGGGCGCAGCAGCAGCGCCAGTCCATAGTAGACGGCGCCCGTCGCGATCGTCGTCACGATCGGCTGCAGACGGCCGAAAATGATGATTGCACCGTTGAGCGCGCCGCACAGCGCGCCGGCCGCGAGCACGCCGGCGATGCCGAGCGCGCTGTGCGGCGCGTCGCCCGTGACGATCCACGATCCAAGGCAATTCGTCAGCACGAGCGTCATGCCGATCGACAGGTCGATGCCGGCCGTCAGCACGACGAGCGCCTGGCCCATCGACACCAGCGCGAGCAGTACCGCCTTGTTCGCTGCCGTCAGAAACACGTTCGCCGACAACGCCGACGGATAGTTGAAGAGGTAGATCGCGAACATCAGCACGAACAAGCCGAATGCGAACGTCGTCCCGCGATTTTCTGCGTACCAGTAACGCAGCCCGCTCATAGCGCGACTCCCGTGGAAGGCGAAAGCTGTCCGACGGGCAGGTCCAGTGCACTTGCAATCAGGTTCTGCTCGGTGATCTCCGACCCGACAAGTTCCTTCTTGATCCGGCCTTCGTACAGCACGAGCACGCGGTCGCAGCAGCCGATCAACTCGTCATAGTCGGTGGAATAGAAAACGATCGCGGCGCCTGCGTCGGCGAGGCGCCTCAGCAACTGATAGATCTCCTGCTTGGTGCCGACATCGATGCCGCGCGTCGGGTCGCTGAGGAGCAGGATTCTCGGCTGCCGGATCAGCCACTTCGCGATGACCACCTTCTGCTGGTTGCCGCCCGACAGCGAGCCCACGGGCGCGTCGACGCTGAACGACTTGATCGCGAGGAGCTCCATCATCCGGTCGACGAACGACTGCTGGCGCTCGCGATCGATCACGCCTGCGGTGGACATGCGATCGAGCGCGGCAAACGACAAGTTCTCGCGCACCGACATCGGCAGCATCAGGCCTTCGGTCTTGCGGTCCTCCGGAATCAGCGCCATACCGATTTCGTTGGCGCGCGCGACCACGGGGCTCGAGATCAGCACGGCCTTGCCGTCGATCTCGATCTTGCCCGCGCAACCGCGCAACACGCCGAACAACGCGAGCAGCAGTTCGCGCTGGCCTTGCCCGTCGAGGCCGCCCAGCCCGAGGATTTCACCGGGCTTCAACGAAAAGGTGACGCCCTGCAACGTGTCGTTCCACGCGAGATCACGACAGGCGAGAACCGGTTCGGCGGCGAGGCGGCGCTCGGGCTTGTCCGGAAACGCGTGCTGGTACTTCCGGCCGATCATCATTTCGATCACCTCCTTTTCGGAGCGCGTGCCCGCCTCGAAGCTCATTACATGACGACCGTTCCGGTAGACCGTGCATTCGTCCGCGAGCGCCTTCACCTCGTGCATCCGGTGCGAGATGAAGAGCAGCGCGAGTCCCTCTTCGCGCAGGCGCTTGAGCACCTCAATGACGCGCGCCACGTCGGCCGCGGTCAGCGCCGACGTGGCCTCGTCGAGGATCAGGATCCGCGGCTCGTGCGCAAGCCCCTTCGCGAGTTCGACCATCTGCTGGCGCGACAGCGGCAAGTCCCGGACTTTCGCAAGCGGATTGATGTCGGCCGCGCCCGCGCGGGCGAGCGCGGCCTCGGCCTGGCGGCGCTGGGCCCGGCGGTCGATCATGCCGAAGCGTAGCGGCGGGTTCGAAGCGAAGATGTTGTCCGCCACGCTCAAGTCAGGGATCAGCGACAGCTCCTGATACACGCAGACGATGCCGGCCGCGTTCGCCTCGGCGGGCGACGCGAACGCGACTTGATGACCATCGAGGTGCATCGTTCCCTCGTCCGGCTGCACGACGCCGGACATCACCTTCAGCAGCGTGGACTTCCCCGCGCCGTTCTCGCCGAGGATCGCGTGGATGCGTCCGCTGCGCACCGTCAGGTCCGCGTGATCCAGCGCGATGGCGCCGCCGTAGCTTTTCGACACGCCAGACATCTGAAAGAACGACTGCTCGTTGTCCTGCCGCATGCTTCGTCTCCCGTCACGTCGCCGGCCAACCCGATTACTGATTGCCCTGGTCCTGCTTCATGATTTCCTGCGCGGAGAAATTGATGCCGCAAGTCGGAAACGAGTTGCCGACGAAGAAGTTGTCGGACTCGTTCGGGAAATAATTGACGCCCGCCTTAAGCTTCGAATCGTCGGTGACGTCGAGCGGCAGCTTGATCGCGACCGGGATTGTCTGGCCGTCCAGCGCAGCGAGCGCCGTCTTGATCGCCACGGCCACCTGCCCGGGTCCGCTGCCCGCTGACGTGCACTTCAGGCCTTGGCCCCCATACTGCGCACAGAGCTTGCGAAAGCCGTTCTCCGTTTCGCCGCCGAATGGCACGAAAGGATGTTTCGCGTCGAGCATCGCGCGCACGACACCCGTGTCGCCACCCTGCGCCGACATTCCATCGAAATGGCCCTGCACGGCAATCGCGTCGGCGACAGCCTTCTGCGCGACCCCGTCGTCCCACTTGCCGTATACCTGGACGGCGTCCCACTTCTTGCCGGTCGCGTTCAACGTGTTCTGGAAGCCATTGTGCCGGTCAGTGTCGACCGACGTGCCCGCCACCCCGCGGACCTCGAGCACCTTGCCTCCGTTCGGCAGGTGGCTCGCGAGCCACTTGGCCCACAGCACGCCGAGCCCGTACTGGTCGACGTCGACGTTGATGGCGTCTTCACTGTCGAGCGTATTGTCGAACGCGACCAGCACGACGCCGGCTTTCTTCGCGCGACGGATCGCGGGTCCAAATGAGGCGGGATTCTGCGCGTCCACGATGATCGCGTCATAGCCGGCATCGATGAAGTTGTTGACGGCCGAGATCTGGGCCGGTACGTCCTCGCCGGTCGAGACGACCTTAAATTCCTTGAGCTTGGCGGCGACGGCCGGTTGCGCCGTATAGGCCTTGGCCGTCTTGATCATCTGGATGCGCCAGGTGTTCGCGATATAGCCGTTCACGAGCGCGATCCGGTAGGGCCCGTTCTTCTTCGGATACTTGACGAACTTCGTGTCGTTCTTCCATGGGACCATGCACGTGGGATCGCTGGGCGGGCCGGAAACGATCGATGCCTGCGCGAAAGCCGCGCTTGCACACAGCGCCAATGCCGCGGTCGCCGCCGCTCGAAGCACCTGGATTCCTGAAAGCATGTTGTCTCCTGTTTTTTGGATTGAACTTTCCGATTGCCGGCGCACATGGCTCGTCGTGAATTGCCGACACGGTGTACGTAACGCAGGGAATCTTGCGGATGTGCTACAGCGGGACTGAATCGGACTCGCCGGACTAGCGGAATGACCTCTTCAAAGGCGCCCCCTCGAAGTGAAACGAAGGGCATGCGCGGACACGTCCCCGTCTGACATTACTGGCATACCAATTCGCTCGCGATAGTGGTTTACCAGTGCGCTCGGTGCACGGCTCGATCGGGCTGAAGCCCGCGTCGTTTCTGTGCTTGATGGATAAAGACGAGCCTGCGGCAGGTAGATTGGCGTTACGCAGATTGGTGTACCATTTTGGCGAACTTCAGCCGCCGCCGGGCGGCTTCGACGATTTTGAGAATCCTGGATGGCCGATCTTTCGCACACGCCAACCGGCCGAGCCGCCGATGCGGACGCGGCCGACCGTTCCTATGTCGGGCTGGCGAAACAGATCTGCGACCTGATCGTGGCTGGCGACGTCGCGCCTCGTGCCCGCCTGCCTTCCGAGCGCACGCTAGCCGAGCGTTTCGGCGTGAGCCGCACGCAGGTGAGGGAGGCGATCATCGCGCTGGAAGTGCAGGGCGTGGTCGAGGTGCGTGTAGGGTCGGGCATCTATGTAGCCGAAGCGCCCGAGGCGCGGTCCGTCACATTCGAACTGCCGCGTGGGCCCGGCCCGATCGAGACGCTGCGCGCGCGGGTGGTGATCGAAAGCGAAATCGCGGCGCTCGCCGCGACCGAACGCAAGGATTCGGACCTCGACCGGCTCTTCGCTGCGTTGCGCGCGATGCGCGAAAACATGGACGACAAGGCCGCGAACGAGGCCGCTGACCGCGAGTTCCATCTGGCGACTGCGCGGGCGACGGGAAACGAAGTGCTCCGACTCGTGGTGACCGCGATGTGGGACAACTCCCGCGCCGACCCGTTGTGGAAAAAGATTGAGGAGCACTTCCATACGCCCGCGTTGCGGGCGGCTTCACAGGAAGACCATCAGCGCATCTTTTCGGCCATCATGGCGCGCGACGCGGCCGCTGCGCGCACGGCGATGCAGGCGCATCTCGCGCGCGTGATCGGCGAATTCACGAAGGCCTGGCGTTAGCCCAACTTTCACTATTCGCAATTCTCGCGCAGACTTGCGTAGAGGAGATTGGCGATGCCCGGGCGGTGATTTTCGGCGGTGGCTGCGCAGGCAATTTGAGGCGCAACTGATCAAGCAGCGGGTGGTGTTCGGGTTCCGGTTGTGTGTAGCGCGACAGGATCAGATGACGCCCGTCCGTGGTGGGCAAATGAACATCGACCATCTGCATGATGTTGAATTTCTCCAGCGCCGTGCGAGGTGTCAAACCTGGAGCCGCGCGCTTCAGTTGGTATTTGAGCCAGCGCACGCAAGACACCCACCACGCGTCCCACTGCCACAGGTGCTTCAGTTGCACTTCGCCCAGGCGCACGCCCACCGCCTCGGTGTCACCTGCCCGCCGTATGTCTTCCCCAAACAGCGCGACCTGACTTTTGGCACCATCGTCGAAACACCTCGATCGTCTTGCGCCAGGCGAGTTACTGGGCATCGTTGATCTCGCCCAGGTACAGCACCTGGCGCCGCACGACGTTGCCGTACATTCAACGGACGCCGATTCTCCACCACGCTCCAGTACTGGTGCGTCTTGCCGTCCTTGACCAGAAAGCGCGACAAGCCCCGTCCTTCAGAGGATGTCGCAAAAGGTACAAATCGAAACAATTCGGCTTTATAAGTGCTTGAACTTCCTTCGTCGCGAAATTGGCGGGGCTTGGCTACTTCTGCGGTCACCAGCATCCGGGCCGCGTTATTTCTCATATTGAAAGTCCGCGTGGTAACGCTTTGCGACTGATGGGGGACCGTGCGTA
>Ga0255336_101551_pt1 | contig 15783 bp, 13 predicted proteins | sample MeOH1_35cm_T3_17_FD_189102 | JGI IMG/M metagenome (GOLD analysis project Ga0255336, IMG submission 189102) | Sandy soil microbial communities from University of British Columbia, Vancouver, Canada - MeOH1_35cm_T3_179 | ecosystem: Engineered > Artificial ecosystem > Sand microcosm > Unclassified ...
GGACTTGACGACCTGCAGGTTCAACGCAACCAGTTTTTCGACGCCTTCAAAGACCTTCCCGGTCAATCCGAAGAATGCGTCGAGGCCAGCTTTCTGCGATGCGGCGATTTGCTCGGGACTCGATAGAACCATTATTGAAATTCCTCAGGATTCGATTCGCCGCACAAAGCCCGATCGATCGGATATGACCGGATGCCGCACGACGAATGGCGATGATGGATGAACCGAAGCGCAAGGACGCCTGCCAGGCAGCATGCGTCGCGAATACTTCGGAAGGTCGTTAAAACCAGGGGCACTTACACATTAAAGTCTAATCAAAGCCACTTCGCTGATTTTTTCTCGACGCGCTCGCCACGTGCTGGATGCGGAACACCCGCCGTTCCCTAGCGTCTGCGCGCGACGGCCTTGAGAATAGACGCGCCTTCGCTCGTGACATGAGGACGTGAATGGCCAGAGGCGAGACCCTCCAGCGATATGAGTTGACGCTCCAGCAGCGTGTCGAGTTCGACGCGCTCGAGGTCGATCTGATCGGGCGCGTCCTTGAGAAGCATCAGGGTAGCGAATTCATGGGGACTCAGCATATTTGTCTCCTCGTTTTAGTCTGTCTGCGCCGGAAGCATTAATTACCGTCTCCACACGGCGAATGCGGCAAATACTTCCCTCTCGTTTGCGAAGCAAGCGTTCAGGAAATCCTTACGGCGATGTCATCATAACCGCTCGATTTTCGATTGCAATATGCGGGAGTATATTTTTGATTCGTCTGATTATTCAGTCTGCATATCGAAAATGGCCGTCCTTGTAGTGCCGGCACGAGGAGCACGGAAGTCTTGACAGGCTTGCGCAGCCCGACCTGGACGGGGATCCATGGAACCGGCAGCCGACGCATTCATATTTGAATAGACTATTTATAGCCGCATTGTCTAGCATGGCCGCTTATAAGCTGATACTGAGAAATTTATTACCGCATGCGCGAATTATTTATTTTCACAGTTTCAATCATTGCAAGGAATCAAAAGTCGTGGTTTTTCGCGGTCGCAAAGGAGTGAGGAAAAGTTGTATCGCCGGCAAAACCACCATCGGGGAAGCACACCCGTTGCCTGGAACTGTCGTTGCCAACGATGTTCATCGAATGCAGATCACTACACCTCACCGACTCCAGTACTGCGGCATGGGATTGTGCCAAACTGACTCGATATGTAGTCCTGTATTGTTGTTCGTCGGGACAGACGGGTTTGGTGCTGAAAAAGACTTCCACATGGTTTTTTGTCACGAAAGAGTTGGACGAGCCTTCAAAGGAGGAGAAGCAAACGACAATGCAGCAAGCCGGCACCAGCGCGTCCTCCAATCACGCAATGCATTGGAATCGTGCCGATTGGGCACGATGCTATCGTGAGATTCGAAGGCTGCAGGCTCGTATCGTGAAGACCGACACAGGACGGCAAGTACGGCAAGGTGAAGCCTTTGCAGTGGTTGCGGGCCCACTCGTTTAGCGGCAAGGTACTCGCCGTGAGACGGGTGACTGAAAATCAGGATAAACGGACTCCCGGTCTGAACGGCCATCCCTGAATCAAGTAGCCCTCGAATGGAGCCACTTCGGAAGCGGGCCGGATCGATTCGGGACAGCGCGAACGCGACGTGGTGGTCGTTTTCGATCGGCCCAACGGCCGTTGTGCTTCCACCGATCGCAATGAATTCGCACGGTCACGTCGCCCGCGCTGCCTGACCATTCAGCGTCGTTCCAGGGCTCTTTCGGGTCGTACGGCTACGGGTTACGAACGTGGAGCGCAAATCGTCGCGGCGACGCAATTCAATCGTGTCGCTGGAGGTGCAATCAGACGATCTTTCCCGGTCGTGAAAATATTGGTCTTCATCCGGTCGAGACGTCTGGACGTTCTCCTGAAGAAGTCAGGCACATCGAAATTGCCGGACTTTAACGCCAGTGCGACCGGAATTCTCCAATCGATTGGGTCGCGGGTGTACAGGGGTCGACTTGTGCGCCAATGCGTAAGTTTGCACGTCAGGTACGGATGGCAGCATCCGGCTTTTTCCCGCGCCTCACCGCGAATTTGCGTGCGCCTCGACCGCGCAAACCGCCCGCAACTGAAGCGAGCGTGTGTTCGATGAGATGCCCCGCTGTATCTACACCGAGTTCGTGGCAACCTCGACCGGCTGGTCGAAAATTGCCTCACCCCGCGACAGACCGAGTCTAGCGCGCTGAAATGCCGGACGGCTCGTGGGCAAGTGGCTATCTGCTCATTCCTCGCCCGGGATGCGCTACCGGCAAGCACGACAGCGCGACGTTCAATTGCCGCCAGCGCCCAGCGCGCAAATCAGGGGGCTGCCCGAGAAGGCCCGTCGAATGCCAAAAACTGGATTCATAGGAATGTGTGTCATCGAACGGAACGCCGTAAGCACAAGGTGTGAAGTGAGACTCGCCCGCATCTGATAAGTTATTTGCATTTGCGCTCAAGCACACGTTGCCCGAATGGCATCTTTCGGCGCGCGACGCAGGATTCCCAAGAGAGCCTTACGATGAACGTGCCAACGCGTCCGTCCAACCACGCGTCAACGCTCCTGTCCGCGACCGACAAGTGGATTCCGTCCCCGCCAACACCTGCACTGACTCTTGGCGGCCAGAAAACGCAACGCAGTAATGCTGGAAAGGTCGGGAGTGAACCGCTGCCGCACGACCGGACGGGAGGCGCTTCGCGTACCGCTCAGCGGGGCGTCCATCTCGGCAATTCACTGAAGTCGGTCGACTCCCATCTGTTACTTTTGATCATCCACGAAGCGAGTGGGCTCGGGATGATGTGCGGCAACATGAAGTTCGAAAAATTCAGCAGCTGTTGTGCCAGCAGCGACGCCACTTCCGAAGATTTCATAACGCATTCAGGCAGGGCAGAGTGCGAATTCACCGGCGCTCACGCGTCGCACAGCCATTTTCTCCGGCAGACTACCGCATTTGCCAATGCGGTCGATCGCGAAGAACTCGCCCGTTTGCAGGTCATCTACAATGTTGCGATGGATGACCGTATCACGCTCAATCAACTGTACGACTATCAGAAAGCGACGCTCGGGCGCCATGACGTTCAGCGAGGTGGGCACCGTCCCGCTTATGGCCCTGCGCGCGATGGCGACATCCGGCATTCACAGGCCAACGTCGGGAACGCTGATCGGCAGCTCGGCGACGACGCTCGCGGCTTCAATGAAGCCATTCACATGACGGCGGGGTGAGCGCGTGTTTCCGTACTTCGGCACGTTACGAAGCAAGATTCCGCCATTCCACCCCGATCATATGCGCATCGCGCGCGGTGCGATGCGCATTTCGGTTTTCGTGCTGGCCGGACGCTGCGCGGGCGCACTAAAGGAAATGGCGGTCGCGTATCGCTATGGCACGGGGCCGATAGTCGATGCATACCAGCTGACCATGACGCTGGTGGGCTGGCTGCCTGTCGTGATCGCGACGGTATTCTCGATAGTGCTGGTACCCGTTTTTGTCGAGTTGCGCGCGCAGCCGCTTGCGGATCAGACCCGCTTTCTGGGTGAGCTCGAAGGATGGGCCATCGTGGTCGGCGCGATGCTGACGCTATTGCTCTATGCGTGCTGGCCGTTCGCGCTGCATATCGGCGCGACGAACCTGTCGGCGGAAACGCGCGCGATCTGCCGGCAGATGATCCTGACGATGGGACCGATCGGTGCTCTCATACTCGTGTCCAGCGCCTACGCGGCACGGCTGCAATCGCGCGAACGCCACATCAACACCTTGCTCGAAGGTCTGCCCGCCGGTTTCGTGCTGGGCCTCGTTCTGTCGGCCGGCGGCGAGGTTTCGGCGTTACCGCTCATAGGCGGCACGGTCGGCGGGTACATCGTGCAAACGCTGATATTGCGAATGCTGTCCGTGCAGGTCGACCCGATTCGCTACAGACTGCGTCTGACGCTGAAGGCGCCGCAATGGCAGCGGGTGTACCGGGCGGTGCGGGTACTCGCACTCGGCCAGGTGGTCATGTGCTGCACGCCGATACTGGATCAGTTCTTCGTGGTCGCCTACGGCGATGGCGCGGTTGCCACGGTCGGCTACACGAACCGCGTTCTCTCGCTGCTGCTCAGCATGGGCGCGCTCGCAATCGGCCAGGCAATCCTGCCGATCCTGTCGGATATCATCGGCGTCGGCGATCTGTCGCGCGCCCGCCATACCGCGCTGAAGTGGACGCTGCTCATGTTTCTGCTCGGCACGGGCGTGGCGCTGGTGTCGTGGCTGCTTGCTCCGCAAGCCGTCGCGCTACTGTTCCAGCGCGGCGCGTTCACCGCGCGGGATACGGCGGCCGTGGCGGAGCTTTTTCGCTGGGGGCAAATGCAGGTGCCGTTCTATTTCTCCGGCCTCGTGTTATTGACGCTGTTCGCGAGCGCGGGACGTTACCGGGAAATGGCCATCATCGCCTTGATGAGCTTTGTCGTGAAGGTTGTCGCCAACGTCGTCATGACGCATTGGCTGGCTATTCCCGGCATTTTCGCGGCCACCGCGCTGATGCACGCGACGACGCTCATCTACTATCTCGTCTACGTGCAAGGCTGGCCAACGGGCACCGCCACGACGGCGGCCGGGCAGCCATGAATATCGTTCTTCTCGTGAGTTCGATGGGCACGGGCGGCGCGGAACCCGTTGCATCGACTTCATCATCGCATATGGCGGCGGGGCACCTGATCCTATACGCTCACGAGCCAGGTACGGCAAATCTATCTCGCTTACCTCGCGGGGCGGAAGCGCTCCGGGCTGCGTGGTCATGCGGCGCGCCTGCGCATATTGCGCAATTGCTTTGCAACAGCAGGCCGGATCTCATCATTTGTTTTCTTACCAATCATCGACCTACTGAGAACTTCCAGCTTGTCTCGCCCACTTCAAATGTACAACCGGGTACCTGCCGTCGAATTCTGCCCATGAAGGGGCTGTGTCAGACGCATCCATTCTGCGTGCTCCTTCGGAGAAAAAGGGCCCGGAAATCCTCGCTTTACTCCTGCGGGCTTAATTTCACAGTCTTCCCATAGCATCGGAGAAAATAATAAGCGGCCATAAAAGAGCGGGCGTTGGATGTTCACGCCCATGTCGTGCGTTGTGCAACATTGAGTTTTACCGTTGGACCGGCAATATTCGTCGATGGCTGTTCGATTAGACTTGTCAAAAAAAGATTCGATTTCAGTAAGACATATGCATCTCTTTCGCCGACCAGGCCATGAAGAGATGTGGGATTGCGCACAGTTCTCATCTGATAGCGCGACGCCTTCACGAATCGCTGGGTTATCGTGTATCTATCCGGCGCGTGATTTTCCAGAAACGAAAAGCGAATCGCATCGCCGGACGCCATCGAGACATTCTCACAGATAAATCCACGCCAGTATCTCCAACTGGAGGAGACTTTGAATGGCAACGAATAAGTTCAACCGTCGCTCTTTTCTCAAAGGATCCGCCTCGGCCGCTGCGCTTATGTCGCTACCCGTACCGGGGGTTAGCCAGACAGCCTTGCCCACGCGGATGGAATGGCAGGTATTCAAAACGACGCCGCAATATGCGTCCTTTCTGAATGCACTGAAATTGATGAAAGCCGCGACCGATGCCACCAAACCGACGTCATGGGCGTACTGGGTCGATGTGCACCTCAACTACTGTCCGCACATGGTGCCGTACTTTTTCGCCTGGCATCGAGGCTATCTGTACTACTTCGAACAGCAGTTGAGAACGGTGTCGGGAGACAGTGCGCTCACACTGCCATATTGGGACTACTACAAGTATCCTGACATGCCGAGCGAATTCACCGATCCGGCCAGCGGAAACCCGTTATATATATCCGGGCGGGTCAATACCGATGTTTATGCTGCGCTGACGCTCGCGCCTTATGCGTCAAGCATCATCAATATGCAGCGCGGGACGTCAAACTCTTATGAGGCGTCGTTTGAATCGGCTCCTCATAACCCGGTGCATAATATTATCGGTGGATGGATGGCTGATATGTCGTCGCCTACCGATCCCATCTTCTTTGTGCATCACGCGAATGTCGATCGGCTGTGGGACGCGTGGTGTGCTGAGGCTTCGACTATCGTGCCGGCGCAAAATAGCTCGTACTGGTCGGGGTCATTCACCTATGCGACGAATCTCACGATCGCGAAATCGAAGTGCTATCGCCCCGAGATTCTTAACTATCGATACCCTGCGCCCAACAATGTGCCGACCGTGCTGCCCCAGAGCGCCCAGCAAGGTCGCATCATCCGGGTGCAGGCGCAGCTTGCACCGATCCTGGTCCGTCCTGCATTCGGCAACTTTCCGAATACGGCTGCGCGCCGGATCTCAAACAGGCGGCGCTCGCTTGGCGGCGTCGCGAATGTGACGCTCAAGGAGGCATCGGTCAGCGCACGTCTGCCACTGCAACCGTCGGACATTTCATCATTGAAGGATGCGATGTCGACGGCAGCAGCAAGCGCAGCTCCGGAAGCCCAGGCGAGCACGACCACGTTCAAGTATCCTTGCCTTGTCCTGGATAAGCTGGCGATCACCGCGCTCGGTAAAAACGGTGGCTATTACTACAACATCTATCTGAACCTGCCCGCCCGCGGCGACGCGGATGTCGCCAGGGCATCTCATTTCATCGGTACGTTTGGCGCATTCGAAGCATCCGGCGCCATTCACCACAACAGCCGCACGTTGACGCTGTCGTTGACCGATGTGCTGCAGAATCTGGGTGTCGCCGATCTGAACGAGGCCGTAATATCGCTCGTGCGCGTCAATGGGCCCAATTCGCCAAAAGGGGACGTGTTGAATGTCGGTGAAATGCGTGTCGAGCTGTCAACCGATGGTCCCTGATCGCTGGCGCTGATGTTCGCTGACGGTCCAGTCGCCTCGCCAACAGCACCTCGCTCACTACCAGCCGGTAGCCGGTCGCGACCGGTTACCCGCGCGCTTACATGGTATTTCTGCGCGGATCGGGAAGCAGAACAGGAACATATTGGACAGCGGGCCGCGTGTCCGCCATGCTCCACGGCTAATCAGGGAAGTTCGCGACGGCAAGCTGCCGGCCAGCGACGCGCAACAGATCGCGCAGACTCCAGCGCCAACTGATCCAGGCGTAAATAATTGGCGCATCGCGCAACATCAACGATGCGATCCGTCGGCATCAACGCAGTTCATGGTCACTACGGCGACGGCGGTGGCTTCGTCGTCTTCCGCCCACATCGCCAGGACCGTGCACGGCGCCGCTGTGGTCGTGCGCTGCGATGCAGGGGTTCGTCAACCTTATCCAGGTCGAGCCTTGTCCGTGGCGAGGCGAATCCAGCGCGACTGTACGGCGTCATCCCGCCGAACGCCAGCGTCATAATAGAAAGGAAGGAGGTCAAATATGCAAGAACCGCAGACGTGGGGAGGTTCAGCAGCAGCACCATGATCTGGGTTGTCGCAAGGGACCTCGGGATGACCATGGTCGCGTCGTCGTCGGTGATTCCCGGTTGAGCCGAAAAGGGCGTGTCCAACGCTCGAACCCGGTCGTCCCTCCAGCACGCGCGCTTCGGTTTATCCGGTCGCCCGGCTGGTCGAGCTTTCATGGCACAACCCCTCCGCTCCGACGGGCAGCCGCCAACGGACGCGTTGACGCAGGTTATCGGCGTGGAACCCGAGAAGTCCCCAAAGCGTATTGGCAATCTGCAGGCTCCACACCGTCGATATGTGCTGGCGGCTCCAGTAGCCCTTGTATTTTTCCGTGCCAGCGCCGAGGTCCATATCGAGATTGTGTTCGAGCGCCCATCTGACGCAGTGCTCCGTTGCAATGGCGCCGGGCGTCTGCCGCGCATAGGCCGGCTCGAATCCCGCGATAAGGTCGTCGAGGCAGTTCTTCCCAACGCCGAAGATGTTCACTGCGATCGGCTCGCCGTCAAGGCTAAGGACGAGGAGCCTGGCGATGATCCCGTCATCCGTCTGGTTGAGCAACGCGACGAGATAGTCCCGATACTCCCTGGAATACAGCCACCCGCCTTTTTTACCGGTGCGCGCGGCCCACTGGCGCTTGCAGGACAGCATCCAGTCAACCAGTCGCGCGTTTTCGTCTTTGTTCTCTGGTCCCAGAATGCGTATCTGCATGGCACCCATTGTTGACAGGCGCCGTTCCAGCGAACCCGGCCTGTTCCTGAACAGGCGGCCGAGCGAGGCGCTATAGGTCTCCCAGTCCTTTTCGCAACGCAGTTTCGCAACCGCCAGCGGATGAGCCGTTTTGACCATCACATGGCGCTTGCCCGATGCCAGTTCGTACAGTCCCGAGTCGGCGCTCGTGAAAGGAAGAAGGATCACATCGGCGCCGGACAGCCTTTCGACCGCATGCCAGGCGCGCTCGATCAGGGCCGGTGCGGACGCGCCTCCTTGCACGAGGATGTTTGTGTAATCGGTGGATTCACTCGCAAGCGGGCGTACGACTGTCCAGAAAAGTTTCCGGTAGGTGACAAGCGGCCACACGAGGACGAGCCGCCCTTGCTCGCGCAGCGTGATGCAGCACAGCTTCCTGCCGCGCGGTTGTGCGACGCGCAGCCAGCACTGCCAGCATGCGGCGAAAGCCTGGCCATACCTGCCTTCCTCTTTGGACCATAAATCATTCCATTCCTGTTGCAATGCACGAAATCTGACGGGGTTCGTGATTATCTCGAGTTGGAAACCCGTTCTGTCCCGACAGTGCGCAGGAAACGTCCGCTTCGCGGGCGCACGAACATCCGCAAAAAATGCTTGCATCATAATGCGATTCCTCGATTTGTCCCCGTTACCCCGACATCGCCTCCCGGTACAACGAGTGGCTGGAATTGCAACTGTCATGAGCCATGCAGCGAAGTGGCACGCGCTTCTGGCGTCGTCGAACCGTAACCACACACGAACGTGTCTGCCATGCATTCCGCTCACGGAGATATATGTTGCGCTGGGTCCACTACGCGTAGATGTGGGATGGGTCACATTTCTTGCGGGATTGCCCCATGACCGATTACACCTCGGCCTATCGTGTACGTGTCGCCATTGGGTCACAATGGAAACAAGAGCGATTCGGACGAAAAAACACTGCAACGCTTCTTTCCGGTTTCGGGGAGGACAATCTGCATGTCAAGGAATCACTTCAGCCAGCGGTTTTGTTCCAAGGAACGGCGTCGGCTGCGGCATCAGATCTATCCAGGCCGTAAGCACCCACCTCGAACCGAAAACTTTTACAGCATCCATCGTCGTCCCGAATCAAGCCCACAGGTCATTGGCTTATGTATTCGTCCGAGACTGCGATAGGCGCTTCGGTTGATGCAGCCATTGAAATGGCTGTACTTCCTGCAGGTCTTGCCGTTGACCGTCACTGTCTTGCTTGATTCGCTGCGCGTTGCAGGCTTGCCGTTCACTTCGACGCTCGCGTTGCTCCGCGAGCCGGAGCTTGAGTCACTTGCAGGTACCGCGCTTTTCTTCGCGACTGTTTTGATGGGAGCGGACGATCGGGACTGTTACCGGGTTGCTGAGCTTCGTCTGGTTCGAGCCTATTTCAGCGTGACATAAGCCCGTCTGGATATAGCGGCATATACCGCTAAACGCGGACGACCGGTTGTTCTTCAGCATTTGAAATATTGCCGTCACCATTTCCTTGACAAGGTGATGGCAGACCTCGCAATCACAGCGGACTAAACGTAAAAACCACCGTTGTTCGGGTCATTGACCGTTAGCAACACCTGATAGTCTCAAGACTTTTGTGCCTCCGGTCGCAGTCTGTCGCCCGGGTATTAATGCGCGACACGGCATGCGGAAATATTCGTGACAAGGAGCTACGTTGATTCAGGAAACCGGGGCCGTGGCGGTCGACCGATGACCCGCCGGCCGAACACCATCATCGGCGTCAGCGTCTTCGTTGCCTGTGCGATTCTCGCCATCGCGGGCTGGGTCCTCACGCAGATGCGGCACGATGCGCTCAGGCGCTCGCAGGAAGCGGCCTTTAACGTATCGCTGCTGGTGGAGCGCGACGTGTCGCGCAATCTCGAAGTCTACGATCTTTCCCTGCAGGCGGTGGCCGATGGCCTGCGGCGACCCGGCGTGGCCGACCTGCCGCCCGACATCCGCCGGATGGTCCTGTTCGACGGCGCGGCGTTCGCGAAGGATCTCGGCTCGCTGCTGGTGACGGACGCGACAGGCAATGTGATCATCGACTCCCGCTATCTGACACCGCGTCCGGTGAATGTCGCCGACCGCGACTATTTCCAGATCCATCGGGGCCGACCGGACGCCGGTCTGTACGTCAGTCACCCGTTCGAGCCCCGGCTCAGCAATGGCGGCACCACCATTGCGCTCAGCCGCCGGCTGTCACGGCAGGACGGCAGCTTTGCCGGTGTGGTCGTCGGGACCATGCGCGTCAATTACTTCCGTCGACTGTTCGCCGGGATGAATCTGGGCGACAACGGTTCGATGGCACTCATGCTGGACGACGGGACCATGCTGATGCGCCGGCCTTACGACAGCAAGGTGATCGGGCGAAGCCTGAAGGGCACCGCCAATTACACGCGCTTTGCCCAGGCGCCAAGCGGCGACTTTTTTGGCACCGCCGCGATTGACGGTGTCGAACGCTGGTACGCGTTTCGTCACATCGCCGGCTTTCCGCTGATTCTCGACGTGGCGCTCGCGACCTACGACATCTATGAGGAATGGCGCCGGCGCGCGTGGATCATCGGTTCTCTGATGGTTGCGCTCGATCTGCTGATCGTTGCGCTGGCCGTGCTGTTCGCGCAGCAGCTGAAGCGGCGTCTGGCGATGGAATCTGAACTGCGATCGCTTGCGAGAACCGATGGGCTCACGGGACTCTGCAACCGGCGCACCTTTGACGACATGGCGCAGGCGGAATGGCGCCGTGCGCAGCGTAGCGACCTGTCATTGTCGCTGCTGATGATCGATGTCGATCACTTCAAGGGCTTCAATGATATGTACGGTCACTCGGCCGGCGACGATGCACTGGCGGCTGTCGCTGCGTGTATCAGCGAGGCGATCCGGCGTCCGGGCGACACCGCCGCCCGATACGGCGGCGAAGAATTCACAGTGCTGCTGCCCAATACCCCGCTGGACGGCGCGCTCCGGATCGCGGAGACGATTCGTGCAACCGTCCAGGCGCTTGACCGTCATCACGTGGCCAGCGTCCATCACGTCGTGACCATCAGTGTTGGGGTCGCCTGCACGGTCGGGCAGCGTTATGCGACGCTTCGTGCATTCATCAATGCGGCCGATGCCGCGCTCTATGAGGCCAAGGGAGGTGGCCGTAACCGGGTCGCCAGCGGGCCGGACACCGCGGCGCCGGATGTCCCCGTCGCGGCGGTGCCGAAATTCAGTAAGTGAGCGTTACCGTGTCCGTATCGATATAGTGCCGTCTCTGGCCGTCGTCTGCCGCAACACGCAGAGCGACTGGCTGGTGCCGGTGTCGGTTGCCGTGGCGGGGCAGTTCTTCCCCCCACGCGGTCGTATAGGCGGCTGATACAGCTGGTGCGTAGGTCGTGCCGCCGTTTCGGATCACGCGCCGATCAGCAGCCTCGAGCAGACTTCGCCGGTGGCTTGATGTCGAACAATCGGAACTAAACACGAAACCCCTTAAGGTGCGGGCGAATCACGCGCAGGTCGGCTACTTCATTGCCGCGACCGGCAAGGCCGAGCCGTTGATCTTCGATAACGGGGCAGATCGACGAATGCGTAAGTGCTGTCGACCTCATTGTTGATTAGATTTTTTCAGTAAAAACCAGGGAAAGACTTCCGCAGTCTCCATGTCGTTCCTGGCCGGTCCTTTGCCTGTCGGCGTTCGTCCGCACTTGCCCGGGAAGCATCGTACCTTTGGTGAGTCCACCGAAGGTTACACCTGTTGAACAGATCGAAGCCGTGCAGAACCGCCTTGCGCGGGAGACATATGGGAAGCTGCAGTCGCGTTACGCGTCGCTAATCCGGAACAGGCCGGATCAGCATCCGAATACCGCCGCCTCCCGCTAATACGCGGGGCTCGACATGGCACGCTAATCCTCACGAAACACATGATTAATGTATCCGGCGGATATATTCGATTCAGGGAGGTGCGCGCCCCAGCGGCTTTTTCTCCCAATTGCCTGCGCATAGGACAGGCATGATGGTTGCGCCGTTCAGGTCCACCTGTTCGGGGGAGTAGCTATGTCCTACGAATCTAGCGCGCCGTATCGCGGATACTGCATCGAAGTGCGTGTCACTCCGTGCCGGAGTCTGTCGTTTCACGGCATGGGGTGCAGATTCAGGGTCTCCTGGTCCATTTTTCCCCGGACAAGTTATCTCCGGCGATTGCAAGTTTTCCAGAGCAAGCTGAATTTTTGCATGAAGACGAGGCGCTCCGGTACGGCGAAAGTCGAGCACACACTTTTGTCGACTGCGCGATATCTCGCAATTCGCGAAGCCGCTCTATCGTCTAGCATCCGGATCGTCTCTCCCGCCACCCACTTTAGCGGAGCAGTTATCGTGCGTTAGAGCGACGCGTCTCACGCGCCCACATGAGATTAATCAAAGCCGCCATGGCCTTCTCGCGCTCCACTGCAGTCAAGTGGTTCAGACTGGAAGATAACCGCGCCTGCCAGTCTTGCCCTGCGCTCGAAAGCTGTTCGAAAGACCGCCTTAGACAGGCACCCAACCAGACCCTGCGAGAAATCCCGGTCATTCGGTGCAGTATCATTGAATCTGCGAGTGTTTGATCTCGCACAGATGGCAAATCTGGACTGCCGCTACGCTTTGCCCTGTCGATCCCAGCTTGACATGACACCGCGACAGCGGTCTTTTAACGGCAAAGCGCGACAGGCCGACTACATCCTTGGTTTCATGAGTGAAGCCACAGGGTCATGTCGGTGTCTAAACTCGTCATCTGCGAACGCTCCAGCCGATTGAATCCTTGGGTGGCTGCTTGCGACATTTACGCTGATACCTTGGTAAACGAAGACGTCTCCGTGAAGCTGATGCCTGCACCACGAATCGAACTCGACCGAATGCGCACCGATGTGAGCAACGCCAGCGCAACTGTCGTCCACGCCGCACGCGCCGGTCTGAACGGGCGCTCGATTTTCCATGAGCCCTGGTGGCTGGATATCGCGACCGGGGGCAACTGGAAGCTGGCGTCGGTTCATGAGCGCGGTCAACTGATCGCTGAAATGCCGTACACCGTGACGCGCAAGGGCATCTGGCGCCTCTCGACCTTGCCCCCGCTAACGCGCACGCTCGGTCCCGTGATTCCGGCAGCAAAAGGCACGAGCGACGATGACTGGCGTCATTGCTTCGGTGCAACGCAAGCCCTGGTCGAGCAGTTGCCGGAGTGCGCGCTGTTTCACCAGCGGTTCGATCCGCACGTCTCGGATGCCATGGGATTTGCGTTGCTGGGCTTCGAGGTCGCCGTAAGCTATACGATGCGGATCGAGCCCGGCAGGGCCGAGCCGGAGGTATGGGCCGGACTTCGTCCGAATACCCGCAACCTGATTCGCCGTGCCGGCGAACAGCACACCGTTCGTCAGATAACGGACGCGAACCTGTTCGTCAGCTTCTACGATGCCAATCTGACGCGCCGGAATCGTGACAACGTCTACGGCACGCACGTCATGAAGCAACTCGTCGATGCCTTCATCTCGAGGGGATCAGGCATGGTGCTTGGCGCCTACCAGGCGGACGGCAGCCTGTGCTCCGCCATCGCGGTGATATGGGATAAGCACACGATGTATTACCTGCTGTCGTCGAGAAAAGAAGAGGCCCACGGCGGTGTCATCGGCCTGTTGTTATGGAACGCCATGCGCAATGCCCGGGAAAGAAGTCTCACCTTCGATTTCGACGGCATTTCCAATGTCGGCATTCTCAAGTTCCTCAGCGGTTTCGGGGGAACATTGGTTCCCCGGCTGGAGGTCACGCGAGCGAGTGCGGACTATGCCGCGATGCGAAGCATCCTGCATCTGGGGCGATGTGTATCACGTTCGATGCGCCAGCGCGTGAGGCGACTAAAACGTGGCGGGTGACGCCTATTGCGACAACGCGAACACCTTCCTGAACATCGGAACGAGGAAGCGACGTTGGTCTGGTTAACGTCAGCAGGCCCAGCCGAAGCGGCTCGATCTGCCAAAGCGCACGGTGACGGACAGGCCCAGTTCTTCTCTCACCAACCCTGTTCATCCCCGATATCGCTCGCGGTCTCCTCGGGAAACATGTTGGTCATCGTGACAAGCAGGACACTGAAGGCAACGTCGCTCGCCGCATGCCGAACCGGGAAGTCGTCGGCATAACACAGGCGGGTGTCCGTCAGCACCGCGCGCAGCTTCCAATGCTCAAGCATCAGATCCAGGTTCTCCATGGTCTCGGTGGCCACGGCGACAAACTCTTTCAGTCTCAGCAGCAAGGCGATCGATCCTACCGAAATCGGCGTGGGCAACAACCACGCTTTCAGCGTCAACTGCGCTGGTCGGGCGCTTCTGGCGCCATCACCCGCGCTGTCGCTCGTCTCGCGCGGTCGGCGTTTGGTCATTGGCGGCATTCCCCGCAGGCGGTTTCGTTCGATCGGTCTTCGTTTTTATATGTTTTTTCAAGGTTCGCTTCCGAAAATTCCGCCGCTCAATTCTACATCAGTGCGCAAATGCGACAGAAAACTAACAAGCGTTGAGCGTGAAATTTGATAATCCGGTGTACTACTATTTGCTCCGCGTCAAAGATGGAGAAGATCTCTAAAGCGGGGAGGTACCGCTATAAGCATTGAATAATCCCCCGCTGGAATCGTCTCCGCAGTAATAATCTTGTGCGTACGCCCAATAAACAACTCTTTGATGTTGAAAATGCGACGAACAAAGGTGTTTCGCGATCTTACCCCGCTTTGATGCCAACAAAATTCATATCCCAAGTTCTTCAATATGAAAATCGATTCTGTACTGCCTTCCGTAAAGGCACTTTCATGCTGCTCCAATACTATAAGTGGCCAGTGCTTCGTTATCGTCCTTAAGCCGCCTTGGAGTACCCTTGGTTCGAAACCCTCAACGTCAATTTTGATAAAACAAGGGCCTTCATCGCGATAGTCAAGATCATCAAGCCTGACAATCTGCACATCGACGTAGTCCGTGCTGGATTTGCCTTCGACCTGATCAGAGACAATAGTGGAGGCGCCCATGTTCTTCTGTACTTCTAACAGCCTGAAAGTCCCTTTATGATCTCCTAGCCCGATGTTGTATGCGGTAATCTTCTTGCGAAAACTCACGTTGAACTTGAGCAAATAAAAAGTCGATGGATCTGGCTCAAAGGATTGAACCGCGTTAAATGTCCTGGAGAAGTAAAGGCTGTGATTGCCGATATTGGCACCGATGTCTAGCGCCATGCCTGCACGAAAAACATCACGTAGAGGCTCTAGGAAATTGAAAAGCGCGTCAAGCTCCTCCTGCTCGTAAACCCCGAAAGCATGGATAAATCCGCCTATATGTTCATTCGCAAAGACGGCCATCTTATGGCCTCGTGCCTGCAGATGATCGTCCGCTATTCTATTAAGCCAATGAAACGACAATCGGGTTATTACATAGCTAAAATTCCTCGTGGTAACGCGCTTGGCCAGTATCTTTTTCCGAAAAATCGGCTCAAAACGTGGCCTAGCACGGGAATCGACGGTCATTTTCCTCTTCACCTATTGATGGTTGGGCGCATCGCATTCTTCTGCTAATTTATAGATACCCGACGAAGATTGCGACGTCCGGGGCCGTGGATAATATACGCGCGGCCAACTTAACCGCGACGAGATCAAAAAC
>Ga0255336_101553_pt1 | contig 15744 bp, 16 predicted proteins | sample MeOH1_35cm_T3_17_FD_189102 | JGI IMG/M metagenome (GOLD analysis project Ga0255336, IMG submission 189102) | Sandy soil microbial communities from University of British Columbia, Vancouver, Canada - MeOH1_35cm_T3_179 | ecosystem: Engineered > Artificial ecosystem > Sand microcosm > Unclassified ...
GGGCGCGGTCGCCGCCGAGACCACCTCGCCGTTGGTGCCGCTGGGCGAACACATGCTGCGCGGCATCGCAGCGCCATGCGCCGTCTTCACCCTGCCGGATGCGTGAGCGGCTCGTCGCCGGCCGCGCAATCGCCGCATTTACGACAAGCATTGTGGCGCTTCATTTTTGGCAACTACGAAGCTCCGGCAGTCTACCCAGACCGTAAGTAAGCCTTCGACGTGTATGAGTCGCTGACCCGTCTAGTTGCGCGCATCGAGTCCCTAAACCTCGCTGGAGACATACTGTGATGCCGCATCAAGATGGTGAGGCCAGCGATCCTGCGAGCAACTCCGGTCCCGCAACCGTCCTAACCGGCCCGCCGCGAACCGGAGGCTAGACCTCGGACGGTTTGGCAGACAACGCTTCCTCAAAGGCTCCGACGATGGCCTTGATCAGGCGTCCCGTGATCCTGTCCCTTTGCCACAATGCGGTCATCTCTACGGGTGACGGCTCCCAATCAGGCAGGACGGGAACGAGTGCGCCGATTGCCATGGCATCCTCGATCAGGAATTCGGGCAGATTGGCGACACCAAGACCAGTGCGGTCAGCATCGACAAGAATGGTCTGGCGGTTTGCGGCAAAGCCGATCCTGGGGCGTACGATCGCGCGTGTCCCCTGAGCATTTTTAGATCCCATTCGATCAGATCGCGGCGGATCGCGAGGGCTGGCAGCTTCTCCAGGTCCTGTGGAGTGCTCAGATCGGAATGTTGAGAGAGGAAGGCGGGGCTTGCGACCAAAGCGCGCGGCAAATCGGCGATTTTCCTGAACATCAGTTCGGAGTCCGCAACCGGCCCCATGCGAACGACGAGATCATATCCTATTGGTGGAACCCGGCATACCATCGACGCGGCACGAGGCAAGTGCCTAGATCAGGCCCGCCGTCTCGCCGCCATCAGAAACACCGCCAGTACACAGCACAGCAGGCCAAGGGATGATGGCAACCCCTGCTGTCCGATCAGTTGCATCGCCAGTCCTGCCGCGGGCGAGCCCACGATGCCGCCGATGCCCCATACGAACGCGAAGGCCGCGTTACCGGCGATCAAGGCTTGACCGGTGAAACGCTCGCCGAGTTGGATCAGCGACATGGTGTAGATCCCGAACGAGACCCCGCCCCAGACGAAAACGAGCGGCCAGATGAGCCACGAGTTGAAGATCGACGGCAGTAGCAGGCAGCCGGCCAGCGAAGCCAGGGCACAGAATAACATGGTCCGCGTCGAGCCAAACTGTTCGGCCACGCGCCCGAGCAAAATCTGCAGCACGGCATTGCCTGCGATGAAACAGGTGATGAGCGAAGCGATGCGTTCCTCGGCGCTGCCGAGCGCGGCGCCATAGACCGCGAACAAGGAAAGCAGGATCTGCTCGAAGGCAGCTGCTGCGAAAACCGCGAACAATAGGAGCGGCGCCAGTGTGAAGAAGCCACCGATCGATATTGCCTCGCCTTCATGCGGCATCTTCGGCAGGCACGGCACGACCGCAAGCACGATCAGGCCGCAGAGAAGGAAGGCCACGATGCCGATCATGAAGGGCGGCCAACCCTGCGTGCCGACCAGGCCGAGCGACAGCGGGCCGATAGCGAAGCCACCCGAAACGATCGATGAATAGAGGCCCATGATGCGACCCCGGCGTGGCGCGGGCGTGATCGAGACCAGCCAGGTTTCGCTGATCACGTAAAGCGGATTGGCGAAGAAGCCGAGCAGGAAGCGCAGCGGCATCCAGGCCCAGACTTCCTGCGTCCAGGCAATCGCGATCAGGGTGAGTGCGGCCAGGATCGAACACAGGATCGCAAGCCCCGCCCCGCCCATGCGCCGCGCCAGCGGCGGAATGAAGGGCGCGGATGCAATGAAACCCAGCGGTGTCATCGCCGCCGACAAGCCGATCAGGCCGGGCGTCGTCCCCTGCCGCTCCAGGATGAAGCTGAGCAGCGGATAGGTCAGCCCCTGTGCCACGGCGAACACCGTGACGGTCGCGATGATGCCCGCCATCGCCGCCCATGGGATCCAATCTTCTCGCGGTGATGTCGTGCTTTCGGCAGTCATGCAGACCTCGAAGCAGGACCGGCAAATTCCGGCAAGTGCAAGTGCCGGCGAACCACTGCGGCATGCGAAAACTGGCGATCCGGTGTCATTGCAGCATTCGCCTTATACTTGCCAGAAGGGCTTGGCAATCTCTGCCTCGACCTGTCGTCTCGTCAGGCCGATATCGCAGATCAAATGGGGATTGGCCTTCAACATTTGCTCAAGTTCCCAGCGAAAGCGTTTCCGCTCGTCCCAGGTCGCGATAATGCTTCGCAGGGTCGCCAGGCTATAGTGCCGACGGAGCATTTCCGCCGGCCCCACGGGCGTTCCCGGCCGCGCTGCCTGATGCGGGGCCGACGCAAGGGTCAAAGTATCGTTCATGGCAACCTCCATAAGGTTTGAGGGTCCGGGGCCCTCGACCTGAAAGAGGATGAATTCTGCAGGATACGAACAGCGTCGTAATTAAGCTCTCCCAAATAGTTCTCAAAAACTTCCAAATGGGCTATAGATGCGCCGTATGCAGGGATCGCGCTTTGCCTTTGGTCCGTTCGTGCTTGATTCCGGTGCGGGAACGCTTCTTCGGAACGATGCTCCTGTTGCCGTTGGCTACCGCGGACTAAGGCTGCTTGCGGCGCTCGTTGGACGGTCCGGCGAAATCCTGAGCAAGGCCGAGTTGATGGACGCGGCGTGGCCGGGCACGGCCGTCGAGGAAGGCAACCTCACCGTCCAGATCGCGCAGCTGCGGAAGCTGCTTGGTCCGGCCGCCGATGGCGGTGAATGGATCGCCACGGTTCCGCGCGTCGGCTACCGCTTCACAGGGGCCATCGAACAGCTCGGTGGCGTGAAGCGAAAACCTTTGCCGCTGCCCAGCAAACCATCGATAGCCGTGCTGCCCTTCGTTAATATCAGCAACGATCCCGAGCAGGAATTCTTCGTGGATGGGTTGACCGAAGACCTGATAACCGACCTGTCCAGAACCTCCGGCCTGTTCGTCATCGCACGCAACTCGGCCTTTGCCTACAAAGGAAAGGCGACGGACGTGCGCGAGATCGCACAGGACCTTGGTGTGCGCTACCTGCTGGAGGGTAGCGCAAGACGCGCCGCGGGGCGCGTGCGCATCAACGCACAGTTGGTCGACGCGGTGAGCAGCGATCATCTATGGGCGGAACGCTTCGATCGTGGCCTGGAAGATATCTTTGCTGTTCAGGATGAGGTCACCGGCAAGATCGTGGAGGCATTACTCGGCCGGCTGCGCGCACCGCCGCCGCGCAATCGGCCCAAAAATCTCGAGGCTTACGATCTCTGCGTGCGGGCGCGCAAGCTGATCGATGATTCGCCGCAGACCGCGCGGGAAGCGCATCTGATGCTCACGCGCGCGGTTTCGCTCGATCCGGAATACGCCGAGGCCTATCGCTGGCTTGCCATGAACCACTGGATGGGATGGGTGCATTGGGGCGAACCAATTGAAGCTAACCGTAGCGTTGCTTTGGAACTGGCGCGTAAAGCTGTAGCGATCGATCCCAACGATGCAGGCTGCCACTGGGTCCTGGCTAACCTGCTTGCATATGAGCGCAGCTTCGCCGAGGCGGATGCGGAATTCGCCAAGGCGATCGGGCTCGACCCGAATGAGGCCGACACCTGGGCGGTATTATCCGATATCACGGTCTTGGCCGGGCGGGTCGAGGAGGGCCTTGAGCACATTCGCAAGGCGTTCCGGCTGAACCCGTTTCCGGCAAGTTGGTACTATCTGACACTCGGCCAGGCGCAATATGCGGCCGGTGAATACGAAGCCGCTGTCGAGACACTGCGCAGGGACGAGACTTATCGTACAAGCTCACGCCGTTTCCTGGCGGCAAGCCTTGCCCAACTGGGCCGGCTCGACGAGGCGCGCGCAGAGGTCGAGCTGTTCCTCGTCGGCAACCCGCATTTCACAACCCGCCACTGGGCCACGACGGAGCCATTCCGCGACGCTGCGACGCTTGAGCATTTCGTTGATGGCTACCGCAAGGCCGGTCTTCCGGAATGAGAGCCGGCGTGATCGAGGGCGCTGTCCTCAAGCATCTGGTTCGAGATCCAGATCAAGGCATACATCTCGGTCACCTCGTAACGGCGCCTTCGCCCCCTTCGTGCGGCCTACTCCTCAAAGCGACCCGTGGCGTCACGATCGCGGTCGTATCGTCTCCTGAGCGGAAACGGCGGCAACCAGGACTCGCGACGGACGATCCAGAGTTCGTAGGTTGGCCTCAGTTGGTCAGGGGCATCCAGGGATCCTAAGTTCACTTCGATTTCGTCTGCGCTGCGTGAGAAAACGGAGGAGCCGCAGCGGGGGCAGAAAAACCGCCCGGCGTAGCCGCGTGTTTCGCCATCGATCGCCACCGCATCCTGAGGGAACACCGCGGAAGCGTGAAAAAGGGCTCCATGATGCTTGCGGCAGTCGAGACAATGACAAAGGCCGACCCGGTATGGGAGTCCCGACGCCACAAGTCGGACGTTGCCGCACAGGCAACCGCCGGTGAATTCACCGAAGTTCTTGGCCTCCTTGAGGCGCCTCTTCTCGCGCTGCTTCTCTTGAGCTGGTGATCGCCCTTCCATTATGGACCGCTTTGCGTCGATCAGCTTCTCGCGAGCGCGCGCCAATGAAATGCCTGCCGAGCCATACCGACCCAGTGTCAAGGTTTCACGCCGGCCGCTCATCCGGTAGTCAAATCGGAACGCGATCGTGCCCGACGGCTGAACCACCAGATACATACCGTCACGGTCTGTCACCTTGTATGGTTTCTCTTTTGGTTTCAGTGACTTAATTGTAGTTTCGGTCAGCATTGATCCCTCCACAATCGGATCAAAAACGAGAGAGAACCGCCAAAAATACCGTCAGGCCAAAACAGGACTTTAAAGATCTGCTTTATTTATATTTATCAGCAACTTGATGGCCAAAAAATACCGTCAGAGACTCTCTTTCCCTGACGGTATCTGCAAAAGATCAATTGATCAATCTGAGGCGCACCCTCAGATATACCGTCAGACGGGACGCTTACCCTTCGATAGTCCACGAAAGCTGCGAAAGAATTTCTATTTTAAATCAGTATCTTGCAGCGTATTCTGGCGTAGTTTTAGATACCGCCGGATGCCTCTGAATCACTCCCACTCGATAGTTTCGAAGCAGCGAAACGCCTTGATCCGTGGATGCAAATTCATTCCGCTTGCGACAAAGAACCGTCTCCTCGATACGTCAAAAATTTGCGCTCTTGAATTTCCAGGCGAATTTCGCCGATATGGAATCTCCTCGGTTTCGGCGACTATCGGCATCAATCGGTCGATTTTCTGCGTTCTTTGGCTGTGACCTCACGATCAGCTTCGCTGGAAAAAGACCGTCACGCCTAGATGAATGCACTGATCGACATCATCGCCCCTACTCTCCTAACGAGCCCACGTAAGCTGCATGAAACCAAGGCGCTGCGCCGAGCTGATGCCTATGCTGAAGCTGCCGATGTGCCGTCATCGCCGCCGCCATCAACCTTGGCCTGACGTCCGATGCCGCTGAACAACACCGAGAACAGCGCGGCCAGACCGAATCCCGCAGCCACCCAGCCGAGCCGCTCCGTCGCGGCATCGGCAATGACCAGAGCGCCCGCTGCGGCACCCATTGCGCTGCCGAGGTAGATGGCCGAGGAATTCATCGAGAGGCTGACCGGCGCCAGTGCCGGAGCCAATGCCACCAGCCGCGCTTGCTGCGCGGCTATCAGCCCCAACTGGCCAAACCCCAAATTAGGATGGCCGGCAGCATGACCGGCGTTGCCCGCGCCGGCCCGAGTGCCGCGCTGAGCGACAAGGAAAGATAGACCATCAGAGCAAGCCCCCCACCAACGATCACGGTACTGCGCGCGCGCCAACGGTCCGCCGCGCTTCCGCTGAGCTGGGTGCCGACCGCACTGACGAAGCCGAAGCCCAGCAGTACGGGCGCCAGCGCCTGCGGGCCGAGCCCGGCGACGCCGGCAATGAAGACACCAAGATATAAGTGTAGACAGTGAAGGTGCCGGCCACGGTCAGCACGCTGGTCACCAGCACCCCCAGGATATCGCGGCGCTTGGCGAGTGCCAGACGTTCACCCAGACCGGCCGTGACGCCGGGCGGTTGACGCGGCAACGAGGTGAGAATCCCCAGCAATGAGATCGCCGCCAGCCCCGCCACACCGAAGAAGTTAACCAGTGAGAGGGGTCAGCGAGTCGACGCCGCTGGATAGCCCGCAGTCGGGGTTCAGCTCCTGGAGCACAGGGTACGTCCTTGTCATGATGTTGAGTTTTGCGATGAGGAATCCGGGAAGGGAGATGCAGCGATCAAGTCGCAAGCGTTGGGGCTCTTGAACCCCGGGATGAAACGCTCGCAGACGGCGGCGTTGACCGTGCCGTACGTGGTCGTGGGCTTGTGCGCAAAGCCGGCGAAATACTCCTGGATAAAACTTTCTTTGAAATTTGTTCGCGGGTACCTGGCGACGATTTCCTCGCGGACCTCCACGGGAAACTGATCGAACCCCGCCCCGATCACATCGAGCAGAACACCTGAATTGAGGAGCGCCACTTCAGGGTCCATATATTTCGGGATGCCAGGGGTGGTGTGCAGCGCGATTGCCTCCCAGACAGTCTGCATCTGATCTTCAGCAATGTTGTGGGTGTTGAGGAACTGCCGGGCGGCATTTGCACTATCAACCTCGAAGCGTTCGTCTGGGCTCGAGAACTTCTTGATAAGGCCGAGATCGTGAAAGGCCGCGGCCACGTAGAGGAGTTCAGGGTCGAAACGCAGTTTCCTCTGACGACCCTGCTCAGCCGCGAACATGTAGACGCGGATCGAATGATTAAAGAGCAGATCAGTGGAATGCTCGCGCAAGATGTCTGTCGCCTCTTTCGCGAGCAAAGAATCGGGAATGACGAGCGCATGGGCGAGATTTGGTAGGGTCATTGTTGCGTCCCTTTCAAGAGTAACTGTGGGGCTTAGCGGCGCATCCAGCCGCGCGAGCGCGACGAGCAGGCTTAATCAATCAACTCGCTCCGACGGCGAGCACGATCTTTCCCTTCGGCTGAGGCCGCGGCCGGGTTTCGTGGCCGACCAGGAGGGGCCCGCAGAACCGCCCGGCACCGAACGCCTGCTCGGCCCACCGTCGCGGTCAGGCTGCGCTGCGTGCAGCACTACCGATCGGATAAGCAGGGAAGTCCGTGTAACCTACCTCGCCGCGTCGCGTGTAATAAGCAGATCGGTCCGCTACGGCTAACGGCCAGCCGTGCTTGAGACGCTCAGCAAGGTCAGGGTTCGCGATATAGGACCTGCCGAAAGCGATCAGGTCCACCAGCCCGCTATCGAGCGCCGCCTGGGCACGCTCGCGATCGGTGAAGCCGCCACACCAGATAAACGCGCCAGGAAACACCGCCCGAGCCTTGGCAAGCAGAGCGTGGTCGAGGTACCGAGGCTTGAACTTCGCCGTCTCCATGTTTCCTTCGGGCAACAGCTCGTAGAGCAGATGGATGTATGCCCCCCCGCGGCGGCCCAGTTGCTCGGCAAGGTACAGAAACGTTTCCTCGACGAGCGGCTCCGGCGGCATGGAGTTGTACTTGCCGAACGGAGACAGGCGAACACCCACGCGCCCCGGACCGAATTCAGCCACCACCGCATCGACGACTTCCATCAGGAAACGCGTACGATCTTCCATGCTGCCCCCGCCGTAGCGGTCGGTGCGCGTATTGAGCACCGAGTTCATGAACTGGTCGATCAGATAGCCGTTGGCCGCATGGAGTTCGACGCCATCGAATCCGACCTCCCGTGCATTGGCGGCGGCTTTGGCGAACGTGCCCACCATGGCCGACACCTCATCCGTGCTGAGGGGCCGCGGCGTCTCCGCAGGCATATAACCCAATCGGCCGTTCGGCCCGTGGGCAAACACCGACGAGCCCTCTGCCCGCTGCGCGGTCACGCCCACCGGGACCTGGCCGTTCGGCAGAATCGAGGAATGGGCCATCCTGCCGACATGCCACAACTGCAGAAAGATCGTGCCTCCATGACGGTGAACCTCATCGGTCACCAGACGCCAGCCCTGCATTTGGGCTTCCGAGTGGATTCCAGGTGTCCTCGCGTAGCCGTGGCCGGAGGGATGCACGTCGGTGGCCTCGGCAATGATCAGGCCGGCACTGGCCCGCTGCCCGTAATAGGTGGCCATCAGCTCGTTCGGGAGGTCGCCATCGGTCGGGAGGTCGCCCTCGGACGTTCGCGTGCGGGTCATGGGCGGCATGACGATGCGGTTCTTGAGGTGAATAGGGCCTAGATCATAGGGGTCGAATAGGGAGGGCATAGTGACAGCTCCATTAGTCGGGACGAGATTTGGTGCTGCAATTGAGCTAATCCCTCTTATGCGCGCGTATTAGCCAATCGCTATTCGACACACAGTTGCCCGTGGCGCTACAATTGGCTAATGGATACACGTTTTGACGGTATCGCAGAGTTCGTCGCCGTGGCGCGATTGGGTAGTTTCACGGCGGTGGCTGCAGAGCTTGGCATGACGAAGTCCGCGGTCGGACGGGCGGTGTCGCGGCTTGAGGCCCGACTAGGCTCCAAGCTGTTGCACCGAACGACACGTCGCCTAATCTTGACGCCTGCTGGAGAGGCCTGGCTCGAGCACTGCGCCGCAGCGCTCGCCGAACTCGATCGGGGCGAGAGCGCGCTCATACTTGCTCGGGACACGCCAGGTGGCGAAGTTCGGATCGATCTGCCGACAGCGTTCGGCCGGCTGCTTGTGATGCCGGTGCTGCTTGACGTGGCTGAACGCTATCCGGCACTGCAACTCACAGTGAGTTTCACAGACCGACAGGTCGACCTTGTTAGCGAAAACATCGACCTCGCGGTGCGAATTGGCAATCTTGACGACTCGGCCGACTTGGTCGCCCGTCAGATTGGAGTCCAGCACATGGTCATCGTTGGAGCGCCTAGCTATATCTCAAAGCGAGGCCTTCCTCGGTCCCAGGCCGATCTTAAAGTTCACGATTGCATCGTCGGGCGACGGCAAGGAAATCGCACTGCCTGGTCGCTGAAACAACCGGATGGCTCGATCGCACGGCATGTTGTTTCCGTCAAACATGAAATCCAGGATTTCGAGACGGTGCAGAGGGCAGTGATAGCAGGACACGGCTTGGCGCAACTTCCATTATGGATGGTTCGAGATGACATTCGTGATGGAAAGCTGCTGACCTTCTTAGATGGGATGTCAGGCGGCGAGGTTCCGATCAACGTCCTTTGGCCGCGTACAAAGGCTCTGCCGGCTAAGATAAGAGTTATTGCAGACGGTTTGGTTCGAGGGGTGCGCGAACTATCGACTACTATTGCTTAGGCGATATCGCATTTCACATTCTATTTTTTCCGATTCTACTCCACGGCACTTCCCCTCACTCCCACTCGATTGTTCTGAAGCATCATAACGCATTGATCCATCGAGGAAAATCTTTCCGCTGACGACGAAGAACCGTATCCCGGATCCGTCAGGCATTCTCGCTCTTGAATTCAAAGGAGAATTTCGGCGATCCGCGATTTGCTCGGTTTCAAAGACTATCGGTATCGGTTGGTCTATTTTCTTCGGAGTTCTCCACAAAAGCGGCGTCTCCAGCGCGCCAAAAAGACCGTCAGCGATGGTGAAGTCCGTCGCCGTCAGTCGTGTGGCCCTCGCGCCGGTTGCGATACGGCGCAACATTCGCGGATTGAACGACGCCGCTTCAAGCGATCGCAGTTCGGCTTCCGACCGGATTACGGCAAGCGTCGCCGGCGACCTGCCGGGCGTCAGTCGCGCGATATGGACAGCCCCGCGAGAAGCGGAGCGTACGCGGCGAACCTGCGGGATACGAACTCCGTAAAGAGCTGCACGCGCTTTGTCTTGCGTGTTTCCCCCTGTGTGAGAAGCCAGAGCGTTCCGTACATGTGCAGGTCGGTGCCTGGCACCCTCACCAGGAGGGGATCGGCATCTCCGACGAAGCACGGCAGCGTCGTGATTCCGAGCCCTTGCCGTACAGCAACGATCTCCGCCGCGGCGTCCGTGACCCTGAATGGGACCCCCGTGGTGCGAACGTCACCCTCGCTGGCCCAATCCGGAATGCCGTGCATGCTTATGACGATCCACCGGATGGGATCAGGCGCGCCCGCACGCCATGCAGCCAGTCGATCGCGAGATATGTAAACGCCGCCGAACAGCTCGGGTCCCTTCAGGCCGTGAAGATTGAGCGGCAGGGTTTTGCGGTCGTAGACCACGCGGATCGCGACGTCGGCCTCCCGGTTGGTCAGGTTTGCCAGCTCGCCGGAAGACAAGATTTCCATCTCGATGTCCGGATGCAGACGCGCGAAATCGGCGAAGTCCGGCATGAGCAGGTGTGTCGCGAGGATCGGTGTCAACGTCACCCGCAGAAGTCCGCGCACACTCTGGTCGCGCCCGAAGACGCGCGTCTCCAGCTGGTGTGACGACGCTTCCATCTGGTTTGCGAGCTCGAGGACCTCCTCGCCCGCTGCCGTCAGGCGGTAGCCCGAAGGCAGCTTTTCGAACATCTGCGCCCCGAGGCGTTCCTCGAGCTGTGCGATGCGTCGCAGCACGGTCGAGTGATACACGCCGAGGCCCTCGGCAGCGGCCCGCACCGAGCCTCCGCGCGCCACGGCAAGAAAGTAGCGAATGTCGTCCCAGTCGATCATGGTGCAATCCGGCACCACGCGGTGCGCCTTCCAAAGCTCGTATCCAACGCATCGTACAGCAATACGGGCGGTCATCATAGCTTACGCAGGTGAGCCCGTTCCGAACGGCGGACACCGATCGCCGCGGCTGGCGTCAGTCGTCCAGCGGATCGATTTTGCACCACCGATGTGCGTGCTTCCGCACTCAACAACTGATGCCGGCGGACCCATTTCCACGGTCTCGGGGGTCTTCCCCGAACGACCAAAGACGGAGTCTGAAGGGAAAAGTCATGGGAAAGCTTGAGGGTAAGGTTGCAGTCATCACGGGTGGATCGAGCGGCATGGCGCTGGCGAGCGCCAGGCGGTTCGTTGAAGAAGGCGCCTATGTTTTCATCACGGGCCGGAGACAGGAGACGCTGGACGAGGCCATCAGGTTGATTGGCCGGAACGTGACCGGCGTGCGCGGCGACGCGGCCAATCTCTACGACCTCGACCGCCTGTTCGATACGGTCAAGCGGGAAAAGGGCAAGATCGACGTCCTGTATGCGAGCGCCGGCACAGGCGAAGCCGTCCCACTGGGCGAGATTACCGAGCAGCATTTCGATGCGACCTTCGGCCTGAATACGCGCGGCACGCTGTTCACGGTGCAAAAGGCATTGCCGTTATTCAACGATGGCGGATCCATCTTCATGACCGGATCAGTTGCTTCGGTGAAAGGTTTTCCTGGTTACAGCGTGTATGCGGCGAGCAAGGCGGCGTTGCACGCATTCGCACGCGGGTGGCTCAACGAACTGAAGGGCAGGAATATCCGGGTGAACGTGCTGCACCCGGGGCCGATTGCCACACCGATGCAGGACCAAGTTCTCACCGAGGAAGCGAAGCGGATGTTCGAATCCCTGATCCCACGGGGCAAGATGGGTCGTCCCGAGGAAATAGCGGCGGCCGCGCTGTTCCTTGCTTCAGACGATTCGAGCTTCGTGAATGGGCTGGAGTTGTCTGTCGACGGAGGCTTCTCGGCCATCTGAAATCGCGCCGGATCGCGGCAAGTGGCTGATCGGCGGGAACCAGCATGTCCATGGCGGAACGAGTACCCAAGGTCGCCACACAGCGGAACGAATAACCCAGCGCCGTTGAAGGCTGGGGAATCAATACCAACACGGATCGGAGAAGCATTATGAGCTACGCAATTGTAGGATTCGGTAAGATAGGCCAGGCTCTCGCCCACGCCTTCGCCCGTAAAAATGTTGACGTGACCGTCGCGAGCCGCCGGCCGCCCCAGGCGTTGGCGCCACAAGCTCGGGCGATTGGACCCACGGTCGTCGCCAAGTCGCTGCGGGATGCACTCGAGGCCGACACAATCATCTTGGCGGTCCCTTTCGGGGAGCATCGCGAGGTTGCGAAAGCCCTACCGAGCTGGAAAGGCAAGACGGTCATCGACGCGATGAACGCGTTTCCTGTCCCTGAAGAGCTGGACGGCCTCCCGTCCTCCGCCTTCGTCGCGAAGGCGTTCACCGGCGCCAAGCTCGTGAAAGGTTTCAATCACCTGGTTGCGGCCACCCTGGCTGCCGATCCGATCGTCGAGGGCGGGCATCGGGTCGTCTTTCTGTCGAGCGACGAAGAGGACGCGATCGCTCCCGTGGCGGACTTGGCCAAACAACTCGGGTTCGCACCCGTCAAGCTGGGAAAACTCAACGAGGGTGGCGCGCTGGTGCACGCACGCGGCCGCACTTGGGGCCAGCTCATCTTCCAGGATTTGTTCAAGAAGGAGCAGTAATCGATCTACGACCGTGTGATCGACGCCGAGAACTGGTCGCGCGCGCTAACATCTTCGAGCAGCACGCGACCGAATATTTGAAGGCCACAAAGTCGCGAAGGTTGGGGTGGGCCTGACAGCTTATGGGCGCCGTTCGAAGAGCTGGGAGACGCCCGATAGAGCGGCAGATCTGCGGGTCTCCTAGAATCTATCGACTGCTATCGATGGCCTAGGATTCGCTCGAGTGTCCTCTGCTATCCGATACTACTCCCCTTACTCCCACTCGATGATTCCGGGCGGCTTCGAAGTGTCGTCGTAGACCACGCGGTTGATGCCGCGCACTTCGTTGATGATGCCGGTGGCAACGAGGCCATGGAAGGCAGATTCGACGGGGCAGCACGCCAATGCCGAGCCCTTTTTCGATCGCCGCCTGCAAGGCCGTGACGCTCTGGCTCGTCAGCGTGACGCGATGCTCGCGGCCGGCGCCTATGTGCCGCCCACCCTGCCCTTCACGCGCGGCAATGAGGGCACCGGCGAGGTCGGCGACGGCGTCGCCCCGGGCGACCGCGTGGCCTATGTCGAGACGCTTGACGCCTATGCCGAGGAGCGCATCGTGCCGTTCGACATCACACTCCTGATGCAGAAGGGCTCGCTCTTCGCCACCTGACAGTTGCTGTTCGCGCATCTCGCCAGGCGCGAGGACGTTCTCGCCATGAGCGCGGAGCTCTTCCAGGTCGTGGCGAGCGGCGCTGTGAAGATCCCGGTCCATGCCCGCCTGCCGCTCGCCGAGGTGGCAGAGGCGCATCGCCGGCTCGAAGCGCGGCAGACAACCGGCGCGACGATCCTGCTGCCGCAGCATTCATCTGCGCCGAGCTAAAGACAGAACGCTCTAATTCTTGTAACTGACCCGCCAGACCGCATTGCCGACATCATCGGCGATCAGCAGGCTGCCATCCGCGGCGACCGTGACGCCGGCTGGCCGGCCCCAGACCGAGGCGGTATCCGCACCTTGGAGCCAGAAGCCGGTGAGGAAGTTCTCGTAATAGCCCTGCGGCTTGCCGTCCTTGAACGGCACGAAGACGACCTTGTAACCGGTCGGCTTGCTGCGGTTCCACGACCCATGCAAGGCAACAAAGGCGCCGTTGCGATAGCTTTCGGGGAATTGCTTGCCCTCATAGAAGGCCAGACCGAGCGGTGCCGAATGCGCCTGGAACAGAAAATCGGGCACGATCGCTTTGGCCACGCGGTCCGCACGGACGGCGAAATCCGGCTGCTTATGCTGGCCGATATACGAATCCGGCCAGCCATAGAAACCGCCGGCTTTCAATTTGGTCAGGTAATCGGGCACCAGATCATCGCCCAAACCGTCGCGTTCATTGACCACGACATAGACATCGTCGGTGCCGGGATAGAGCTCGATCCCCACCGGGTTGCGCAGGCCCGAGGCATAGGTCTTCTGATCGGATCCATCCGCGGCGAAGGACTGCACCGTGGCACGCGGCAGCGGATCGTCCTGGATATTGCTGGCCGAGCCGATCGCCACATAGAAGCGCGAGCCGTCGCGATTGAAGATGATGTTGCGCGTGAAGTGGCCGGAGCCGCTGCCCAGGGCACCTTCCGGCGTTACGCGCTGCGGCTTGCCTTCCGCCTTGGTCTCACCCGGCTTCCAGGGCAGGCGCCAGATCGCCCGCGTATCGCCGATATAGAGATAACCCTCGTGGATTGCCAGGCCATGCGGCCGGTTGAAGCCCTCGGCAAAGGTCGTCACCGTCTCAGCCTTGCCATCGCCATCGGCATCACGCAGCAGCATCACCTTGCCGGGACCGGTTTCGGCCAGGAAGACATCGCCGTTCGGCGCCACCGTCATCCAGCGGGCATCATCGAGATCGGTGGCAAAGGCATTGACGGCAAAACCGGCCGGCACATGGAAAGGCGGCGGCGACGGCCGGTCGATCGTATCGGGGCTGTTGCCCGGACTGTCCGTGGCATAAGGCGGCGGCAATTTCGCGGGATCGACCGAGATGCGTGCGCCCGGCTGCTGGTCGTTGGGCCTGTTCGCCGCATCGGCGGCTGCGGCCAGAGAAAGCGAAACGACGGCAATACCCAGGATCCAGGGAAGGTGTTTACGCCACATCGTTCCTCCTTCTGCCGGCAGATAGATTTCCGCCGGTGGTTTTTGACTGAATTTCCGTGAGTCAGTTACGCTTCGTGAACCTGACCTATTTGGGTGAGCCTCAGGCGCGGATCAAGGGCGGGAGGGCTAGATGATTAAGCTTGGCGCCGTTCTTTGCGCGCCACCAACCCTCTCCCCAGAGGGGCAAGGGAGAAGAAAAGCGCGGCGCCAAACGACTCCCTCGCCCCGCTTGCGGGGAGAGGGTCGGGGTGAGGGGCAAGCCAGACCGGACGTCACCGGCAATCAGGCGCAGGGGCAATCAGGCGCGGGTGATCGTCAGATGCGCCAGGGCACAAAGCGTGGCATGCGTGCGGGCAATCTGCCAGCCGCGGACATCGACGACGCTGCCATGCAGGAAATCGTTTCGCACCGCCCCGGCCAGCGCCTGGCGCAGTTGCGCCGCATCTGTCGGATCACTCCAGCCATGAGCCTGCAACTGCCGCGCCAGCCTGTTGGCAAGCGTGCCGGCCGGCATGAAGCCGATCTTGTATTGCTTCATCCAGGCCTTGCCGACCTCCGCCGCCTGAGCGCGATTAGCCAATATCTGCAGCAACGCTTCCCGCAAGGCGGCATCGCGCTCGACGGCAGACGGCGTCGCCAGGCCATAAGTGAAGAGGCCGGCGGAAAAAAGACCGCCAAGGCCGAAGAGCTTCAGGGCATTTCGCCGCGACAGCATGCTCATCCCCTCTCTTAGCCGTTCAGGCTGCGCGATTTCAGGTGATCCGCCAACCGGGTCGCCAGTGCCACCACGGTCAGGGTCGGATTGACGGCGCCGCCGGTCGCGAAGACCGAGCTGCCGGCGACATAGAAATTGCTGAAACCGTGGACCCGGCAATTGGCATCGACCACGCCGTTTTTCGGATCATCGGCCATGCGTGTTGTACCCATATGGTGGCAGCCCCAGCCCTCCTCCGCATCCAGCCAGACATCCGGACGGCTGAACAGAATCCGTACATCGGCCTTGCCCCAGGCGCCGAAGGCACGCGCCACCACCGCCAAGTTGCGGCTGAGATTGCGATGATCGCTGGCAATGGGCTTCCAGTTGAGATGCGTTTCATGAAGGCCCATCGCATCCGTC
>Ga0255336_101554_pt1 | contig 15716 bp, 16 predicted proteins | sample MeOH1_35cm_T3_17_FD_189102 | JGI IMG/M metagenome (GOLD analysis project Ga0255336, IMG submission 189102) | Sandy soil microbial communities from University of British Columbia, Vancouver, Canada - MeOH1_35cm_T3_179 | ecosystem: Engineered > Artificial ecosystem > Sand microcosm > Unclassified ...
AACTCCAGACCCGCTTCGGCAAAAATCACTTCTTCCGCGGCAGATTCAATGTTGAGCATCGCCTGTCGCAACTCCTGCTCCACTCCCAACCGCGCGTCATTCATCTGCCGCTCCGCACGCTGAATCCTCGCCGTGATCTCCGCCGCCTCACCCTCGCGGTCGCGATCGAAAACGGTGACTGACAGAGAAAGTTGTGCCGCTCCCGTTGCGTTCACGGAGTTCAGCGTTCGCCCAATGCCGCCGTAGTTTCCTGACGCCGTGAGCTTCGGAAGATAGCGCGCCCGAGAAGCGCGCAGTTGCTCCACCAGAGCCTCGCGTGTCCGCTGTAGCGACTGGTAATCAGGACGCGACTCCAGCGCCTGCGGCAACACGCTTTCCACGCTGATGGATTGCGTCGAATGAAACGCAAGCGGATCGGCCAGCTCTATCTCGGTTCCCGGAGACATTCCAATATTTCGCGCCAGCGCCAGCAGCGCTCCCTTCGCGCGATTTCGCGCCTGTACCAATGCCTGCCTCTCGTTCGCCAACTCCACTTGCGCGCGCAACACATCGATCCCGGTAGCTACCCCCGCATCGCGCTGTTCCGCCGCAAGTTTGTAGAGTGCCTGCGCGGTTTCCACTCGCGACTGCGCCGCCACCGTTTCCGCAAATTGCGATTGCGCCGAAAGGTAGAGCGCGGCCACATTACGAATCACCAGATCCCGCGCATCCTGATAATCCGATTTTGCCGACGCCGTCGATTGCCTTGCCGAACGCAGCGCATGCAACGATTGCAGGTCCACGATTGGCTGCTCCGCATAAGCTCTGGCCTCATAGGTGCTGAACGGACCAACGACCTGCGGCAACGGCAACCCCGGTACGCTGATCCCTTGCGCCGCAAGGCTGCGGCTTTGCACTGCAACCGGAGCTTCCACCCTTACACGCGGCAGCAGCAGCGATTGCCGCCTCTCGGCCGTCGCCTCCGTTTCGTGAATGCGCGTCTCCGCCACCAGCACTCCAAGATTGGCCTGCAACCCGCGATGAATCGCGTCCGCCAGCGTCAGCCGATATGGCGCAGCCGTGCCGTTCTGCGACAACGCCGGTGTGGCAATCAGCAGCAACGCGGCCAGCTTCAAAGGGAAACTCAGACGATGCATCATCTCGCCTTCCTTTCACGCTTCACCGCTCTCGGATGCATCTTGCGCCGCACCGCCGCCGGCGCGTGCGACGGGCTGAGGCCGGAGAGAAACATCCGCATCGTTATACCGAACTGTCGTTCCAGTGAGGACTCTGAATCCAGCGACCACAACAGCAACGTTCCCATCAGCGATTGTTGAAACACCCTCGCCAGATCCGCCGGTGCAATCTCATCCCGCAGTTCTCCCCGTTCCTGTCCCAAGCGCAGAATCTCGGCAATCAACTGCCGCCCCGACGACATCTCCCGCACCATATATTCACGTACTTCGATATTTCCCAGGAACGCCGTCAAAATGCTTCTTGCCAGGTGGGCACTCTTGCTTGGAACCCGTATCAGATCGCGTGCCAGCGAAGTAAGAACCTCTTCGCTGGAAATCTCTCCTTCTCGCGCCAGCAGCAGGTGCCGCTCCACCGTCCCTCTCTGCTTGCTCACCAGATAGCCGAGGACGTGTTCCTTGCTGGGGAAATAGTTGAAGAATGTTCCCTTGCCCACATCGGCCCGCTGGGTAATGTCTTCGACCTTGGTGTGTGCAAATCCTTTGCTGGAAAACAGCTCCATTGCCGCAATGAAGAGTTTCTCGCTTGTCTCCTGACGCCGCCGCTCGCGCCTGCCAAGTGGCGCAGCCACTTCGTCGTCAGAACTGGATGTGACCCGCTTCGTGACCATGAGGCATATATGACCACTAGTCATTTAGTATGTCAAGTTAGTTCCAGAACTGCTTCTCGACGGCCAGCGCAAAATCGTCTAGTCACAAAAAAAATGCCGCAAGCGCAAAACGAACGGTCCCAATTACATCAGAAGAAGAATGCCCACGAATTCAAATCCATCCACTCAGCCCGTCGCAGCAATTCCCTCTGACAATCTGCAACGCAACCTCACCGTCGCCCAGCGAGACGCCGACCCGAACAGCCCGCACATAGGAGTGGTAGGCGATACCTACACCATTCTTCTCACCGGCAAAGACACGGCAGGACGCTTCTGCCTCATCGACATGCACATCCCTCCCGCTGGCGGACCGCCTCCTCATCGTCACGATTTCGAAGAGACATTCACGTTGCTGGAAGGCGAACTCGACTTTATTTTTCGCGGTGCAAAGCAGATAGTGCGCGCTGGCGCGACCATCAATGTTCCAGCCAACGCGCCGCATCAGTTTCACAATTCCTCCTCTCATCCGGCGAGAATGCTTTGTATCTGTTCGCCAGCCGGTCAGGAGGAATTTTTTCTGGAGGTCGGCGTTCCCGTAGCTGGGCCCACAACTGCGCCACCCAAACCCGATGAAGCCGCTCAGGCAGAGTTCATCGCAAAGGCCGCGGCCCTCGCCCCGAAATATCGAACAGAGTTGCTCGATTCGCGCCTGAAGCAGAAAGGTGATTACTTGGAGAGAGCCGCCTTCCGATACACACGCACATAGTCCACCAGCATCGAAGCAGGGAACTCGGTGCTGGCATTCGGATCGCCTGGCCAATTGCCGCCCACCGCGACGTTCAACAGCAAATAGAAGGGATGATCGAAAACCCATTGTTTCTGGGGAACGCTCCCGGGCGTCTGCGTTTCAAAAAGCGCGTCATCAACATAGAAGCGGATAGCGTTCGGTTCCCACTCCACGGCAAACAGGTGAAACTCATCGGCAAGGCGTTTGCCTTTGGGAAGCGAGTACGCTCCACTCAGCGGATTCGCGCCGGAGTACCCAGGTCCGTGCAGGCTCCCGTGAACCTTCTCTGGCTCGAACCCCACGTTTTCCATAATGTCGATTTCGCCGCACTGCGGCCAGCCCACTTTGCCAACGTCGTTGCCCAGCATCCAGAACGCCGGCCAAATTCCCTGTCCTTTCGGAATCCGAATGCGCGCCTCAACCCGCCCGTACTGCTGCTCAAACTTTTTCTGGGAATTGATACGCCCCGACGTGTACTCGCGCGTCACGCCGTCCGCTCCCGTAAAACGCTCCTTGCGAGCCGTGATCACCAGATGGCCTTTTTCGATATGCGTGTTCTCCGGTCGAGCCGTGTAGTACTCCAGTTCCTGGTTGCCGAAACCGTTTCCCTCGACCACAAAGCTCCACTTCGCCGCATCGGGTGCCGACCCATCCGGCCCATCGAATTCGTCGTTCCACACTAATTGCCATTGTTGTTGAGATGGTTGGGAGGGCGCGTTCCGCGTTGTTCCGGCAAATGAACTGAAGGTGGACAGTATGAGGAATACGAGTACGAAGACAGGTGTTTTCATCGCGGCACCAGAATAGCTCAGTGATCGTCGGCCCGTGAAGCATTTATGAGCTACTGCGCGGCGAAATGATGGAGAGAACAGAGCACGATCAGTAGCGCAGCGGATGAGCGATGGATTTTGCGGCCAGCGTCGGAAATATGTATCCTCGCCAGTTCCGGTCATAACGAAACCCCATTCGGAACATGCGCCAGCGGCGGTTCTTGTCCGGCACATTCAGAACTAAATAGGGCGGCCATGCCAGTCCAAGATTCGTCCCTTCCGATTTTCCGATCAGGAAGAAGTGCGGCTCATGATCGGATTTCCAGGACATTGCCCTTTGCAGCCAACACACCATCGAAGCAAATTCCCGATGGTCAATGCCTTGATTTACACATTCCTTATCGGGAGAGAATTCCTCGTTGCGCATGCTGCTGATCAGCCATTTCCCTCCGTGTTCCGTTACCAGCCAATTTGCTACGCCTCTCCGAATTGGAATAGCATTACCGTCCTCCTCGACCGCTCCAGTCATCTCCCATAGCACGTCCACCGATGCCGATGTTGGCGTCGTAAATCGCGTCCGCACTTCCGTCGATGTAAGGTGGCTGTCCTTGAACATCGTCTCAAATCTGGGTGCATGAAACTGTTCAATTGCCTCGCGTCCGCGCAGGCTCCTGCCGCGCACATTTGTGAAATCCGCGTCTTCCCCAAAGATTCCCGCAAGCGCCTGAGCGTCGTGTTGGTTCCATGCAGTTACAAACCTGGACACAAGATGCTCAATAGTTTTTCCGTCCTTTTGAACAGCGGAAAAATTTCCTCCCAGTGCTGTCCCCACCAGTAGAACCAAAATCAAGGTTCTCATCTCACGCACCCGTTTGCGCAGAGTGAGCTGTTCGAACGCGTCAAATCAAACCCCGCGCACAACGCTCTGCACCTTTGATGCTCGATGTTGTCTCTCCGGCGATCAGACACACCTCGGGCGGAGGATGTTTGGGTAGGAATTTTCTGGGGATACAACCGTTTGGAAGGACTCTGCCATTCGAGGAGCAGCCTGGCTTTCAGGCCGCCTGCAGGAAGAAATCGCCCGGTGTTTACTTCTGTTATCGGAGTAGATGCTAGTCCCTTAATCAGAAGTTGCTTGTTGCCAGGGAAATTATTGCCTCAGCTTCGTTTTAACGGAGGTCGGCAACCCGGCCACTTCCACGTGTCCAAGCACTGCCTTTGCAGAAGTCTAAGTCTTGCCCCCGTCGCGCCGCCAGAGCCTGAACCACGGATCATCCGCATACATTGCGTCATGCTTCTGGTTCGCCGCCTTCCAGTCCGGCATACGGAGCGGTCTCTTGTCCGGCAATTCCAGAATCTGCTCCAGCAACTCTATCTCAAGAATGGTCTTTTCAATGTCCATGCTGATCCCATATCTGATGCTCACCGGTCGCGTTTTGGCGTACGCTACCATCCCCATTTCAGTGTACCGCCACGATCCAAACGCCGGTCGGCCCTGCTTCGGTTTCCAATTGAGGAAATTCTACGCCAGTCGCCTGTCCTTTGCATTGAACCAGCCTGCAATTCCGCATAACATTCGCTCCACGCGGTTCCCCCAGGAGGATATGAATGCCCATCTACGATTATCTTTGCCATGATTGCCGAGGCACATTCGAAAAGAGTCTTACCCTTGCGGCGCACGAAAAGGACCCCGTCGCCTGCCCGAAGTGCGGAAGTAAGAATGTGGAACAGGAGCCCACAAATTTCTTCTGCATGACCTCCAGGAAAAGCGCGTAATAGAAAAGCGCGTAGGAACCCAACCCGCGGTCCTGCGCGCTCGAACGTGCTTTATTTGTAACCGCCGGTAGAATTTGGCTGCCCAGCACCGATCCGCTCTTCCGCCGCATCATCGGCGGAATGGGCACATCCCGCTGACCCATTGCTTAAACCGTCGTAAGCACGTGCCCCAGCTTTAACTTCTTAGTCGCCATATAGAACATCGCATGTGGATCAGGTGTCACTTCGCAACTTAGCCGCTCCACGTCAATCCCTGCCCGAGTCACTGCCGCCACCTTCTGCAGATTGTTAGTCAGCAAACGAACCTGCTCCAGATTCAGCCGCTTCATAATTTCCACCGGCAGTGCGAAGTCGCGATAGTCCACCGCAAAGCCAAGATGCTCGTTAGCCTCAACAGTGTCGAGCCCTTTGTCCTGCAACGAATATGCCTGCAGCTTCGCCATCAGCCCGATTCCCCGGCCCTCTTGCTTTTCATAGATAAGTACGCCCGCGCCTTCTTCGGCGATTGCTTTCATCGCCTGGTTCAGTTGCTCTCCGCAATCGCAGCGAACCGATCCCAGCACATCGCTCGTCAGGCACTGCGAGTGAATTCTCACCAGTGGCGCACCCGTCGAAATATCGCCCATGATCAGGGCCACTGCCGTCTCCAGCTTATCTTTCGTCGCGCGCTCAAATCCCAATGCCCGGAAGTGTCCCCATTTTGTGGGCAGCTCCGCATCAGCCACTTGCGTTACCGTGCTGTTCTCCAAAGTTGTGTTACCAATCTCCGAACTCATCTTCCATAGCCCTTTCTTACTCGTTCAGCGGCGTCCGCCAGCAACTACACGCCTGCCAACTCATCGCCCCTCGATCCTGCTGCTAGTTCGTGTGCGTTTGCGCCGAACGCTGCCGATACTCCACGAGTTCCGCGATGCTCAACACCACCATGTCGTGTGTTCTTGAAAACCGGTCGATGTCGTCGCCCTTCGCCATGGTTCCATCGGGATTTGTAATCTCGCAAAGCACCGCCGCCGGTTTCAGTCCTGCCATCTGCGCCAGTTCCACGGAACCTTCCGTATGCCCCGTGCGCGTCAGCACTCCGCCTGGAGCCGCTCGCAGCGGAAACACATGCCCCGGCCGCACCAGGTCCGAAGGTTGCGCATCGTCGGCGATTGCGGCCTTGATGGTTGTGACTCTGTCCTGCGCGGAGACTCCCGTAGTTACGCCCACGCGCGCCTCGATCGTCACCGTGAACGCGGTCTGGAATTGGCTCTCGTTGTTCTCCACCATCGGAGGCAGTTGCAGCTCCGCAATTTTCTGATCCGTCAGGCACAGGCATACGATGCCGCTGCATTCGCGGATCATAAGGGCCATGCTCTTCGCGGTGATTTTTTCTGCCGCAACGATCAGGTCGGCCTCGTTCTCGCGATCGAAATCGTCCACGAGAATGACCGGGTGTCCCAGGCGCATATCATGCAGCGCGCGGTGAAATCTTTCTTCGAAGGGAAGGGCCGCGGATTGAAGTGTCGCGGTAGCGACTGACGATACTGACATTTTGAAACGCTCCTCGTGTAAGAATCGACGAAAAACGTTTCAGGGCTAAGCTATGCCACACCCACAGCGTCGTAACTTGGCAGTTACCGGCAAGTGAAGGGTATCGCGCATCTTCTTTCATCCGGACTCTAACCGTCGGCCCTGGAATTTCACCAGAATCTGCTGACCCTGCTTTCGCAGGCGCTCGCGGGCTATAACCGCCGGTGGGGAATTACACCCCGCCCTGAAGACGTACGTCTAATACTATTACAGAGAGATCATATCCCTTTACGGTGCAAATGTCTGCTGCGCTACCAACTATTTCGAAACCAGGTGGCCCACATATGCCTTCTTTTGGCATATGTGGGGACAAGACATCAGTTCCAGCCTTCCGCGAACGAGATTTTGTCCTTGCCCTTGCCCTCGTTTTGACGCTCTTGTTCTACTGCGTACTCTCAAACAACACATGATACCCACGTTGGAACGATTGCAAATGTGTCCGCATCGCCTCGCGCGCCTTCACCGGACTGCGCTGCCGGAAAGCTTCCAGGATCTTTACATGCTGCGCCACTGCCTGCTCCATTCCTTCTTTTAGCAGCAGGCTCTTGCCGATAAGGTCCATCATCTGCTCTCGCACGCCCGTAAGGATGTTGCTCAGTATTTCGTTATCTGCGGCTCTTCCCATTGTCAGATGAAACGAGAGATCAAGCTTGCTGAATTCGTGGGGATCGTTAACCGACTTTGCCATTTCCCGAACCAGCTTTTCCATCTCATCCGAATCTTTTTGCGTAATGCGTTCAGCGCAAAGCCCCGCAAGTTCGGATTCAAGAATAAGGCGAGCTTCAATGAACTCATTCAACGCCTTTTTGTTGGTAAGCAGACCGCTGCTCAACCAGGGGCTCGTGAAATAAGCCGAAGGCTGATCGGCCACATAACTCCCGCCACCTGCCCGCACCCGAATCAGCCCAATGAAAGCCAGCGAGGTAAGCGCCTCTCGCAGGCTGGAACGTCCTACATTGAACGCTTTGCAGAGTTCTGCTTCCGAGGGGAGTTTCTCGCCCGGCTTCCAATCGCCCGCCGCAATCCGCGCCGCCAAACGCTTTGCCACTTGCTCGCTCAAGGTAGCGCGAGGCACCGGGTCCAGACCATCCAAAGCTTTAGTAACCATGTATGAACACCATCGACACCGCTAGCATATGCACAATGAATCATCTGTCAATCATCAAATCATCTCATCCGACAAGTGCTTCAAATCACGATTCGATCCCCAAATCACGATTCGATCCCCAAATCACGATTCGATCCCCAAATCACGATTTGGTGCCAAAATCACGATTTGGTGCCCCACGTCCCGCCCGGCTTTATCGGGCTGACGTGGGGTTTTTGACTTTGTCCCTGACTCTGCTCTTGACTCTGCTCCTGACTCTGCTCTTGACTCTGTCCCTGACTCTGCTCTTGACTCTACTCCAATCCTTGCTTCCTAAACGTTCTTCACTTCCTGCGCCAGCTGTGTCAGCGATGACTTCGCGTCCCCATACAGCATGCTCGTCACCGCTTTGAAGAACAAAGGATTCTCCAATCCAGAGAACCCTCGCCCCTGTCCGCGTTTCAGCACGATCACCGACTTTGCCCTGTCCACTTCCAGAATAGGCATCCCCGCAATCGGGCTGTCAGCGTTATCCCTTGCGTCCGGATTTACCACGTCGTTTGCTCCCACCACCACCGCCACATCCGTAGTGGGGAACTCCGGATTGATCTGCTCCATCTCGTACAAATCGCCATACGGCACGTTAGCCTCTGCCAGCAGCACGTTCATGTGTCCTGGCATGCGCCCCGCTACCGGATGGATACCGTATTTCACCGTCACCCCGCGCTCTTCCAGCGCATTCGCCAACTCACGCACCGCGTGCTGTGCCTGCGCTGTCGCCAGCCCATATCCCGGAACGAAGACGACTTTGCTTGCATACGCCAGCCGCACCGCCGCATCGTCCAGCGAAATCTCCCGCATCTCGCCGCCCGCCCCCAGCGCTGAGGCATGATGCACCGCGCCAAAGCCGCCAAACAGCACATTGGTGATCGAGCGATTCATTGCCTTGCACATCAGGATCGACAGAATCAATCCGGAGAAGCCGTCCAGCGTACCGGCAATAATCAGCACGTTATTGCCCAGCACAAAGCCCGTCGCCGCCGCCGCCAATCCCGCATAGCTGTTCAGCAAAGACATCACCACCGGCATGTCCGCCGACCCAATCGGGATCACCAGCATGATTCCGAAGATGAATCCCAGCGTCACCATCGCATAGAAGAACAGTGTGGCTTCCGGATTGAGCATCGAGTATATGAAGCAGCCCACCATGCCGCCAAACAGCAGCAAATTCAAAATCTGCTGGCCCTTGAACTGCACCGGAGTCCCGCGCACAATGCCTTGCAGCTTCCCTGCGGCAATCAGCGATCCCGTCGTCGTCAGCGCCCCCAGCATCACTTCAAATCCCAGTGCGCCCCTCGTAAACATCGGCATATCCACGCCGCCGTGCAGCGTGTACTCGGCAATGCCCACCAGTGCCGCCGCAAACGCGCCAAAGGCGTGCGATAGTGCGGTTCGTTGCGGCATCGCCGTCATCGGAACCCAGATCGCCATCAGCGCGCCGATAATCGATCCGATGATCAATCCCGCTGCGATCCACTCGTAGGTGATGATGCCCTTATGGAACAGCGTTCCAATGATGGCGGCCAGCATTCCCGCTTCCGCCATAAACATGCCGCGCCGCGCCGTCTCCGGATGGCTCAACCCCTTAATGCCGAGAACGAAGAGAATGGAAGCGACAAGGTAGGTAAATTCCAGTAAGTAGTTGACGCCAGTCTGCTCCATTACTTGCTTCCCCCCTGCTGTGGCGTCACCTTCTTGCGTTGTTGGAACATCTTCAGCATTCGGTCCGTGATCCCGAAACCGCCAACCACATTGGTCGAAGCCGTGACGACCGCAACAAATCCAAGCAGAGTAGCAATCGAAGGCTTCGCCCCCGCCCCTCCCGCCGCCAGCGCGTGGAAGTCCACCTTGTGCATTCCCGCAATCACCAGCGAGCCAATCAGCGAGATACCGGAAATCGCATTCGTCGCCGACATCAGCGGCGTGTGCAGCAGCGGAGGAACCCTTGAAATCAACTGGTAGCCCAGAAAGGCCGCCAATACAAATACCGAGAGCGAAGCGATCAGTACAGCCGGATTAAGTGTTTGCATCGGTTCTCTCCTAAGCCTGCCGCGCCGCAGCCGAGGCCACGCGCTCGTTGACAATCTCGCCGCCCATGGCGACACATGACCCTGCAATAATCTCGTCGGCCCTGTCGATCTTCAGCTCGCCATCTTTCAGAATCAGTTGCAGAAAATTGCTCAGGTTGCGCGAATACAGCATGCTCGCGTGTACCGGCATCTCCGCCGCCAGGTTCATCGGCCCAAAGATCGTGACACCGTTATGCGCAACCGTCTCTCCCGGCTTTGTCATCTCGCAGTTGCCGCCCGCCGGAGCCGCCAGGTCAAAGATGATCGATCCCGGACGCATATCCTCCACCGCCGCCCGTGGAATCATCAGCGGCGCGCGTCGTCCCGGCACCTGCGCTGTCGTAATCACCACGTCCGCCGTCTTCGCCGCCCGTGCAATCGCCTGCCTCCCCAACTCCAGCGCCTCCGGACTCAGCTCCTTGGCATAGCCGCCTTTGTCTTCCGTCTGCAGCCCGCCCAGGTCCACCTCGATAAACTTCGCGCCCAGCGATTTCACCTGCTCTCCAGCCGCGGCCCTTACGTCATAGGCTTCCACCACCGCGCCCAACCGGCGAGCCGTGGCAATCGCCTGCAATCCCGCCACGCCTGCCCCCAGCACCAGCACCTTCGCCGGAGGAATCGTCCCCGCCGCCGTCATCAGCAAAGGGAAGAGCTTGGGCAGATTGTCCGCCGCCACAATCACTGCTTTATAGCCCGCCACCGTCGCCATCGAAGACAGTGCGTCCATCGACTGCGCCCTCGTAATACGTGGCACCAGTTCCATCGAAAACAACGTAGCCCTGCGCTTCACTGCCTCTTCCAGCGCCGCCGGTTCATCCAGAGGCCGAAGAAACCCGATCATCACTGCGCCGCTCTTCAGCCGTGTCTGATCTTCGGCGGGCAGCGCATTCACCACCGGCAGCACGTCCGCCGAACTCAGCAGCTCCGCTCTATCGCCGGAAACGCTCGCGCCCGCGTTCTTGTAATCCTCGTCGCTGGCTCCAGATTGCGTTCCAGCATCTCTTTCTACTGCGACGCTGAATCCTTTTCCTGCAAGTGCCTTCACCGCGTCCGGCGTCAACGCCACGCGCGATTCATCCTGCCTGCTTTCCTTCAAGATCACAACAAGCACAAGGAGTCCTCCGTAGATGCAAAATGTAGGAACTATGGGCAAAGATGGCAAAACCAAAGCAGCTGCCATTAGGAGAGATGCACGTTGCCGCTATCATAGTTCTTTTTTGTAGAGTTTGTATCGAAAGGCTTCGCCGTTGCTCTTTGTTTCGCTCACAATAAACCGGGTGGCCCACATATGCCTGTCGTTGGCATATGTGGGGAGTCCAGTTATGTTCCCCTAACCTGCCCTTGCCTTTGCTCCTGCCTTCCCATCCTCGTCATACAATTGCGGAAACGCCGTCTGCACTTGCTGCGCGACCTCACGGGCGGCATCGATATTCACCAGCGGTCCCCGATTCATCCCCGGACAATATTCCGCCGCCGCGCGCCTTTCGCTCACCTTGTCCAGCAGCTCCGGCCAGTAGGGGAACGAACTGCATTGCAGCGGTTTGATCTCGTGTACCGAGCAGCCATCGGCGAGCAGAAATGGACATTGTTTCTTAGGCGGTTTCCGGAACCGCAACAGCCCACGACTCCCGCAAAGATAGCGCCGCGTAAACTCTGCCCGAGTCAAACCGACATGCCTCGCCAGCCGCGCAATGTCATCGCGATTCACGTACACAAATCCCTTCTGCTCGCAGCAGCGTATGCATCCGGGTTGGCACTGGAAGCGCATTTGCCGAGTGTATCTCGAAATCTTCCCTTGCCCTAAACTACTGGTGGCCCTCAAGCCCTCTTTTGGCTTGAGTGGGTGACCAGCCAAGCCAGTCGTACAGGCTTTTGTCTCTGCTTTTGCTCTTCAAGGCAACGCCGACTCACGAATGTGGGATCATCAGCCAGCCCCCATAATCGGCTCTTCCAATTCAGCGAGTCGATTTCCCCAACCCGTGAATCTAACCAGAGTAGAATCCGTTTTCAGCCGTTTTCTTCCAAGGAGCATTGAATTGGCAAAAGCCCTCATCATGCTGGTCCGCGTCGTTGCCCTCGTCTCCCTCGTTCTCGGCGTTCTCTTGTGGAGCGGTTCGCAGAACTATCTCGGCCCCCACATCGGAAGCGGTTTCCTCATCGCCGCCGTAGTCTTCGCATTGTCCATCTTCGGCATCCTCAAGAAAGCCGTTGTCCCCGGTATCCTCGGCGTCATCCTTGCCGTTCTCCTGCCCGTCGTCGGATTCAAGCAGCTCCCCCTCACCTTCCACACCTTCGGCGTAATCCAGATCATCCATGTCCTCGTCGCCCTGGCCGTCATCGGTGTCGCCGAGAGCCTCTACGGAGCTATCCGCCGCGCCGGCTAACGAATCCCCAGCCAAAGGGCCAGCGGCGGATTCGTCTCCGCCGCTTTTTGTACCTCCTTGCAAGTTACTTCGATAACAACCCATCGGGCGTTTTTCGACCCACAATCCTCCAGTGTTTCAGCTACTTACCTTAACTGCTTTGCATGCTTTATCTGCCCGAAATCCGTGCTTCACGCCAACCGCCAAGCAGCGGGAAATTTCGTTGTCTCATCACACTACCTTGTGACGAGCCAGTAACTTTCATAAGAATTCGCTTGCGCCAAGGTTTGCACTCTGATTACTATTTAGCTTCCCCAAGGAACTGTTTTACGCGTCGGTTTGCGCGTCGGAAGATATCGAAAAATGAATATTGGCGAAACTATACGCAATTTCCGTTTACAAAAGGGTATGTCACAGGGCGACATCGAGAAGCGTACCGGTCTCCTGCGTTGCTACCTTTCGCGTGTCGAGAACGGTCACACCGTTCCCTCGCTGGACACCCTGGCCAAAATTGCCGAGTCCCTCGAAATGCCCCTCGGGCATTTTTTCGCGGAAAGTCCCGCTGAAAACGGCAATGGCAAGAATCTGCCTCAGTTAAGCGAAGAAGAGGTGCGTTTCCTCTCCCAGATACGGCGTTATTCCAGCGGTCTCAATGACAGCGACCGCAAGCTAGTGCTGGCCATGGTAAAAAAGATGGCCGTCTCCACTGGCCGCTAGCGCGGTTCCATAGTAGATATGTCTGCAGCAGATATGTCTGCCGCGTGCTGAGTTGTCATCCGGAATATCAGGTGCCCCAGGGTTCGCCGCGCGTTCTTTGCGCGGATAACCTGGGAAACCGTATCCTTCCTCCGCTCCGCCTTCTGACTTTGATCTTTCCTACTGATTCTGATCAAACGAAACGACGATCTTTTCTTCCCCCGGCACCGGAACTCCGTTTTGCCGCGCCGGCGTATATCGCCATCGTTGAACCGCCTTCATCGCGGCCTTTGCCAGCACGGGATTTCCGCTGAGCACATGCATTCGATGCACCAGCCCATCTGCCCCAATCGACACTTCCAGCGAAACATTCCCATACACATGGGACTGCATGGCATCCGCCGGATAAACCGGCCTCACCATCTTGACCAAAACCGCCCTGCTGTCTTTGGCTTTTCCCGAACCTGCGTCACCTTTCGAACTGGCCGTATCCGACTCCGCCGACTGTTCCACCGGCGGTCGAACCGGCATCGGGGGCTTGGCCTGAGCCGGTGGTTTCTTCGACCCTATGAACGCGAATGCGGCCAGCAGCAACAGCGTCATCAGGACGGCAAGCACCGGAATCACGATTGCCGCATGCAGATGGCGCAATTGGCTTCCACCCTTGGCCTTCGTAACTTCCGCCAACCCCACCACCCGTCGCTGAATCGCGACATCCGCAGGCACCCGCACCGGTAATTGCAACGGACGAAAACCGTCCCGCAAATTGTCATCCACGCGCGAGGACTCCGCATTCGCGGAGGCGGCATTCAAAGAGGCAGGCCGTGCATCCGGCGCAGACTCCTCCGTTGCCTTTGCAGACGTCTTCTTTGCTCCTCCCCTCGCCGCCCTTGGCGCAAAAATCTGCGAGACCCTCGGATCTGCCTGCACCCGCCTCACCTCACCCTCGGCGCTGGCAGCCTGTGGACGGATAGGAGGCTTCGAAATCCTCGGCGCAAAGATCTGTGAAACTCTCTGGTCCACCGGAACCGCTTCTGCCGGAACCACTGCGCCCGTACCCTGGTGTTCCAAAGGTTCCCTCGGGGCCCTCGCCTCGACGGACTTCCCCTCAAGCTCCGAATCTGAGTCCAGCTTCGACAAAAATGCCTCAATGCTCTCATCCCCCAACCCAAACGGCCTCCTAGCGCCGCAAGCCTTCGCCTCTGCACCCGCCTCCCTCCCCGCGGTCGGCTCCAACTCCTTTCCTGCGATTTCCTCGGATTTTTCCGCCAGCCGTCCTCCATCCAGCGCCTCTCCTGACAGCACCGAATCGATGACCGCATCTCCCAAGCTCAAATCCACTGCCGCATCGACGACCCACGGATCATCCTCGGCCTTAACCTGTGCATGTGCATCTTGGTTCCCGGGCACTGCTTCGGTCTTCGTCTCCAGCTCTTCCGCTTCCGGCCGTTTCTTTGCAATCGAAATCGGATTCAGCTCTGCCAGCGCCGCCTCCACCATCCCGCCCGCAATTTCCCTTTGACCAAGCGAAAATCCCAGTTTCAGCGCGTTATTGCAAATCCGGTTGATCTCTCGCGGAATCCCCCGGCTCTCTTTTGCAATCTTGCCCAACGCATCGTTGGTAAAAAGTGGAGGCCCCGCATACCCTGCCGCTCGCAGCCGGCACGCAATGTACTCTCGAATCTGCGACCCTGATAGCGGCACCATCCGGCTGATCGTCGTAATCCGCTGCAGCAACTGCCCGTCGGTGCGCAGATTCGTTTCCAGCCTGGGCTGACCTGCCAGAACCATGTGCAGAAACCTATGGCCCGTCGCTTCGACATTCGATAGCAGCCTCACCGTCTCCCGTGCCTCGCTACTCAGGTTCTGCGCCTCGTCGATGATGATGATTACCGGCTTCGTGCGCTCCGATTTGGAGACAAACGAGGCGATCGCCTGATGCAACCGGATAGCGTCCTGCTCCCGCTCCGCTCCCGGAATATGCAGCTCCGTTGCGATCAGCCGAAGCAGTGCTTCTCCGCTGTATTGTGTGTTGAAGATCAGCGCAATATCGGCCCGCTCGCGATAACTCCGTACCAGTTCCAGCAGCAGTGTTGTCTTCCCGCTCCCCGCCTCGCCAATCAGCGCCGCCAGCCCGTCATGCTCCTCGATTCCGAGCGCCAGCTCGTCCAGCGCTCCGCGATGTTGCACACTGGAGTAAATAAAACGAGGATTCGGCGACACCCCAAAGGGATGTTCCTGCAGGCCGTAGAAGTCCAGCATCAGAGACATGGCTACCGTCAGAGGCGCGTAATCCGAATCGTCCGACTCCATAATTCAGATGCTCACGACCGCTCCCGCCGCCTCCAAAGGCGCACAATCTTATCCCAACCCTCTCTCCGCCTCAACTTTGCCCCGAACCCAACTCAATTGCACTCGATTTCCCCAGTTGCCCCCGAACCCAGGTGGCCCACATATGCCTTCCGTTGGCATATGTGGGGACAAGGCAACGCTCCCAGCCATTTGCAAACGAGCTCTTGCTCTTGCCCTTGCCGTTGATTTTGCTCTTGCCGTTGCTCTTGTCCTTGCCGTTGCTCTTGTCCTTGCTCTTGGTTCTCGCGAGCGACTGTCATTTTGGCCCCAGAGAATCCCTCATCTACACTAGGACAATGGTTCGCTTTATCGCACTCTTTCTTCTAGCCGCGACCTTGTGGTTCGCCTGGGCCTTAGCCATC